>RCNC010003622.1_pt1 | contig 10095 bp, 3 predicted proteins | sample 2041301 | NCBI WGS metagenome assembly RCNC01 (sample SAMN09708231, study PRJNA481090) | Marine sediment metagenome, whole genome shotgun sequencing project. | biome: marine sediment; feature: ocean; material: sediment; isolation source: Sewage treatment plant 13A marine sediment (STP13A) ... | reverse complement strand
CCAGGAGTCATTCGCAATGGGGAACATACCTATGGCTACTCTTGCACCTATAAACAGGTCCAGGTCACCATCATGATCAAAATCAAATGGCCTAACTACAGAGGCTGGAAAAGCCCCAATGGGGAGCTCAGACCTGGTGAAGGAACCCTTATTGTTTTCATACAGGTAATGCTTGTAGTTATGCTGTTGCATTTCATAACCTCCAGACAAGGCGATAACATCATTGTCTCCATCCTGATCCACATCTATAATTGCAAAATCTGACTCAGAAAACTCTTTTGTTTCAGTCAATCCCTCAATTTTAGAATTAATAAAACTGTTCCCCTCATGCAGATAAACCATGGTGGGTAATATATTCGTAGCACCAATTATTATATCTTCGAGACCATCTCCATTCAAATCACCCTTTTGCATACGAGGGCCAATCTGTGAAAACTTATGTGGAAGAATATTCTGGCCATAGTGAAAGTCTATAAAATCATTCTGTCGATGACTGTAATTTATAACACTGTCAACAGATGAAAAGAGCAAACCAGATTCTTCCTTGGTTTTGTTATAGGGTATTGAGTTCTTTTCATCCAATTCCACCATTTGATTTACCTTGATGTTTTTAAGAGTGGAAACATTACCCGAAGCCGGCCAGGTGATTCTAATTGAATCAACTAAAGTGTTGCCCGCCAATCCAAAATGAATGATGGGATCAACTGAGGAAATATACCCTCTTGATAAGAAATTTTCCTGAAACTGGTATTCTCCCCCACTCCATAATTCTACCTTTGCACCGTAGGCAAATGTGTTATCTTTCTTACCATTGAGTTTAATTCTGATATAATTCGTCTTCTCTTTGTTTTTTTCAACCGTGTGGTTCTTATAAATAAAAGCTTCATCGTTTAGATTATTCGTAACATAATCAAGATCACCATCGTTATCCAGATCAACAAAGGCGGCCCCATAAGAGTATGAGGGTACTTCATCAAACCACTCCTGCGATATTTTCTCAAATTTCAACTCTCCGGTATTTTCATAGGCATGATTGAAGGCTTTAACAGCTGGGGCAGCATCAATTACATGTTTTGCATCAGCTATATGGCCATATACCTGAACTTTATATCTTGTCCAATCCTTATCCGTCATATCAATCGGGTATCCATTCGCTACAATTAAATCTTTATCTCCATCATTATCGTAATCAGCAAATAAGGGTGACCAGCTCCATTCCGTATTGTAAATACCCAACATTTGACCTACTTCGCTATAAGGTATCATCTCACCATCTACAAAACCGTTATGCATATGTAGCATATTTCTAAGGTATTGGTGCTCGTAGCCCAATTTTGCATCATTGGTATAATAAACATATCCAAATCCATTGATGGTTTGCTTTTTCTTATGATAGTATTCAGGCATCATATCCAGTGTAAACATATCCGGGTTTCCGTCATTATTGATATCAGCCATATCATTACCCATGGAAGATTTAGTCTGATAAGACATATAGGTAGCAATCTCATTCTTAAATGTTCCATCTTTCTGATTTATATATAATAAATCATTGGATATAAAGTCATTAGACACGTATATATCGGGGAAACCATCTTTATTTACATCTCCCAAAGCCAGTCCCAGGCCAAATCCTTCAAACCGTATCCCTGCTTCTAAGGTTACATTGGTAAAAGTACCATCGTTGTTGTTGCGATACAGTTCGTCATTACTAATGGCGCTTCCATCGGTAATTTTGGGCCGGTAGGTTGCGGTTAGTCTATCGGTAACAAAGTTGTTTAATAAATACAGGTCTAAATCTCCATCAAGGTCATAATCAAAAAATGCGGCATGAACGGTATAGCTATCATCTGCAATGCCATATTTCTCTGCCATTTCTTCAAATAATAATTGGCCATCAGCCTGTATGCCCTGGTTTATATAAAACCTATTTTTGTTTTCAATTGAATTCTTAGAGTTGGTACAGGTGAAATAGACATCCTTCCATCCATCGTTATTGATGTCTATAAAAGTGACTCCACTGTACCACTGGCCATTGTCCAGGTCTTTAAAATTGGATGAAATATCTGAAAATTTAAAGTTGCCCTTATTCAAATACACTTTTGGGGCTACCTGGTTTGCGGTAAAAATAACATCCTGTAATCCATCATTATTGAGGTCTGCTATGCCTACCCCGGCCCCATTGTAAATGTATTCAAAGTTGATTACATGAACACTATCTGTCTCAACAACAATATTATTAAATGTTACGCCGGTGTGATTTGAACTCAATAATTCAAACCTGGGCTTCTCCGAGCAAGAAAACAGAGCAATGGAAAAGATTAAAAGAAAATATTTTTTCATTTTTAAGAATTAACATGAAATTAAATGGAGTTCAAAGAAACAAAAAAAAGGCCATTTTTTTAATAAAACCTAGCTATTCTGAACTAGATTCCCATTACTCAGGTCAATTTGTCGCTGAGGTATAGGAAAGTTTACATCCTCAGGCCCAACTATGGCATTTCCATAGAGGGAAGAACCCCACTCCATCGTCTTTTCATAGTTGAGAATACGATTAAGTTCTGATTGCACATCCCCCCAACGCTGCAAATCATAGTACCTGTGCCCCTCCTGTCCCAGCTCAAGTTTTCTTTCAAATTTTACAGCGGATATTGCAAAGTCCTGGTCAGAAAATGAAGCATAGGGGGCTATCACATAACTAGCTGCATTCGCTATTTGGTCGTTTTCTTTTACAAAACCATCAGGATTGGCAGCCCTATTCCGAACCGCATTTACTTCCTTCAGTCCCAAGTCATCTATGACCAACATTGCCTCACCTTCAGCTTTAAACAAAAGTTATTATTACGACTAGTACTAAAAATTACAAATAAAAAAAGTGGGCCCCTTTTTCAAGAAGCCCACTTTAGATAGTATATAATTAATAATTATGCTTATCTATTCTGTACGAAATTACCATTGCTCAAGTCAACCTGACGCTGTGGTACTGGTACAAATGCATCCTCAGGACCTATTGTGGCATTACCATAAAGATTTGCTCCCCACTCCATTGTTTTCTCGTAGGTCATAACCTTTGTTAGCTCTGTCACAACATCGCCCCAACGTTGCAGATCATAATACCTGTGACCTTCCTGTCCAAGCTCAAGTTTTCTTTCAAACTTAACAGCTTGTATTGCAAAGGCCTGACTAGGAAATGATGCGTAGGGTGCAACCACATAATTGGCGGCAGGAGTTGTAAGGTCATCCTCATAAACAAATCCAGCCGGGTTGGCAGCACGGTTACGAACTGCATTTACCTCACCAAATCCTAAATCATCAACACCCAATACAGCTTCACATTCAGCTTTAAGCAACAATACATCTGCAAAACGTATCAGTCGATAACCATTGGCAGTATATCCTGAGGTCCAGCCTCCCACTTCAGTTATGGTACCTTCCTGAGATTTCTCATACACCTGCTTTTTCCCGTTGTAAGGTCCGGCATAGGTTTGATCACGAATCCAGTCTGATCCGGTATGATCGCCCCAATCCAGGTAAGGAATACCTCTTCTACCAACAGCCCAGTCGAGACGTGGGTCAAGCTGACCTGCAAACTCTGTGAAAGCGTCTTCTGGAGCTAATCCCTGGTCATTGGTTACCTTTACGTCATTATATGTATCCAGGAAGGGTAGTCCACTGGCATCTGTACGGAAGGAGTTTACAAAATCCTGGGTAGGTGAAAAGAATCCACAACATCCACCAGGTGATTCCCCTGATTTGTAAGGGAAGTTCAGAACTTCACCAGCACCACCATTAGTTCCACCAGAATTGTCATTCACTGAATATTGTACAGTATAAACGGACTCCACACTATTCCTATTTACGGTATTAAATATATCACCATAAAGAGGCTCCAGGGCTGCCTTCTGACCAACAGGATTGGTACCTGAGGCCTCAACTTCTGCTAACAATGGCAAGGCAGTAGCATGATCGCCATACATATTCATCTGAGCTTTGGCCAAAAGTACCTGACAAACAGATTTATTAAAACGACCCACCTGACCCATATCCAATGGTAGAGCAGTACCTGCTGTTAAATCAGCAATGATTTGTGCTCTAACATCTTCAGTATTGGTTACGGCTGTAGGATCTGTTGTTTCATCCACATACGGAATTCCAATCTGAGTGGAAGGATTAACAAATAATCTCCAGAGCTCCAAATAATAGAAGCCGCGCAGGCCTCTTGCCTGGTTAATAAAACTGGTAGCTTCAGCATCTGTAATATTACCCGCCTCCAAAGCCAGAGCGACAGTTGAGATGACGCCGTTACAACGAGCAACACCTTCAAAGTTAGCCCTCCATTTTATATTCAGGTATGGGTTTGTTGGAGTTTCAGAATAAGTCTGAATTGGGTTGATGTCTGGTTGGTCACCAGAGTCTGTACCCTTGTTTGCAACCATTCCCCGAATACTACCAAATACCCATCCGGAAGAGGTTGATTCCCAACCAAATTGGGATGAAACACCGTCTACCATCGCGTAGGCACCTATAAGAAGTTTTTCAACTCCATCATAGGTAGTAAGTACAGATTGACCCAATGACCCATTTGGAGTGACTTCTAAAAAGCTTTCTTTACAGGAATTCGATAAAACGAAAACTGCAATGAACGCAATTGCTATTAAATACTTTGTTCTTTTCATATCTCTATTATAATTTTATTTATTTAAAAAATTAGAATGAAAGACTCACGCCAAACAGATATTGTTTTACCGCAGGAAGGTTTCCTTCATCTACACCCTGGAAAGTATCATTGAAACTAGACAATTCAGGATCTAGCCCTGTATACTTAGTAATGGTGAATAAGTTTACACCCTGAACATATACTCTCGCACTTTGGAAAACATTTCCAAGAATAGCCTTATTGAAGGTATAACCTATTTGTAGGTTTTTGAGCCTGAAGAATGATCCATCCTCTACATAATAGCTGCTAGAAACAGTATTGGTAGAGAAGTTAGATGTATTAGAGGCTTTTGGAACGCTTGCACCTGTATTACTGGTAGTCCAGCTATTGTTCAACAGGTCGGTACTCTTCTGTCCCTGAAAAGAGGGCCAGAAATCAAGCCACCATTTGTTGTAGTTGAATATATCATTTCCATAAGAACCATAAAAGAATGCGGTCAGATCAAAACCTTTATACCCAAGAACCAGGTTGATCCCATATGTAAAATCAGGATTTGGATTACCAATGTAAGTTCTGTCATCAGGATTAATTATCTGATCTCCATCTCCATTTGCAGTTTGATCCACATTTTCATACCTGAAAAAACCAGGTTCTGCACCGTCCTGAATAGGGGCTGAAGAAACTTCCCCAGCATCCTGGAACAAGTTGGATACATTATATCCAAAGAATTCACCCATAGAGTGTCCAACCTCATTTCTGTTGAACGATCCTATCCTGGATCCACCTGAATCAAAGTAATCATATAAATCGGCTATCTTAAGGATCTCATTCTTAACCGTGGTAAACTGGCCTGTGATCTCAAACCTAAAATCAGACCAGATTTGACGGTAGGTTATAGCCAGGTCAACACCTGTATTTTTCATGGAACCTACGTTAAGATAAGGTACATCTCCTGATCCATAATGACCGGGCAATTCAGGATTAAAGAGAAGGTCTGTATTTTCCTTGGAATACCAGTCAAATACAATCTCCAATTTCCGAGCGAATAAGGTCGCATCGAAACCTATGTTAACAGTTGTATTGGTTTCCCATTGCGTGTTCACATTTCCAATCCTCGTAGCACGGAAACCCTCCAAAGAAGAATTCGTGGTACCATTCAAGTCATAGAAGGATTGGTTCGGTGAACCACCATATAAACTATATTGGTTACTAGGTGATACAGGTAATTGGTTTCCCATAGTTCCCCATCCACCTCTGATCTTTAAATCGGAAATGAAATTGGCTCCTGACATAAATCCTTCATCACTAATTCTCCAACCTGCAGAAACAGATGGGAAAACACCATATTTAAATTCTTCGCCAAAAACAGATGAACCATCTCGACGTACCGTAGCACTCAGATAATACTTACTTGCGTAATTATAATCGGCTCTTATAAACTGGGATACCAGTGTACGTGGTGTATTAAACCATGAATTACCTGACTGTAAATTTGCAGCTGTACTTACTGTTCTATATGAGAAGTTTTCGGAAAAATATCCAGCACCCTGCGCATTTACACCGCGTCCAAGGCCGGTTTTTGTTGCTTCATAACCGGCAACTGCCATTATGTTGTTCTGGCCAAAGGCCCGGTTAAAAGTTAAAGTGTTGGTCCAGGTCCAGTTTCCTCCAAACCCACCTTGTTCCTGGTAAGTAGAAGTAAGCTGGTTTTCAGAATTCTCATAATTCTTTCCATTCCAATTGGTAGTATACCAGTTGTTGATTGAGCCACCGAAGGATGATCTAAAATTCAGGCCCTCAATAATTTTTACATCTGCATAAATATTACCCAATAATCTTAGGTCCTGCCAACCGTTGTCTTGAGCGCGGGTTCTATCAGCCACCCAGTTGCTGCCATTACCTAAACGTGGTGCAATTCCTGTACCACCCCAATCGCCATTCTCAAATGTATGAGAAAGTCCGGCAAAGGTGCCTGAATTCCAAACCACAGGAACAATAGGTTGCGCACGATAGACACCCATCATTACACCGGTACTCTCACTACCATTTGCATTTGTTCCATTATCAGAACGATGTGTGACATTAATATTTTCTCCAATGGTCACCCTGTCTTTAATTTTAAATTCAGAGTTGAAACGACCACTAAAGCGTTTGTACCAGTTGTATAAAGTAGTACCACCCTGATCAAAATAACCGAAGCTGGCATAAAACTTAGAATTTTCATTTCCACCAGAAAGGGAAAGGTCGTAATTTTGAATCATGGCATTGGTTGTAACTTCGTCCCACCATTTTGTATCGGCTCCCCAGGTAGGTATTGTTGGTGAACCACTTGAGGGACCATAAATGGGATGTGTTTCAGAAGTACCATCATTGGCATAAACCAACCACTGAAGATCGGCATATTCCTGTGTATTTAACATATTGTCCGGGCCTTTCCCAGGATTCTGTGTACCAATATACATATTGAAGCCAACATTAATTCCTGATCGCTGGCCTTTTTTGGTTGTTACAAGAATTACACCATTGGAAGCTCTTGATCCGTATATGGAAGCGGCTCCAGCATCTTTTAGTACAGACATGGATTCCACATCATCAGGATTTAAAGTAGCGATGTCAGTAGTTGGCACACCATCTACAACATACAAAGGGTTGCTGTTCTGGAATGAACCCATACCCCTGATTCTTACTTTTCCACCCTGACCAGGTCTAGAGTCCTGTGTAACAACTACACCGGCTACACGACCCTGCAACTGTTGAGTAATATTACTCTGTGGCATTGCATTCAATTCCTCGCTATTCACAACACCAACAGACCCGGTAAGGTCTTTCTTCACCTGGGTTGCATAAGCAGTTACCACAACTTCATCCAGTGAAGAAACATCAGGTCTCATCACAAGATCAATAACAGATTGACTACCGACCTTAATGACATCGGTAATAAATCCCACAGATGAAAACTGCAGAGAAGCGTCTGGACCCGGAACTACAATGCTGTAGTTACCATCCAAATTACTCACAGCTCCCATAGTAGTTCCCTGGATAACAATGTTAACTCCAGGAAGCGGCCCATCCTCATCAGAGGTTACTTTACCAGTAACCGTTCTTTCCTGAGCGTAGGCAAAGCTGAAAGTTAAACCAAAGAAGAGAAAAAGCAATAAGCTACTTCTCCACAATGTAGAATTTCGCATAATTAGATAAATTTTAGGTTAGACATAAAGACAAGATTCTATAAATACATATTACGTGTAATAATTCTATTTTTTTCGTCAATATATTATGTCGGGTTTATTAAAAGACTTGTAAGTATAACAACATTTTGAGGAAAAAAAAAGAAGCTTAGGGTAGATTATACACACTAGTTGGCTTGTTTTGCAAAAAAAGTCCGGGAAAGCTGATACTTATTAACAATTTTGAAGTCGAATAATATAAACCTCTTTGGGTATAATACACACATTTCCTATCAGTTACACTAAGCTGACATGATAGACTAGATAAGTTTCAAACATTGCATTCCAGTCAGGCCGGGAGAAGTAGATTTTATTGCATTTAAGTTAAATTTATAATTGGTTTAAATAAGCATAAGCCAATTTTGGGGTAAAATTCAATTGAAATAGGTTAAAATAGAATACATAAAAAGAGCTTTCTGGGAGGTTAAATAAAGACCCAGTTTATGAATTTCTGTCTTCAAAAGTCAGTTTTTTTCACTCAATAAAATCTGTTCAGTTTCCTATCTAAAAGGCAGAGAGAAATCCAGCAATTTTCTCACATAAGCTGATCAATGGACAAGCTATATAAGGTCCAGTCAGTCTGAGTCTGAGTCTGAGCCTGTCCCTGCCTGCCGGCAGGCAGGGAAGACTAGACTGATGCAAAGTTTCAAGACAATAATATACATAATATACCATCTACCCTTCGACAGACTCAGGGTGACTACATAAGTTGTTCTGGATATTCTCCTTCAGTCAGTCTGAGCCTGTCGAAGACTAGACTGATGTGAAGTTTCAAGATAATAATATACATAATATACCGTCTACCTTTCAACAGGCTCAAGGTGACTATTTTTGTATATGTCAGACTAGCAAGACGGAGCTCAAGGTGACTACAATTGTATCTGTTTGATTTTTGAAAAGAATCAATGCCAGGCAAATGAATTACTTCTTATTCACAACGATCTCATCCACAAACAACCAGGCATTACCAGTGGAATCAGGCAGCCAATCAGGAATTGTTCCGTAGCTATAAGCAATAACCCGAACATAGCGGGCGCTTATTTCTTTAAAACTATTCCCAAAACCGGCCCTGAAGGGTCCAGGGTGCCTTTTGGGGCGTGAATCAGAAAAAGAATATATTTCAGTAAATTTTTTCCCATCGTTTGATACTTCAAAACGGACTTTGAAAGGAAGGAAAATATCTCTTTCAAGGTTTTGAAGGAATGTAACCGAAACCTGCTCAATGGCTATCTCTTTTTTTAGGTCAATTACAGCAAGCATGTCTCTTCCAGAATAGCCCTGCCATAGTCCATCACCGTAAAATCTTGAGGCGACCAGTCCATCCGTTAAAGCATTCTTACCACCCGCGTTATAGCGGCTGCTATATGAATTCTTAATAGAGACCTTTTTCCCCAGGGCATCATGAATTGCAATTGCCTTTGTGAGACGACCTACAGGCTGAGAATCTTTGTATAATCTGACCCGCAGCAGGGAAGATTTTGTAACTTCAATGGGTCCTGAATATATTTCTGATTCATAAACCGGTTCAAAACCGTCCAGCGTATAATGTATTTCCCCTTCCCCATTGATATTCTTGATGGATACTTCAATTACATCTTTCACTATTTTAGTCTCAGCAGTAAGATCGGGATATACTTCCAGCTTATCAAACCAGGCTGTCCCTCTACTTGTAAGTTCAAAATATGGATTAATTCTGGGTGACTCCAAAGATAAATCACCAATGTAGACAGAAGTGCTATACTTTTTCCAATTCGGAGTCAATTGAAAACTTGCCAAATCAAATCCCCGAAGGCCCATTGTAAAATCAGGCATCGTATCAGGCAGAACCGATCTTTGGAACAATCGTTTTATAACATTTGGTTCAAATGGTTCCCAGTAAGGATCAGCGGGTCGTGCCTTTGCCCAAACTGAAACGGTATATGAATTTCCTCCCTTAAGAGTAAGCGGAAAAAAGGATAACCCAATCCCCCTATTGTCATCAGGGGTAACCAAACGAATGGAATGATTTCCCTCATAGGAAGTCCTGGAATCAATAAAATAGGTACTCCCCCTGTCTCCACGAATACGAGCGTAGGTAGCTGATGGTACACCGGTTGAGAATATTTCCTCAAAACCTGGGTTTACTACCAGGTTTTCTTCATGAAATACATCTGCATCAGTCAACTCAGTAGAAAGATCAATCCTGTAAACACGGGTTCCAAAACCATCTAT
>RCNC010003621.1_pt1 | contig 10095 bp, 8 predicted proteins | sample 2041301 | NCBI WGS metagenome assembly RCNC01 (sample SAMN09708231, study PRJNA481090) | Marine sediment metagenome, whole genome shotgun sequencing project. | biome: marine sediment; feature: ocean; material: sediment; isolation source: Sewage treatment plant 13A marine sediment (STP13A) ... | reverse complement strand
CGGAAAAACGCTTGAGCTCGATATCAGCAAGGTGATGGATTACCCTGCTCCTGCCAGGGCCATATACTGGGGTGCCAGAGAAAAGATGATCGAAGTTGGAAGGCTTGATGCCGGCGATGCCGTGGAGGTTTTCCTGTTCAGGAAAGGCTTTACATACGCCCTGCTTGCAGGTGATGATGATGACATGTATATCCCTCCCATGCGCGGACATTTCTATGATATCATTGAATTCTGGAGCCGTGACCCCATGCTGGAAAAGGTCTACCAGACTGCCGTCCCTAAAGACAAGCTCGTACAATACGATGTGTACAACGGGGAATTGCAGTCATCGGTATGGCTCGACGATGGCAAGATGATATATACCTTTAGCAAAAAAGACATCCTCCCCCTGAAATATGAATCAGGCATGGTGGCCTTTTCCGATGTGGCACCTAAGCTCCTGATCAGTTCCAGCCCCGACTGGTATGCCAAGTCATTGTGGTTTTACAATGTGAATGAAGATTTCGGCAGCTTCGATGTCACCCCCGAGGTGAAAGAAAAGGTAGACGAGATACTGAGAGGCAAGGCCAAAACCGAGATGGACTCTATTTCCCTGCTCACCCACTGGGTAGCCGATGAGATCCGCTATTCTGGCATCTCCATGGGCGAAGGTGAAGGATACACCCTGCATAAGGGAGATATGACCTTTCTCGACCGCTGCGGGGTTTGTAAAGACAAAGCCGGCATGCTGGTGACCATGCTTCGTGCTGCAGGCTTCGAGTCATACCCGGCCATGACCATGGCTGGATCCAGAATCGATTATATTCCCGCCGACCAGTTCAACCACAGCGTTACCGTGGTGAAGCTCCGGAACGGGGAATACAAGCTACTTGACCCCACCTGGGTACCCTTCCTGAGGGAGCTCTGGTCGAGTGCCGAACAGCAGCAGAACTACCTGCTGGGCGTACCCGAAGGTGCCGATTTGGGCATCACACCCCTGTCGCCCCCTGAAAACCATTATTTCAAGATCATCGCCAAATCGATGATAGGGAAAGATGGCAGTCTGGAAGGCTCACTGGTTCTTAAGGCAGAAGGGCAATCGGACGGATCCATCCGCGGACTGTTTACCCGGGCGTTAAAAAGCAGCTGGGAACAAAATGTAGAAAGAGAGCTGAAGAGAACCTACCCCCTGATGGAGATCAAAAGCATTGAATTTGAGGATCCATATGACTACCTGGCGGGGCCGATAGAGTTGAAGATCTCTTACAGCATTCCTGATTTTGCCATCGTCACCGACAATGAGATCATCTTCACTCCGGTAGTGGTTTCAGGCATCTTTATACGGGCCATGTCGCACATGTACTATAATGTGGAAAAAGAAGACAGAAAGTATCCGTTCCGCGATCGCTGTTCCAGGCTTGTGGAACTACATGAAAACATCAAGCTTCCGGGAACGGTTACGGTTGAGTACCTGCCCGAGGCTGAAAAATTCACCGATGCCCCGGCTGCATTTGAAGGAGACTATAAGCTCTCAAAATCGGGTAATGGCATGATGATGAATATGAAGCTTACCCTCAACAAAAGGATTTATGATAAAGAAGATTGGGGTGCTTTCCGCAAGGCCGTTTCGGCCCATCAAAAGTTCTCCCGGGAACCTGTGATCCTTAAATTCAATTAATCCGACCTAAGACCAATATGATGAAGACAATTTCAAAATATTTACTGCTCGCAATCCTGATCAGTTTCTCCTTAAGCACCTTTGCACAGGATGGGGATGCCGTATTCAACAAGATCGTTCGTGAATATACCCTGAATGAGGATGGAAGCACAGAGTTCAGGGAATACAAAGAAGTAAAGCTGCTCAGCCATATGAGCTTTCACCGGCTGTATGGAGAGACTTTTGTCATCTTTGACCCTGCCTACCAGGAAATCGTGATCAATGAAGCATATACCATCATGAAAGATGGTAAGAAGGTAGTGGTACCCGACAATGCTTTTAATGAAGTATTGCCACGGGCTGCTGCCCATTCTGCCCCATATAACAGGCTCAGGGAACTGGTGATCACACATACCGGCCTGGAGGTTGGCGCTACCATATACCTCGACTACACCCTGAAGACCAAAGCCGGTTTCATGTCGACTTTCATGGGTGAAGAAATTATCAGGGATATTGTACCCATTAATGAGAAAGAAGTGATTATCCGTATTCCGGAAGGGAAGGAATTGCATTATAAAGTCTTGAACATTCGTACCAGTGCAGAGCTCAGCCAGGAGAAGGGCATGAATGTGTATACTTTTACCTTCAAGAGCCTATCACCTTATACTCGTGAATGGGGGACAGATCATGAATTACTGCCTCGCCTGTTTTTCAGCGTCGCCAAAGATCTCGGCAGGGCCTATTTCCCATTTGTTGCTCAGCCTGCCTTTACCTTTAAGGCCAATGCCGGTATGGAGACCAGGGCAAAAGAGATCAAAAAGGAAAACAAGGATGAACTGAAAGCAATACTGGGCATCCAGAAAATGGTGGTGGATGAGATCGCTACATGGAACCTGGACCTGCGTTTTACCGGGTTCAAATGCCGTACACCCAAAGAGGTCTGGAGCTCTAATGGAGGCACACCATTGGAAAAAAATATTTTACTGGCAACCCTTCTGAAGAAAGCAGGATATACTGCTGATCCTGTAGCCATCATTCCCGACAGGTATTATGATAAAAAAGTTGGCAGCCTCTATATTTTTGATGGCTTTGCCGTTCAGGTAAGGACGGAATCCGGCCTGATATACCTGTCAGCTACTTCTAAGTCTTCTCAGGACCTGGCTTTAAGCCAGACAGGGAAAAAGTTTTTAATTCTTGATGGAGCCATCGAGAGCCTGAAAACTTATGATGCTCCGGCAACAGCTTCAGAGATCATTTATCATAGTGATCTTAGCCTGTCAGCTGATGACAAACTCAGTGGCAAACTCTTTGTCAAGCTCAGCGGCAATGCCAATCCATACTTTAGCCTCTACCTTGATTCGGCCTACGCAAAACGCTATGGCAGCAACATCAAGGAGGTGAAAATAAACACCCTGGAAAAGCAAGAGAGCATTTTTGACCTTATTATGGAAAAAGAAAACGCCTGTGAACAGTATGGCGAATATGCTTTCCTGAATATTCCCTTATCCCGTTCAGGCATATCTTCCTGGGGATTTTCATATATCGAAACCGGCAGGCAGTCGCCCATCAGCCTGAAAGAGCGTATCACCGAAGAGTATCATTATATGATTGAGCTGCCGGAAGGCTATGAACTGGTCAACCCGGAGCTGAGTCTCAATGTCGAAAATACCATTGGAAAGCTGGAGATCACGCTAAGAAAGGAAGGCAATGTTGTTTTCATCACACGCGATATCAGCCTGAAAAAGAACCTTATTCAGTACAATGATTTTGATGCTTTTAATGCCCTGTGGAAGCCCTGGATGAACCCTTCTTTCCAGAAGCTCATATTGAAAAAGCCAGAGTAGCCTAGACGGGATCATATCCCGGAAGTATTCAGATTGCCGAGGCTGACAGTGATCCTGCGCTTGGTTTCCTTTTTGTCATCAGCAGAGGCATAAAGGGTTATCTGTAAATGCAGGTTGAAGATATTCATGAGCACTTCCTTCGACTGAAATTGCCCAATACGCAAAATGTCTGAATTTATTATCCCCGTGTAACGAGATAGCCTGGTATTGATAATATCATTCTCTCCTGATTTGATGTATTTCTTATCATACTTCGTGAACTCATAGATATTGGCAATATCATGGATCGTATATGTCTGCAGGTTTTCGATTCCGTCAATATTTGTGAGGAACCATTCATAAGTGTTCTGATCGAGCAGGCATCGGTTCAGGCTGTCTTTTTCAAGTATGCGTGCATTGTTGATGATGGCGCTGCCATAAAAATTGTTCTCAAAATGAAAAATAGTATCATAAGTGACGGCATATCTCAGGGAAATGCTGCCAATGACCTTTCTGAGCTTAGGATAGTGGTGATAGGAATTAAATGCCCTTACCATCACTTCAAAGTTAATGGCAAAGAACAATGCGTGCAGAGGAGTGTCAAAAATCAGAAAACCACCATCACCAGTACTAATAAAAGATTTTTGAATTTTCTCCTTGGTATAATGCTGAAAAACGAACTGGTTGTTTTCAAGGCATAACCTGATGGTTTTATCAAAAAGGATCTTAAAAAGGGCCGGGATCATAGTTTGCTCCAGGTGCTTGTACAAGCCGTAGCGATAAATATCTATTCCCAGTACCGAGAATCGGGGAAAGTTCTTCAGGTTAACATATTTTTCCATCTCCTGATAGAGGTCATCGCTATGAGGTACTTTGGTCACTTTTTCATAGATCGATTCAGTATCTACTTTCTTGAGAAGCTCAATGATTTGGTCGAACTGCAAGCGTTTCATCCTTTTTGCCATCTGTGTTTGGGATATTTATGGTGGTTTCCTATACAATAATACTAAAGAATAACGATACTTGCCAATCGAATCCTAAAGGCTTCATTATCTTTGTTCAGTAATGAAACGATTATTTGCCGCCATAAAAGTGCATCCTTCCGAGGGATTCCTCTCGCGCTATTATTCCTTGAAAAGAAATCTGAAGGATGAAAAGATACGATGGGTCGACCCGGAAAATATCCACATTACGCTGAAGTTCTTCGGGGAAACCCCCGAGCATCATATTCCGGCCATCAATGCTGCCTTACAGCAGTCCGCTGCAGGTCATGCAGCATTTGATCTTAGCATAACATCTACAGGGATCTTCGGAAGTTCATATCAACCGAAGGTGATCTGGTTCGGGATAGAGCCTCATGAGGATATCATCAGATTATCTGAAAGCATTCTTACGGAGCTTGAAAAGACGGGAATTGAGAGGGACCGGCAAAACTTTGTGCCACATCTGACCATAGCCAGGATCAAGCAGCTGGAGGATAAAAAGTATTTCCAGAAGGTCATTGATCATAATAAGGAAGACTTCATACAAAAAGAAGAGGTGAATGAATTCCACCTCTTCGAAAGTATGTTGAAGCCCGGAGGGGCTGAATATACAGTTATCGGGAGCTATTCTTTATTGCTCTGATGCTTTTCAAGGAAATAGCTGATCACGAGCGCCATTCCGCCAAAGAGGAAAATCATGGAAAAATATGATACTTCTTCTTCAAGGACGGTAGTAGCATCCAGGATATTCCCGGCAAGGATACCAACGGCAACACCGATAAGCAAAAGGCCATAACGGATGCCGGCCATGCCAGGCTGGAAATCATGAAATTTCGTTGGGTCTACTCCTTTTTCAAGCATCACCATTCTTTCTTTTTTCCTTACACCCAGGTAAACAATTCCATATATGAATCCGAAGATCACTAGGAGGACAAGTACTGGAGTTATATCAATCATTGTTTTAGTTTTTAAAAGTTTATAATCCGGTTTCTGCATCTTTGACGCTCTTTTTAATCCCCGGTTACAGCTGTTAAGTGCCTAAAGTGATCTAAAGTTGAGAGTTGGGAGTTATTATAACATCAATTCTATAACTTTGCGGTATGATTGAGATAGTATCATTTAATACCAACGACAGGCCGGATCTGGCCGTTGAGGCCAATGGGATCCGTCAGCAGGTTTTCGTGGAGGAACAAAAGGTTGATCCTGCCCTCGAATATGATGAGTTTGAATCTGCAGCTGTCCACTACATATTGTATGTTGAAGATGAGGCTGCTGCTACTGCCAGGTGGCGGGTGACTGATAATGGGATCAAACTGGAAAGGTTTGCCACACTGCAAACCCACCGTAATAAAGGACTAGGGGCTATCCTGCTCCGCGACATCATGGATGATATCCTTCCCCTGGAGAAAAAGATATACCTCCACTCCCAGCTAAAAGCCATTCCATTTTATGAGAGGCATGGATTTGTAAAAGTTGGAGAACAATTCTCCGAAGCGGAGATAGAGCACTTTGAGATGATACATGAATAAGAAGTGTGGAGTTGGGAGTTTGGAGTGAGGAGTTTGGAGTTTAAAGTTACATTGTACATTGTACGTACAGAATACAGAATTGTAAATTTCTAGTCTTCTATGACCTTTTTATAGTGTTCGTAGCGTTCGAATATCTCTACCACGAAATTATAGGTCTCTTCCCCACGGGCATATCCATATTTAACCACTGAATCGCGGTAATAGGTAGGATCGGATTTGTTCAGGATGAAGAAGTCCACATTGTCGGTCCAGACATTAGGGTCCTTGTTATGTTTTTCAGCCAGCCGCCTGCCATCGTATATATGGGCGATCCCCACATTATAGGCTGCCATCACAAACCTGATACGTTCTTCCGGGTCGTCTATTTCAGGGGGCAACTGTTTATCAATCCAACGCAGGAACTGTATCCCGGCCTTGATCTGGTCTGCCGGCGGGGATGTTGTGTCGACACCATAGACCTCAGCGGTAGCCGGCATCAGTTGCATGAGCCCGAAGGCCCCAACCCATGAGGTGGCTTCCGGATGGAAGCGCGACTCCTGATATATCAGCGAGGCAACCAGGCGCCAGTCGAGATCGTAGGCAGCGCTGAGTTCCCTGATGATCTCATCATACTCCGAGATCTTTCCCCCACCGATGGAGTGATACTCGCTTTGGGCAATGTTCACAGAGCGGGGATTGTTGAAATACTTATTGTACACATAGCGGGAGGCCGTACTCTTTTTGTAATCTATGATCCAGGCGTTGACCTCCAGTCGCAGGCTGTCATTTCCCTGCTTCACGGCCCATGCCACATGCTGTGGAAAGCTCAGGGCTGTTTTTACATCAATATTCGGATAATACTTCTGATTGACCTTGGCGATATGTTCATCGGAAACCGTATATTCAATTTCGCCCTGTGCCACCGCTGTGATCAGTTGTTCCACCTCCCTGTCATGGTCTATATGTACATGGATAGTGTCGCCGATCTCATTGGCCAGGATTGACAATCGGTCGGCAAAGATGGTCCCATTTTGTACATAAACATCTTTCCCTGCCAGTTCTAATGGGTTCCTGATCAATTGATCTTCTATCTCATCCCAGGTGCGCATCTTCCTCCAGTTTTCCGGCTTCCGCTGTACCAAAACCTGTTTGGTTTGTATCTGCGGAACGGTAAAATCGACCATTCCCTGTCTTTGGCGGGTAACAGTCAGGCCCATGGCCATCATGTCAACCTTTCCTTCTTCAAGCAGGTCAAATGCCCCATGCATATCATTGGTGATCACAAGCTTCAAGTTCACATCAAGGAAGTCGGCAAACTCCTTCAGCATTTCAAACTGGTAGCCCATGGGCTCACCTCGGTAAATAAAATAATTGGTGGAGTTGTAATCTGTAAGGGCTATTAGTGTATCGCGCTCCAGAATATTCCTGAGCGATGGATCCAGATCGAGTGTTTTCTCTTCGTCCAGGATATTACTCATCTTAGCATCATGACCATCCAGACATGAGGTGCAAATAAGCACACAGGCTGCGAGCAGCAAGGTAAACAGTAGTATTGGTTTTGCCTTTTCCAAAGAAAGGTTTTTCAAATCGAATACCAATGTAGTAAATTAAATCAACATGGGAAATTGGGGGGCCGTGAGGGGGTAGTCCCTCTTAAAAATGGGGGAGGTTAGGAGGGGGCCAGATAGGTGGTGTATCACTTGCCTGTATCTCCAAACAGCCAGCTTTGCACCCCCTCCCATACCCTCCCCCACACGGGGGAGGGCTCTTTGGATATTTGATATATGATTTCGCCCAAGCAGATTCACAATTGAAATAATCGTATATTAGATTGTGGTAAAATTAAAGGGCAGAGAGCAATATCCATTCTATTTCGGAGCTAAACCTGAACTTCTTCGAATTGCCGGCGAATTGAGAAAAAATATGACTCCCGCGGAAGAAGTTTTATGGGAACATTTAAGAAAAAACAAGGCATCAGGTTTTCGATTTCGCAGACAGCATCCGATCAATGAATTTGTAGTTGACTTCTTTTGTTATGAAGCCATGCTAGTTATTGAGGTTGATGGGGATGTGCATGAAGATTCCTATCAAAAGGAAAGGGACATTGAGAGGACTAAGATCCTCAATGGATTTGAATTATCTGAATTACGGTTTAAGAATGAAGAGGTCATGAATAACATTGAGCATGTTATCGAAGAGATCAATAATTTCCTAACCAATCAAAATTAATCACTCTTTCCTCCCCCGTCTGGGGGAGGTTAGGAGGGGGCTAAGCCACCTTCCTGTATCTCCATACCGCTAAGGCATTCAACAATACCGCCAGTATAAGCAATGAGAAGAACTGCCTGGTAATATCCTGGAAACCCGAGCCCTTCAACAATATCATCCGCATCACATCAATGAAGTAGGCAATGGGGTTGGCCTGGTTCATGGTCTGGGCCCATTCGGGCATGCTCTGGACGGGAGTGAACAATCCACTCATAAGAATGAAGATGATCATAAAGAAAAACGTAAGGAACATGGATTGTTGCTGGGTGTTGGTTAGTGTGGAGATGAGCAGGCCAAGGCCGAGAGCTACCAACAGGTAAACACCTGCAACAAAAAATATCAGGCCGATGCTGCCCAGCATCGGAATATCAAATATCAGCTTAGCCAGGACAAGGCCAAAGGCCAGTTCTGTCAGGGCAATGAACCAGAACGGAATCAGCTTTCCCAGAATAAACTGATACTTCTTGATCGGGGTTACATTGATCTGCTCTATGGTACCCATTTCTTTCTCCTTAACAATATTCATGGCCGAAAGGAAGGCACTGATCACTGTCACCAGCAGAACCAGTATTCCCGGTACCATAAAAGTGAAATAATCCAGCTCCGGATTGTACCAGAATGCTGTGGAGATCTTAATAGGATCGGGAGGGTGCCTCAGGCCAAGCTGCCTTACAATAATGTTGCTATTATAACCCTTGATGATGTTCAGGGCATAAGCATTCATCAGGCTGGCTGCACTGCCGTTGATGGCATTGGTAGTAAGCTGCAGGGTGGCATTTCTATCTACAATAATTCCTTTTTCAAATCCATCAGGGATCTGGAGTACCTGGTCGGCCTTATTATTTATTACAGCCTCCTCAGCCACATCAAATGATGCCGAATAATCCACTATCGTGAAGAATGGTGAACCTTTGAATGTTGCAGCCACTTCCCGCGATGCAGGGCTCATATCCTGATCAACGATGAAAAGATTCACATTCTTGATCTCAAAAGTAGCAGTATAAGACAAAACGATCAGCTGCACTATTGGAATGATAAATATAATGGGCATCATGGTTTTATCCCTGAAAACCTGGATAAACTCTTTCTGTAATATGTATAGTATGGTCCTCATTATTATTCCAGCCTGATCTTAAATTTTCGAACACTTACACCGATGAAAAATATTGTCATTCCGACAATGATCAGTGTTTCTTGCCACACATGTGCCAGCCCCACCCCTTTCAACATGATGTCTTTCACAATGATGATAAACCACTTTGTTGGCATAATATTACAAAGCCATTGCAGCACTTGAGGCATGTTTTCAATCGGGAAAATAAAGCCTGACAGCAATATGGTTGGGAGCATCAATGCAAACATTGAGATCATCATGGCAGTTTGCTGGTTTTTTGCCACCGTTGAGATCAATATGCCCAGCGACAGGGCCATGATAATGAACAGGAGGCTTTCCGCCAGGAGCAGTACCAGGCTGCCTTCCATCGGCATCCCAAAAACAAAGAAAGCCAGCAAAAGGATAGTGATGGCATTCACAAAAGAAAGCAGTACATATGGTACCACCTTGCCAACTACGATCTGAATAGGCTTCAGGGGTGATACCAGGAGCACCTCCATGGTTCCCATTTCTTTCTCGCGGGCGATGGATATGGATGTCATCATGGCAGATACCAGCATGAGCAGTATGGTGATCACACCGGGTACGAACATGAAAACGCTCTTCAGGCTCTGGTTAAACAACATTTTATACTCCGTGTTGATGCTGATGGGCATAGCATGATCTCCAAGCTTTTCCCTCATATAGTTCTGAATGATCCCTGACGTATAGTTTGTCAAAAGGTTTGCTGTATTCGGATCAGAAGCATCAGCGATAATATGGA
>RCNC010003618.1_pt1 | contig 10096 bp, 10 predicted proteins | sample 2041301 | NCBI WGS metagenome assembly RCNC01 (sample SAMN09708231, study PRJNA481090) | Marine sediment metagenome, whole genome shotgun sequencing project. | biome: marine sediment; feature: ocean; material: sediment; isolation source: Sewage treatment plant 13A marine sediment (STP13A) ... | reverse complement strand
GGGCCGCGTACCTTCCCTCGAAATGAGTCAGGGCGAGGCTCTCGCGACCCGCCGTCACTGTTTTGACTCGTCCATCAGGAACCTCGTCAACACCTGCGACGCGGTACCACACTGTTTTGTCACTCATGTCGACTCCCGTCAGCGCTTTGGTTGTCATCACTTGGGCACCCGCCGAAATGAACGCCCGCCAGACCGGCCATGTCCGGTTTGAAGGTCGTCAGGTCGCCCGGATTGAAGTCGTTGAGGTGATGGTGGCCGCAGGCCCGTGCCATCACGGACATCAATTCGACTGAAGCTCTCAGGAAACGCTCGAGGCGTTGAGCAGCCGGTGTGACCACGAGCCGCCGTCTGAGCTCCGGTTTCTGAGTGGCGATGCCCACCGGGCAGTTGTTGGTGTTACAGGCTCGCATGCCGAGGCAGCCGATGGCCTGGAGGGCGGAGTTGGAAATTGCTATGCCATCAGCGCCAAGAGCAAGAGCCTTGGAAAAATCAGCAGGCGTCCGCAAACCGCCTGTGGCGATCAATGTGACGTTTTTCTTTTCACAGAGATCGAGATGGCGGCGGGCTCGAGCGATGGCGGGGATGGTCGGTACCGAGATGTTGTTCCGGAACAACAACGGCGCGGCACCGGTGCCGCCGCCTCTACCGTCGAGGATGACGTAGTCCACGCCTATTTCGAGGGCGGCATCAAGATCGTCCTCGATGTGTTGAGCAGACAACTTGAAGCCGATCGGAATACCGCCGGTTCGTTCTCGAACCTCGTCGGCGAAGCGGCGGAAATCATCGTTTGAAGTCCATTCGGGAAAGCGCGCTGGGGAAATTGCTGCCTGCCCCGGTTGAAGACCTCGAACAGCTGCAATTTTTTCAGTGACCTTGTGACCGGGAAGATGACCGCCCGTGCCTGTCTTGGCTGCCTGTCCGCCCTTAAAATGGAAGGCCTGCACATTCTCGAGTGCCTGCCACGAGAAACCGAATCGAGCTGAGGCGAGTTCATAAAGATAGCGCGAGTTTGCCGCCTGTTCTTCGGGCAGCATACCGCCCTCTCCGGAGCAGATTCCGGTGCCGGCTCGTTCGGCGCCCTCGGCAAGGGCGATCTTGGACTCTTCCGAGAGGGCGCCGAAACTCATGTCCGAAACGAAGACCGGGATTTCCATCTTCAGGGGTTTGCTGGCGCCCGGACCGATCACCAATTCGGTTCCCACCGGCTCATCGTCGAGCAGGGGCAGGCGTGCCAGTTGTGCAGTGACGAACTGGATGTCATCCCAGCCGGGCAACTCTGGTCCTGGTACCCCCATTGCACCCATGGGCCCGTGGTGGCCCACTTTCTCAAGGCCGTTCTCGGCGAGTTCTCTGATTAGGCCTGTGTGGGGCTCGTCAACCGTGCCGTGCACGTCGGCGTAATCGCCCTGGTAGGCGTCCCGCTGGTAGGGCTGAGGGTTTGCCTTCTCCCAGTTCTCGATCTCGTCGCGGTCGATCCACACATGGCCGTCTTCCAGCAAAGCGGTGAATTTCTTGAGTTTCTCGGCATTGTTGTACTCGCTGACGCCGGTATCGACCCGATAGTCCCAGTTGTGCAGCCCGCACATCAAATTGTCTCCATCCACATGCCCGTCAGCGAGCAGGGCGCCGCGGTGCAGGCAACGCCCGTAGAGCACGGAAACCGCCTCGTCGGTTCGAATGACGACGAGGTCGACATTGCCGACCAGAGCATGGGCGGGCACGCGGTCTTTGAGGTCATGCCATCGTAAAATTGCCAGTTTGTTCATGTCTTGAGCCTTTCATTCCGTCAGTTCGAGGGAGACCACACGCAGGATCGGCACATCGTCATGGAGTTCGAGCTGTCCTCGAGCCCGAACCGTCCGGGCCGCCCACTGGACGTCCAGATCGAGCGTTTCTCCCGGAGGCCCTGCGAGCATGAAGACCACACCGTCGCCTTGGCCGTCCCGAACCAACAACCCGGGAGGCACACCCCCCGAGAGACAGCGGATTGCGCATGCGCGGTGCACCTTGCCGGTGGCCGGCCGCATGACGCCGAAAAAACACTTGGTGTCGACGATCTCGCCCTCGATGGTCACGACGCCGAGGTCCTCGAAACGTTGCCGCTGCTCTCCAGGCCCGGGCTCGCCCAAGACCTCGAACGACGCCTCATCGTTCATCTCCACCATCGTCATGCGCTCGCGGTAGATCAGTGTTCCCGTAAAGCGGACCTGGCGCCCGTCGTAGCCTTGTGCGAAGTCCGGTAAGCCGAACTTGCCCGCACCGACCAAAAGCAGATTCCGAGCAGCCGGTGTGTCCGGATCCCGGCTTGCATCGACGATGTGCAGAATGGGCACCGGGTTCTCGTAGATGACACCTTCGAATGTGCGTTCGACTCCGAACTCAAAGGTGCCTTCCGGCAACGGATTCTGCAAGAGACCGATGGCTGCGGCGAGGGCCGGCGCCGCAACCAGCAGGACAATAGTGATCCGACGAAGCCGGCGCCTGAGGACGGGAGGGCTGGCGGCGTAGCCGACGAAGAAGTCCGCAGAGGACGGCGGTGAGATATTCGGGTCAGGCATTCGGCGCCTCCTCGATTTGGGAGCCGGGCTGTGGCGTTCCGGGTGCAGCGGCCGTTGTCTTGACCCACACGTCGTCCCTCAAGATCCGGGTTTCATGGGTCGCGATCTTCTCTTCAAAGGGTGGTGGGCTGCAGCCGTTTTCCGGCCGGTATTGCCAGCCGTGCCACGGGCATGTGATCGACCCGTCGATGATGCGGCCTTCGCCCAAGGGTCCACCCTGGTGGCGACAGATATTCGAGGTCGCCCAGACCCGGTCTGAGTGGCGGAAGATCGCCACCCTCTCGGAACCGAGCCATACGGTGTGGCCTTGCCCGTCAACAAGATCATCAAGACGGCAGGCTTGCGTGAAGCCGTCATCGACGAGCTCGATTTTCCGTCGGTCCAACTGTTTCTCTTGCCGTGCGGCCGCCAAATGCAAGCCGAACACGCTGACCATGCCGAGCCCGAGCAAAATCGGATACAGGGAGTTGGTCTCTGATTGCAAAACACCGTAGGTCACGTGCAGAACCAACAATCCGTAGGCAACAAGCACCAGCAGGTGAAGTCTCTTCCACCACGAGGCCCCGAGCTGCTTGAGCCAGAAGTCGTGGCTGGTGGCAGCCATCAAGAAGAGGATGAGCAGCGCGGCTACGCCCAACGGCTCGAATGGAAAGTGAGAAATATTGGCGCTTTGACGAACGAATGGGTCGTAGTCCATCTGATAGGCGGTGAACAGGCTCACCAGGGGATTGGCGTCGCCGAAAGCGTGAAACTGAATCGTAGCAAGCAGGCCGTGCGCCAGAGCCAAAACAAACATCACAACGCCCAGGTGTCGGCGGTTGTAGAGCAGAGGCAGAAAACGCCGATCCAGGCGTGCCAGGGGACCGATCGAAAGAATGACGTGCAACAGGACAAACGCAGTGACTGCAGTAGCCCGGAGCATCACTGTCTCGGCGGTGATGTTTGGCTTGGTCAACAAACTGACTCCCGCGAAGGCCGCCAGCATCAGGACGACCGAAAAGCCGAGCACCAAATCGTAGTGTTTCTTGAAAGGATTCCACTGAACTGAAGAGTATCCTACAGACATCATTCACCTCCCCGAGTCGGGAGTGTGAACCGACCTACTCGTTCCTTGTGGCTCATCGAATAGAGAACCAGATTGCCGTCCTCGAATGCCTCCGGCGGCAACGCAAAGAGCCGACGATCGGGCCCCCACACCGTGCCCAAAAACACACCCTCGCCAAGAGGGTCACTGCCGTCTCCCGCAAGCCAGAAAAGAGCTACATCCGGAATCTCCAGATCGTGGGCGACCACAAGCTCCACCTGGTGTCGCCTTTCCCCATCGGTGCGCAGGTTGATCGTGATCGGTAGGCCCGGAAAGGGTTCTTTCGATGAGGCGACGACTGTCGGTAATGGAAGAGGGTGGGGGATCAGTTCACCTGCGGCGGCAATCATCGGAGGGGCGCCCGGCCGGGCCAGGAGACCAATGGCAACAAGCACTGAAATGACGACGGTGGTGGTGGCGACCAGCTTTCGATGTGCCTGCCGAAGGGCGGCGGACGACCGGGGTGTGTCCGCATCGTCGAGCTGAGATCCGGATCGACCGGCCGACAACCAACGCGTGACCAACAAAGGCCACAGCGCCACCATCCCGGGCGTTATCAGGAGACGAAAGACCACTCCTGCATCGGCGATGTCCTCGTCGATTCTGCCGAGGCCCTTGAAATGCAGCGCGACAGCCAAGAGCAGCCCAACCACGGTGTAGGCACCGGCCGCAGCCAGACCAAATTCAACGACAGTTTCCAAATTCATTATTCTCCTCGTTTCCCCTTAGAATATACGCCTCCTCGTTCAAGAGGATGGCCGCATTCGGGGTTTCATCTGATTCAATGCCTGAAAGGTGTGTCAGGTTACACAACCGCCTATTTCACCTTGTTCCTGCCGAAGAGGGCTCTGCGCCGGTAACTCCTTCCGGTGATTTGCATATCACAGGTTGTGCCGGCCGCAACAGGCGCCGGGAACGGAATAACAATTTTGATTGATAAAGGAGCCCAATATGAATCGATTACACAATAATGTGTGCAACAGATCTTTCAGCTCAACCCTGACGGTGAATGGACGAGGCGGTTTTCACACCGCCGTGGCGATCGCATTTTTGTTGATCCTGGCGGCGATATCGTTTCACGGCCATGCTTCGGACGGCGGGATCGTGCAGCAGGGAACCTGGACCAAGAAGACAGCATCGATCAATGGATCGTGGCGAATTGTCGAAGAGAACGGTCGTCTTTTCCTTGAATTGGATGAAGACTTCAAGACAAAAAAAGCCCCGGATCTCAAGGCTTTCCTCTCACCTCGGCCCCTGTCCGGTTTGCGCGGCGCCACAGCGATCCAGGGCGCTACTTTGATCGGCGCGCTCTCCAGTCAAAAGGGCAAGCAGCGTCTGGCGCTGCCCGCCACGGTCAACCTCAGCGACTTCCGCAGTCTGATCATCCACTGTGAGAAGTACGACAAGCTCTGGGGCGGAGCCGAACTGAAATGAAAATCAAAAAATGGTCAAAGGGACTGGGTCGAATTGTTTTGTTAGCGGCCCTGGTACTCGCTCAGACCATATTTGCCACTGCCGCATCGGATCGGGTGAAGCAGCGAGACAGCGCTCTCGATTTTGTATCCAACCTCGACGATGCCGTTGAAAAGGCTCGGGCCGAAAACAAACCGATCTTCCTCGGATTCGGTGCGGTTTGGTGCCCGGTGTGCCGCGAGTTCGAGGAAACGACTCTGCTCGAAGACTCGATTCAGGCATTTTCGGAGGAATTTGTTTGGGTCAAAATTGATATCGACCGTAACGCCAGCCTTGCCCGCCAGTGGGGCGTCGAGGCCACGCCGACAATTTTCTTGCTGGATCCTTCGGGCATCCCCCGACACCGGATCGTCGGTGGAATCTCGGCTGATCGGCTGGTCGGAGTCCTGAGGGAGTTTCTCGCTTCGGCAGAAACTGAAGAAAAGGCTGTGCCCGCGGTGTCAACGACCACCTTCGAAAACACGCCCTTGACCTCCGGACCCAAGGGTTTTCGTGGCCACTCGATCTGCTTCTCTCATGTCGGGTACGGGCCCTTGAGCGTGCGAAGCCAGTCGCCGTTCCAATCCCTGCGACTGGGCATCTTGCCTCGAACGCCCTCGACGCTCACCAAGGGCCAGCAGCAGCTTCGGCTGGGAACGACATGGTCAAATATCTGGGCCAATGATGACGCGAATTTCAAACCCGACCAGGGCGAATACGGACGTTATCTGCTGGACTACGAGAGCCTTGACGCGTCCCTCGCATATTCCTACGGCCTCAGCGACACGTTTGAGATCGGAGTCGAGTACGAGCAACGCTGGCGCTTCGGTGGCGTCATGGATGGTTTCATCGAAGGGTTTCATGACGTCTTTGGCGTCGATCAGAGTGGACGTGACCTGGTCGATCGGAATCAATTCAATATCTTCATCGATCCAGGAGACGGCCGGGATCCTGTGTCACTGGGCAACCAGGACCGAGGCACTTTTGCCCGCAGTCTGCTCTTCACCCTGCAACACAACGTCACCTGTGGCACCTAGCATTTGCCTGCCATTTCATGGGCCGTGACGGGCCGCTGGTCGGTTGGAAAAAACGATCTCGAGGGAAGTGACTTCGACATCGCTGCATCGATTGCTGCCGCTCGACGTTTTGGGAAGTTTTACGGCTATCTGACGGTGGGCTATGCCTACTTCGGCAGCGACTCAATTTATGGCATTGAGCTCGAACAGACCCAGCTGACGGTTCTGGCCGCTCTCGAATGGCGATTCAAGCCGCGCATGTCATTGATTCTTCAGTACCTCGGCAGCGAAGGTGTTGCGTCGAACCTTCCACCGTTTTCCGGCGTCTCAAACGAGTTGATCCTTGGATGGAAGGCCGAGATTATGCCGGACGGAGTGCTGGAGATCGGACTCTTGGAGAACATTCTTTCCTTTGACAATAGTCCTGACTTTGGTATTCACGCCGCCTTCACCCGGAGGTTTTGACCCAGAGTCGCCCGCCAAGGTGCTACCGTCTCCCACGGAGGCTTCGATGCGATCACTCAATATTCTGGGATGTATTTTCTTGATGGTAGCCCCCGGGCTGATGGCGAACGAGTTGAAGACAGAGCAAGAAGAGGTCTGCGTGTTCGAGACCTCGATGGGCACGATGGCCTTTCGGTTTTTCGACGAGGGAGCGCCTGAGACGGTGGCCAACTTCAAGCGCTTGGTGGGTGAGGGGTTCTATGACGGCTTGCCGTTCTACCGCGTGGTTTCCGGCCATGTGATCCAGGCCGGGGACGGGGGCGAGAACGATAAGCCCCTGGTCAAGGGGGAGTTCGGTGCCTACCCCCATGTGACGGGCGCAGTCGGTCTGGCGCGTGATACCGATCCTGACAGTGGCAGCACCGAGATCTATATCTGTCATGCGCCGCGGCCGCATCTCGATGGCCGGTATGCGGTTTTTGGACTGCTGATTGAGGGCTTCGATGTCCTGGAAGCCATTGGGCAGGTCGAGGTCATCGAAGACTGGGTCGGCGAAGAGAAGACGATCGCGTTCCACAAACCCAAAGAAGAGGTCGTCATTGTAAAGGCGTCGTTGGAGGCTAGGGTTCTGGGCCCGGTGCCGACGCCCTCCTCCCCCGAGTTGACGCCATGACGGCCTCAAGCCGAGGGGTTGTTGTGGTCGTGGGCATCTTGCTCTGTAGCGTCGTCGTGGGCTCGGGGCTCCTTGCGCTCGAGGCTCGTTTGGCCCCCTTTCCGAAGCCGGATGACACCAAAACCTCGGACGAGAGATTGGACGCGCTGGAAGCTTCCACTTTTCGGTGGCAGGTGATGTACCTTCCGCTGCTGCAACTGGGGATCTCCCTGGGTGTCGGCCTTTTGATTTCCGGACGGTTTGCCTGGCTCGAGAATTTCGGCGCATCGCTGTTCGTTCTGGGGTTGGTCTTTGTGCATCATGCAACGACCAGTTTCACAAGCGCTGAGATCTTCGTGCCGGTGTATGTAATCGGTGGCATGACCGTGGCGACCATCGTCAGGGCGAAGGGCGAAGGGCGAAGGGTGAAGTTTGAAGCTTGAAGGGTGAAGTCAATTTTGAATTCAAAATTCAAAACTGTGTGGTGTCACTCATAACCCCTCATTCGCTGTGATGACCAGCGCTCGCCAGCGAATGCCGAAACGCCTGGCATAATTTCTCTCCCCCGGCCCTGCGATCTGCAGACGTGTAACCGCAACGGGGCCTCTGCCGGACCACAGGCCGGCGTAGTCGTCGATGTCGTGGGGGAAGTGGCTGACGAGGATACCGCCCGGTGAGGTTGCCGGGATCAGTCTGGCCCAAGAACTGGTTCCGTCGACCCGGTGAAAGACCGCCATCAAGAGTGGGACCCTGAAAAAGGCCTTGTTCAGACGGCCGAGGAGATTGAGGGGGGCGTCGATTTCTGCGAAGACCATGTTGGGTGAGGGCGGAACTCTGATGCCGGGTCCGCCGACCTCGAGAGTGGCTGCCCCCAAATCCTGCCATTGGTTTTCCAGAGGTTTGGATCGTTTGGCCAGCAGGAGCAAGGCACGATCCCGGGCCGATCGTTCCAGCCGGTATTCTAGGAAGAGCTTTCGCCAGGTCTTCGGGGCGTCGAGCAGGGCTCGTCTCTTGCCGACCGGAGCGAAGTCGTCGAGAACGAAGTCCGGTGCTCCGGGTCCGGACAGACCGTCAGCGGTCAAACTGTCGAGCTTCGGTGTGTAGGCGGAGTACAACTGCATCGAACGCAGAGGTTTGAATGGAAGATTATTGGCCGGGGCGTACATCAATTCCCATGGAACGACTGTGATGCCGTTGGGAGTTCCGGCCATTCGGTCGGTCCATGTTGGCGGCAGCCTGAGCGCACTCAAGTTTTCTTTGCCCGCTTCCGAAAGGCTGTCTCGGGTCTCTTTGAAGTGTACGAGCCGGTTGAGGTTCGAAGGGCCCCGGTGTCCCAGGGCGATGATTCTGGGAAGAGACGTGGAGCCGAAGGGCAAAGCGCCAGAGGTCGTTCCCAGAACGACGGCCGCCAACCCGCCGCTGAGCAGTGCAAGGGCCGCCCTTCGAGATGTTCCCAAAGTGGCCACGCCGAGCAGTGCGATGACGAAGGGTACGAAGAGGTATTGGTGTCCGTCCTGTCGAACAAAAGCGAGGCGGAAGGTGATCAAAAGGCCGGGCACCAGGATCAGGGCCGTCGAATGGAATGCCGGTGTTATTCGAACCAGAAGGAGACCCCCACAGATGACGCCGACCAGCAGTAGCCCGCCAGCGATCAGCGTGGTTCGAGGCCCGATGATGCTGGCGGCCGCCGCATAGCCGTCGACAACTTCGAGTGCCTGGCCGACCCACTCCAGAAATAGGGTTGGGGACGGGAACAACAGGATGGCCAGGGCGGTTGCCGTGGCCATACAAGCCATGATCGTCAGGATGGGGACCTTGAACCCCCGGTCTTTCCAAATCAGTGCCAACCCGATCATGACGGTTGCTGCAGCCATGATGCCAAGCGAGGTCTTGATGAATGGAACGATGCCCGTGATCAGGCCGGCGGTAATGGCCGGCCACGCCGCCTTGGTTTGCAGACTGGTCAGCACAGCTGTGGCGGCCACGAGCACGACAAAGCCCTCGAATCGCAGGCCGACGGCGCCGGCGAGGGTCCACAGACCGGCGAAGACCAGGACTGGAAACGGGCGTTTGAAGCGAAATAGGAGCATCAGCACCGAGACGACCAACACTCCCTGAAGGGCGATGCGAAAGCCGTTGGCCAACAACAGGTGGTAGCCGACATCCTGCGGTGTGGCCAACCACCCGAGGGGTCCATAGGTGAAGACGACATCTTGACCGAAGACCCAGTCCTGCTGGGAGGCGACATTGACGACCCACTGCCAACCGGAGTCGATGCCGGGCGCGCCGAGCGGCAAGGCAGCAAAGGGGAAGGTCAAGATTGCAGCGGCAATCACCGCGGCCGCAGCGAGCCGCTCAGCGGTCTTAGAGGACACGTGAACCGCCAAACCGCGAAGAGCTCAATCCGACTTCTCTCTTTGTGCCTTTTTGTGCCTCTTTGTGGCTATTCCCGTGTTTTTGCGAGAGGCTCAATCGAACGCTCATTACGGCCTCTTCAATCTCCGTAGCTTGTCACATAGGCCTCAACTTCGTCGACCAGTGAATCCGGGGTCGAGGCGCCCGCGGTCAGTCCGACGCAATCGACATCATCGAACCATTTTTCTTGAATGGCCTCGGGTCCCTGGATCAGGTACGAGGTCTTGATCTTGGAGGTAATTTCCCAAAGATGATGCGTATTGGCGCTTTTGGCCCCCCCTATCACGAGAACGATGTCGATGTCAGGGTCGTGGGCCAGGGCGCGGACGGCTTCCTCGGACTCAAACGCGAGCCCGGACAGCACGTTGAATGCCTGTTTGCTGCCCTGCTGCTCGATCTGCTCGACGAGCTTCGGAATCCGGTCGTCAGGATCGTCCTGGGCCGCGCCGGGGCGGGCGGTAACGACCAGCAGGGC
>RCNC010003617.1_pt1 | contig 10096 bp, 8 predicted proteins | sample 2041301 | NCBI WGS metagenome assembly RCNC01 (sample SAMN09708231, study PRJNA481090) | Marine sediment metagenome, whole genome shotgun sequencing project. | biome: marine sediment; feature: ocean; material: sediment; isolation source: Sewage treatment plant 13A marine sediment (STP13A) ... | reverse complement strand
ACGGCACTGGGCGAAGAGGATGCCCTGGTGGCCGCCTGCGACCTGATCACCGCCAGCGCCCTGAGCCAGATGGGCTCACTGGCCGAGGCGGATGCACTCTTTGACAAAACCATGAGCCGTTACACGGAAGAAGAGCCACGCCAGCGCGCCACCGCACTGGTGCGCCACGGGCAGCACCTGACCCGGGCCGGCCGCTTCCAGCAGGCCGAGGCCTCACTGACCAGCGCTGCCGAGATCTACCGCGGAGACCACGAAGATTCCCACTACAAATGCCAGCGGGCCATCAGGGCACTGGTGGAGTTATACCAGTCATGGGGCAATGCCGGGGCGGCGGCAGAGTGGCAGGCCAGGCTGACTTCATGCCCCGCCGGTCCGCAGCTCATCCACCAGCCCGTCCACACAGCGTTCGATGAGCTGGAAGCACTTGCGGTAGACACGGTCCGATTCGCCGTAGGGGTCGGTGACGTCCTTCTTCTTTCCCTTGCCCTTGGGATCGAATTGGGTCATGTAGCTCACCTTCTCCCGGTGGTGCGGCCAGAAGGTGAGGATCATCTTCTCGTGGGAGCGGTCCATCACCAGCACCAGGTCGGCATCATCCAGCAGTTCCTCGCTGAGCTGCCGCGCCCGGTGGGTTTCCATGTCGAGGCCGAACTCGTCGGCATTGAGCACGGCGGCGTCGGCGGCAGGGTGGCCCTCGGAAGCCATGATCCCGGCCGAGCCGATGGTGACCGTCCGCCCGGAGAGCGGAATCCGTTCCAGCCTCTGCTTGAGCAGGAAGTCGCCAAAGGGGCTGCGGCACATGTTACCGGTGCAGACAAAGAGAATATTCACGTGATGGTCACTCCAGGTATCCCAGGGCTTTGAGCATCTCCCGGCGTTCCTCCGGGGCCTGGCCCGGCAACTGCTCCACCCGTGAGGGGCGGCGGTAGAGCTGGATCCAGGGGCCGTCGCCCTCCGGCTCCAACTCCGGCGGAAATTCACCCGGCGCCGTTCCCCAGCGCAGGCGGTAGCGGGCATCGGACAGGGCGGGCAGGCCGGCGCCCACCGGTTGGCCCTCACCCAGCAGCAGGGCCGGTTCGGGGGTCCTTCTCTGTTTCCCCGGATCGAAACTGAAGCTCAGACCGGCACCCGGGTCTTCCAGCTCCACCAGAAAATCGAGCGGCATCTGGTGGGGCCGCAGGTCGAACCGGACCTCCCGGCCCGAGGGCAGCACGGTCACCCGGCCCGCCTCGCGGGGGAAGTTGCTGGTGACCGAGAGGATCGCGCAGTCGGCGGCCAGGCGGCCCCGGAGCCGGCCCTCGCCATGGCCGTTGGCCGGCCAGGCCGCGGCCAGGTGCAACCCCTCCTGGCCCAGCGACTCGGCCAGGCCCAGCAGCAGCCGCCCGCCGAAGACCTCCCCGCCCCAGCCGCCGGCGGCCAGGTCCCGGTGTTCTCCCGGGTCATAGGCCAGGTCGAAGATCTCCTCCACGCTGTCGGTGCGGTTGAGCAGATACTTGATGTGGCCGGCCCGCACGGCCCGTCGCTCCTTCTTGCCCACGTAGGTCTCCGCGTATTGCCAGCCGCGACCGTCGCCGTTGATGAGGCTCCGTCCCTGGAACTGCCCGGCGGCCGGGGTGTCGATACCGTAGGTCGCCACCACTGTGGGCAGCACATCAAGCAGCTCCACCGGCTCGTGAACCACGGTGCCCGGCGGCGGCGCACCACGCTCTTCAGCACCGCGGGGGTATTTGACCAGCAGCGGCACATGCAGCAGCTCCTCGTAGAGCCGGGTGGAGTGGCCCAGCTGGCCGTGCTCCATGAACATCTCCCCGTGGTCTGAAACCACGATGATCATCGCCCGGTCCCAGAGCCCCTCCTGCTTCATCCTGTTGAACAGGACGCCGAGGCACTGGTCGGTGAAGAGCAGGCCGTCGTCGTAGAGCAGGCGGAGGCGTTTGCTGTCCCGGGGCAGCACCGGGTCGCCCGGTTTGGGCAGGCTGCCCTGGGTGGGGTTGGGCAGGCCGGCGCTGTGATACTCGTAATGCCCCATGCGGTTGTAGGGCTCGTGAACGGAGTAGGTGTGGAGAAAGAGAAAGTGGTCCAGCCCCTGCCAGCGCCGGATCCAGCGATGGGCCAGCCGGGACATCCCGGCGAAGTTGGAACCGGATGCCCGGTAATACTGAAACCCCCGCTCGAACCCGTGGGTGGGATAGAGATACCCCCCGCCGGTGACCGCCGTGGTCCAGAAACCGTCCCCCTCCAGGACCTCGGCCAGGGTGGCAAAGGAATCGCTGAGGCTGAGGTTGTTCCGCTTGTCCAGGCCGTGGACGTGGGGGTAGAGCGAGGTGAGCAGCGACATGTGGGACGGCCGGGTCCAGGGTGAGGGGGTGAGACAGGTGCTGTACTGCACTCCCTCCCGGGCCAGTCGGTCGAGGCAGGGGCTGGTCATCCGGCTGGTGCCGTACGCCCCCAGGGCATCGGCCCGCAGGGTGTCCAGGGAAATCAGCAGCAGGAGCCGTTCATCCGCCCGCTGGGAGGTATTCAGCGGGGCGATGAGCTGCGGCACCGACCAGACCGGCAGCACCGGTCCTGCTCCCTCGGGTGGAATGTCCAGCAGCTCGGTACGCAACTCCACCCTGACCGTGGCCCCGGCCCAGGAGGAGAGATCCACTTCCCGGTCGATCCATTCCTGGATCCTGCCCGCATCCAGTGTCCGGCCCACCAGCCGGGCAGACCGGCCGCCGGTGGTCAGCAGTCGGACTTCGAACCGGGCCCGGGGAGGTGTTGACGCCTCTTCACCGGACCGCTGAACGCTGCCAAAGGGCGGACGGAAGAACCCGTAACCCAACTCCAGAACGGCGTTGGCGGGCAGGCGGACCCAGGGGGAGAGGAAGGTTTCCCCGTCCTTCAGGCTCAGGGTGGGCCGCCGCTCCTTGCCCACCATGGCCGGCCGGACCTCCACCCCGTCACCGGCCAGCTGCAGGAAGCCCTGTTCGATCTCCAGTGAAGATTCCACCGGCCCGCCACAACCGGCGGCCACCAGCAGGGCCAGGCCCAGGACCCAGGCGGCCGCCCGCCGGGCATACATTGCTGAATCAACACCGTGCATAGAGGTATCTCAAATCCCGGGGAGTTTTGCCGCGGTGAGTTCCACCACCCGCCAGCCGGCCTCGGGGCTCTTTTCCATGATGAACCGGGCCAGCGCGGTTTCCTGGGTCGTGCCCACGATAAAGCCGAACTGCCCCTCGTATATCCCGGTGATCACGAAACGGAGGGTGATCAGGGCGTGCCGCTTGTCCTCCTCGATGCGAATCCGGGGTTTCTCCATCACCACTTCGATGTTGTCAAACATCCGGAATGCTTCACCGAGGCCGTCCTCCATGGCCACCGGATCATACGCCCCGATGGGATCGGTGAAGTGCTCGACGTCGATCACCGACATCACCCCGCGAACGTCCTCTTGTTCCAGGGCCCGGGCCGCCTCCTCCAGCCGCGTGCGTATCCGGTCCTCTTCCGATGGCACCAGATACCAGACAAGCAGGGCCAGCGCCACTACCAGCAGGCCCAGTATCAGCTCTCTTCTCGTCACGGTCACGGTTCACGCTCCTGGAAAGGGGTTGACCGGCAAATTATACCACTTCCGCCCGGCCCTGACTCGGCGGCCTCATCCGGGCACTATCAGGGTATAATAAAGGTTCTGATCGACCAGACCGGGAGCGGTATCGGGGCCTCTGCCACCGGCTTCTCCCTTCAGCACGAGGAAAGCAGCATGGGACTCTACGAAAAGATGAAGGCCATGGACGTGGTGGCCCCGGTGGCCGCGGACGTGAAGAACAAGGCGGTGGAGCTGACCGACGAAAAGATCGTGGTCACCGAAAAACTGGTGGAAGACATGCCCTGGGTCCACCAGCGGTTGGCCGAAGACCGGGAATGCACCCGGCACTCCACCGTCTACTCCAAGCTCTACGGTTTCATCCCCCAGAACTGCCACCACTGCTTCAAGATCGTGGTCCGGCCGAAGACCCTGCGCGACCTGTTCAAGGTCCGCGAGATCCAGAAGAAACTCGACCGGCCGTCAAAGTGCGGTATCGAGGAACGGGAACACGTCCACGCCCTCTACGGGGCGTACTGGTACTGCCCGATCAGCGAGGGGCTGAAGGGTGCGCGGGAGCTGTACAAAACCGTGCGGGCCGAAGTGGAGGCCAGCCTGGACCAGGGCACCGGCGTGATCCTCAAGCGGGGCTGCACCGAGATGGAGCTGGCCCATGGGCCATCGGACCGCTGGACCTACACCGCGGCCCACGCCCAACAGGAGATGCACCTGGACAGCCGCTACGAAGTGAAACGGAGGGACAAGATCCAGCCGGAGTATATCGAAGCCCGCACCATCCGCCGCTGGATCGAGTGGGCCTACTCCCGCGGGGATGCAACCTACCTCGACTACACCGACGGTCCGCTGACCCGGCCGGTGGTCACCTACCATGACAGCGAGCACCGTGACGAGGACTTCCCGGGCAGCGACCGTTGACGTCACCGGGAAAACCTGTCTGTTCGCTCTGATCCCCTAAAGCTCCAGGTCGGCGTAGACCGGGAGATGGTCGCTGGCAACTTTTGCCATCCGCCGGCGGCACCGTTTACCGCGCTGGGCCTTGAGCCCCCGGCAGAATATTTTGTCCAGCCCGCTGGTGGGAGAAAAGGACGGATATGTCAACATCGCATTCTGGTAACCGTGTTTGCGGTTGGTGGCACAATCAAAACCCAGAATCTCCGTCAGCATCGGTGCCAGCCGCTTCCACAAATCATTGAAATCTCCGGCAATGACGCACGGGGCGGAAACGTCCAGATTGGAAAACTCCGGTGAGTGGACGAGACGGCCCAGTTGGCGGGGCCGCTCCTTGAACGACAGACCCAGATGCACGTTGAAGATTGAGAGGTTTTTGGCTTTTCGCTTGCGGGAGGGGAAGGAAAACTGTGTGTAGAGGCACCCTCTCGATTTTTTGTTGTCGATGGTCAGGTCGATATTCTTTTCTTTGATTATCGGATAACGGCTGAGGGTGGCGTTGCCATACATCCCCTTGCTCAATTGTACATTCAGTCCAACGGCACAATGGGAAAAACCGGTAAGCTGTGCCAGTGTTTCCGCCAGGTTTATCCGTTTGGACCGGGGAACCCCCACATCCACTTCCTGGAGAAGAACGATATCCGCATCATGGTGGGAGATGATATCCGCGATGCGTTCCGGCCGGAACAGCCGGTCAACGCCGATGGCCCGATGAATATTGTAGGACAGTATCCGGAGCTTCATATCCCCCCCAGCATCTTCACTTCAACCCGTTGTATCAGGTGCACTGTCTTGAGGAAAACAGTGTACGTCCACACAGTACCGCGTCAACCGGACAGAGGGCAAGCGAACCACTGCTGCCGTCTGTCGTCGAGACCTGTGGTGGCTGTATAAACGGTGGGCAGATCACCCCTGGCGATGTGCCGGGCGAACGGGCAGCGGGACCAGCTCGGCAGTGACCCAGGGGACCCTGGGCCGGGCCGGCTGCGTCCGGGCCGGGGCGTCCTCTTCCAGGGCCAGCGCCGCGTCGTTCTTCTCCACCAAAGTCTTCGGTTCGTAGGCCCAGCCCCGCGCCAACCGTTTCTCCTCCCGCCGCAGCGTGAAGAGGATGAACCGGCCGATGGCCCCGGCCATCACCCGGGTGGTCCAGCCGAACTGGCGCTGGAAGCGCTTCAGCAAATCCCCCAGTTTCTTCTCCAGCTCGGGGTTTCCCCGGAGGTGCCGGTGCATGGCCCAGATGGCACCGGCATAGGAAGTGCGCAGCAGCATGCCGTTTCGGCTGTAGTTGCGGCGGATCCGCTTGTCCGGGTGATTGTGGTAGCGCTGCCAGCCGTCCAGGGTAGTGCGCATCAACCGGGCCAGGCTCGGTCCGTTGACGTCAAAATCTCGCTGGAAGGCATCGATCAGAAACTGCTCTTCCTCTCCGCCGGTGATGTGCTCATGGCGGTAGTTGAAACGGAACTGCCCGTGGGCGTCGGCCACCGGAAACTCCGTTTCGGGCAGCAGCGTGCCGTTCTCCCGGTGCTCCCGGTGCAACGGCGTGCCGGACACCGGCGTGTAGAGCATGAACTGGTGGAAGTCGGTGTCGTGGCTCACCGCATAGTCGATCACCTGGCTGATATTCTCCGGAGTGTGGTTCTCCAGACCGATGATCGAGGAGCCGAGAACCCGCATGCCGTGGGACTGCAGCAGGCGAACGTATTCCTGGGTATCGACGCCCTTCAGTTTGCCATACTGGCTGTCCTCCCCCTCGAGGCCGGTCCAGATCCAGGAGACCCCGAGGCCGATCAGCTGCTCGATACTGTAGGACTTGAGCACCCGGATGGAACTGAAGACATAGAGCGACCAGCTCTTCCCTTCCTTCTCCATCAACTCCAGCAGGCGCAGGGCCCGGTTGCGCTGGAGCAGGAAGTTTTCATCGAGGATGAAGAAGGAGCGGGTTTTCAGTTCGGATTCGATCCCGGCCATCACCTCGAACAGCTCATCGCCGGTCTCGTAAAAGTTGACGTATTTCCCCTTGCCGCCGAACATGGCCGAGGTGGAGCAGAAGTTGCAGCCCATGGGGCAGCCCACCGAGGGAATAAGGATCGCCGCTGTCCCGCTGGGGTTTTCGCCGAGGCTCACCCCCATGGCCCGGGAGCCGAAACCGGAGAGGGTCACCGGATGCTTCACCGGTGCCTCCTCGTCCTGGCCGAGGAACCGCCGGAACCAGCGCACACCGTCCCCCCGGACGATGTAGTCGGCGTCCAGCATTTCCTCGATCCCGTCGCGGTTGGCGATGTGACCGCCCACCACGATGGTGGCCCGGGGCTGGTGCCGGCGCACCAGGTCGCACATCTTCTTCGCCTTGCCAACATTGACGATGATGGAGCTGATGCCCACCACATCGTAGTTCCCCTGTTTGAGCTGTTCGGTAAAACTCTCCTCGGTGGGGAAGTCGATCAGGGTGCAGGGTGCATCCATGTTGGCCTGGAGCAGCATCAACCCGAAAGAGCGGTGAAACATCCGCAGGGAGAGGGCCCCCTGGGTGCGGGTCACCTGGTTGTGGTAGAGCTCCATCGGGTTGATCGAACGGCTGCCGTCCTCGTCGTCCCGGGCATAGGGCCCGTAAACCGAGGTCAGCAACACCTTGGCCCTGGTTCCCAGAGGATGGACGGGGTGCGACTGGTTCACGATGATTCTCCACCGATGCAAAATGATATTGACGATTGCGGTTTCCACCGTCATAGTAAGATCTGGCGGAGGCATAAGAAAGCGGAAACGCTTGTTTTACAATAGTTTTACATTCGATGTGGCGAGCAAAACACCATGACACGGGTCCGGTGGTTCTTCCATCCCATCATTGTCCTGATCATCTCCATCCTGGCGGTGGGGCTCTCCCTTTTCCTCTACATCTACTGGTATGTGGAGGCCAGCGAGGGGCTGCAGAGTGTGATCAACCGGGCCAACCTCAACCCGGACCAGGTGCTGGCCCCCCAGACCTGGGTGGTGATCCTGGTCCTTTCCATCCTGGTGGGGATCATCCTCCTCGGTTTCTTCATCATCTTCGTCTACCACCAGAAAACGAATCAGCTCTACCGCCTGCAGCGCAACTTCATCAGCAACTTCACCCACGAGCTGCGCACACCGGTGGCCTCGATGAAGCTCTACCTGGAGACCATGCGCAAATATGAGCTGTCCCGCGAGGAACAGTTGAAGTATCTCGACTACATGATCGGGGACGCCGACCGGCTGACCCACAACATCTCCCGGATTCTCAACCTGGCCCGGATCGAGAGCCGGACCTGGGACGGGGAGTTTGAAAACGTCGACCTGGTGGAAGAGGTGGAGCGCTTCCGGCGGAAGAACGATCACCTCTTCGAGGGCTGCGAGAGCGAGATGAACAACCCCTCGGGGCGGACCTTCACCGTGCGGCTCAACCGGGACCTCTTCGAAATCCTGCTGATGAACCTGTTCACCAACGCCATCAAATACAACCGTTCGGAGCCGCCGCGGCTGGACATGGTCTTCACCCCCGGCCGCCGCGGAGTCAACATCCGCTTCGAGGACAACGGCATCGGCATCGGCAAGGCCGAGCGGAAGAAAGTGTTTCGCAAGTTCTACCAGAGCGGCAGCGCCGAGGACCGCTCGGCCCGGGGCACCGGCCTGGGCCTCTACCTGGTGGAGCTGATCGCGCAGCGGCACAAGGGAAAGATTCATGCCACGTCGCGCAAGGAAGGCGGATCGGTGTTCACCCTCTTCCTGCCTTACCCCACCCGTGACTGACGAGGAGAGTCATGCCCGAGGACAACGAAAAGAAACGGATTCTGGTCATCGAGGACGAGGCGCACATGGCTGAGGGGCTGAAGCTCAACCTCTCGCTCAAGGGTCACGAGATACAGATAGCCAGCGACGGGTTGGCAGGGCTGCAGCAGTGGCAGGAGTGGCAACCGCACCTCATCGTGCTGGACATCATGCTGCCGGTGATGGACGGGTTGACCGTGCTGCAGAACATCCGCCTGGAGGACGAGCGACTGCCGATCCTGATCCTCTCCGCCCGGGGCGAGACCAACGACCGCATCGCCGGCTTCAGCCACGGCGTGGACGACTACCTGTCCAAGCCCTTCGACCTCGACGAGTTCCTGCTGCGGGTGGACCGGTTGCTGACCCGGGTCTCGCTCTACGAAGGGACATCAGGGCCGCAGACCGCACTGGCCACGTACAGCTTCGGCGGCAACACCATCGACTTCACCACCCTCACCGCCACCTGCCGGTCGGGAGAGGTGACCCTCACCGACCAGGAGGCCAAGCTGCTCAAGCTGTTCATCGCCAACCGCGGCACCCCGCTCTCCCGCCAGCGCATCCTGGAGATCGGCTGGGGCTTTGCCCGGGGGAGCGAAACCCGCACCGTGGACAACTTCATTGTCCGCCTGCGTAAATACTTCGAGGAGAACCCGAAAAAGCCGGCCTTCTTCAAGAGCCGGCGTTCGGTGGGCTACGTCTTCGATCATGAAGAATGACCATTCCCCACGGAGATCGCACCATGGATAAACGCTGTTTCTGGTTTCTCTGCATCGTGATACTGGCAGTCTTCCTCGCCCGATCAACCATGGCCGGTGCAGTGGTCTTTGACCCGAGCGTTTATTACGATATCGGCGCTAACCCCTATTCAGTCGCCATCGGCGACCTGAATGGCGACGGCAGTCCGGACCTGGCCGCAGCGAATTACGCCTCGGAAGATATTTCAATTCTGCTCAACAACGGAGACGGCACCTTCCAGGATGCTGAAGTGTACTGGGTCGGCAAATCCCCCGACACCGTCGTCACCGGCGACCTGGACGGCGATGGACACCAGGACCTCGCCATTACCCGTGCCCTCAGCAATGAGGTCGCAGTGCTCCTCGGTGCAGGCGACGGTTCTTTCCTGTCCCCTCTGGCGTACGGGGTCGGTCCGGAGCCGCGATCGGTGGCCATGGGCGACCTCGATGGAGACTCCCATCCTGACCTGGCCGTCGGGAATCTCGTCGGCGGAAGTATCTCGGTTCTGCTTCAGGCCACAACCCCCGGCCTGCTCGTGACCGGCCCCGGCCCCGGTGAGGCCAACAGCCCGCTGGTACGAGGATTTCAGCCGGTGGAAAACAGTTCCGTTGAATTCGAGTTCATGGCGTACGGGGCGACCCAGTATGGCGTGAAGGTCAGCAGCGGTGACCCCGACGGTGACGGGACTGATGAACTGCTTACCGGTGCCGGTCCTGGAGAAATCTACGGTCCGCATGTCAGAGGTTTTGAAGTGGACGGCAGTCCCCTGCCCGGCCTCAATTTCCTGGCCTATGGCACGAACAAGTTCGGGGTGAACGTCTGCGCCGGAGACCTGGACGGTGACGGCAACGACGAAATCATCACCGGGGCCGGCCCGGGAGCCGTCTTCGGGCCCCACGTCCGTGGCTGGATCTACAACGGGCCCTCAAGCGTCACACCCTACCCCGGGGTCAGCTACTTCGCCTACGGCACACCGAAGTGGGGCGTGAACGTCGCAGCCGGAGACATCGACGGTGACGGCTATGACGAGATCGTCAC
>RCNC010003616.1_pt1 | contig 10096 bp, 6 predicted proteins | sample 2041301 | NCBI WGS metagenome assembly RCNC01 (sample SAMN09708231, study PRJNA481090) | Marine sediment metagenome, whole genome shotgun sequencing project. | biome: marine sediment; feature: ocean; material: sediment; isolation source: Sewage treatment plant 13A marine sediment (STP13A) ... | reverse complement strand
CTAGTTTTCCTTTTATGTTTTTGATGGCTAAGTAAAAAATCCCATCTACTGCGTTGTAGTGGTTTTTCAGGCGCTCGGCATACTACATGTATTGCCTCGTACCTGAAAAACCACTACGCCTTGTATATAGAACTTTTTAATTAGCCATCAGCGTTACTTTTTACGAAATGTTTTAAGTTTTAGTCCCGCCTGGAACGGGATTAAGCTTTAAGTCTCTTTTAAAACAGATAATATCATTAACATAAAACATAACACCTAAAACCTGATGAATTCGACTTTTTACGAATTCATCAAATTTAATACTATCAACTATGAGCTATCAGCTATCCTATTTGGTATCCAGAATCTCCCTGAATTTATGTGACAACTGTTCCATGTTAAATGGTTTCTGAATAAATCCGTTACAGCCACGGTTTAAAATGCCCGTAGCCTGCCCACGAATACTGTATCCACTGGAAAGAAGAACCTTTATTTCAGGGTTAATCTCTTTTAGCCGGTCATAAGTTTCACCGCCGCTCATATTTGGCATTATCATATCCAGTACAACCAAGTCAATTTTATCCTGGCTTTCCCTGTAAATTTTAATGGCCTCTTCTCCCCCCATCGCTACAAACACCTCACAGCCCAATGCTTCAATAACATGACGGCAGCCTTGAGCAACAACCTCTTCATCATCTACTAAGAGAATGGTTCCATTGCCCAATGATGTATCAAGAGATATTTCCTTGTCTTCAATAGTTTTAGCTTCAGATGAAGAAACCGGCAGATAGATGTTGAATGTTGTTCCATGGCCTAATTCGCTGTAACAATTAATAATACCCTCATGATTTTTAATAATTCCGTATGCGGATGCCAACCCCAGCCCGGTTCCGGTACCTATATCTCTTGTTGTAAAGAAAGGTTCAAATATTCTCTTTAAGGTTTTTTTATCCATACCTGTGCCGTTGTCTGTTACCGATACTTTAACATATTTGCCCGGGGGAGCATGATAGAGCTTTGTCTTGTTATACTGGGCATCCAGTGTGACGTTATCTGTTTCAATATACAAATCTCCACCATCAGGCATTGCCTGCCAAGCATTAACATACATATTTAGAAGTACCTGTTCAATCTGTCCCATGTCAACATTAACCGCTCGAAGATCTTCATTCTGTTTTATATGAATGGTGATTTCTTTTCTTGTGTGGCCAAAAATAAGTGAAGTTCTGTTAACGATTTCATTCAGGTTGCATGGGGTAACAACATATTTCCCCCGTCTTGCAAAGCCAAGGAGCTGCCCGGTGAGTTTGGCTCCGCTTTTAATACACCTTTCAATCAGTTTTATATTTTCATAATGAGAGTGATCCGGCTTGATGTCCAGAAGCATGACGGAAGCGCTTCCCTGTATTCCCATGAGCAGATTATTAAAATCGTGGGCTATGCCACCTGCCAGAGTTCCGATAGATTCCATTCTTTGGGATTGCCGAACCTGGGCTTCCAGTCTCTTTTGTAATGTTATGTCCCTTAAGAAATTTAAAGCCGCCGGCTTTCCTTCCCAGTTAACTGGAACAACACTCAACTGAACCCATATTTCTTCACCGTCTTTATTAGCGACTTTGAAAGAATTTGTATCAGACAGATTTTCGCCCCTTAGCCTTCCGGAATACCAGTTAATCACCCTGTTACGTTGTTCAGGATAAATATATTTGTCAAACATAAACCTGTTGATGTTTTGAGTTGCTCCCACAAAATCACTCAACTCCCTGGCTTTAGGATTTGCAAATTTAATTTTTCGATTTTGAATAATAAAGATGGCATCATTTGAATTTTCGACCAAAAGGCGATACTTTTCTTCTGATTCCCGCAAGGCTTCTTCAGCCCGCTTTGCCTCTGTAATATCGCGCATATGTTCTATCACTTTTGTTACATTGCCTGATTCATCCATAATCGGATAAAATCTGATATCAAACCAGACACCCAAAGACTTATCGTATCTTACCAGGCTGGGGGAGGGTTGCTTTTTCCCGTATGTTTGTGAGAGTGTAGAATTTTCACACGGCTTATCGCAACCGATCAGTTCGTAACATTTTTTTCCTTCGACTTCTTTATGGGTCAAATTAAGGAGCTTATACCCGGCAGCATTATATCGAATGATGTTATGCTCAATGTCCTGCACCCCCAGAATGTCCGGTATATTATCGACTATTGTTTCAAGAAATATCGAAGTTTCCTTAAGCTCTGTAGTTCGTTCTTTAACCAGTTCTTCCAGATGCTCGCGATATTTTTCCAGTTTTTCTTCCGCCCCTTTTCGTTCCTCCTCCACACTTATGGCAGAGGCAATAATACTCATTATTCGATTGTCTCCCTTGCTTAAAGTATAGTCATCTTTAAACAACGCGCATAGGGAACCTACATAATCATTTTCGAATTTAACTGCTTTACCAACATATGTCTGCAGTTTATAATTAATTATATTGGAATCAGTCTTTGCATACCGCGATTGTTGAAGATTTGAAACCACCAGGAACTTGCCACTATTATTTTTTATTAAATTGTAGCCTATATTGTCCTCGACCTTTTCCGCCGGCTTGTAATCCTGATGAGTGTTCCACTTCCCCCGTGAATAGATGATTCCATCTTCCAGCCGATTGTAAATTGCGCACTTGGCACTCAGAAGCTCTCCGCAAAGCGCAGTCAAACGATTTATGTTATCAAGGGATTCGGACCCGAAACTTAAAAAGCAGTCGTTTATCTTGGAAAGCCTTTCTTCAAGACGCACCCGCTGACTCATTTCCTTTTTAATTTCAGTAATGTCACGGTTACTGACACGCCTGCCCAGAGAACGACCATCCTCTCCTTTAACCGGCTGGCAAACATGGCCTATCCAACGCACCACACCTTCGCGAGAAATAATACGAAATTCGAGCGATTCAACTTTCTGGCTTTGTAATTCGGTGCTTAGGTGTGTTGCGATCCGTTGTTGGTCATCTGGATGAACAATTTCTTCAATCAGTTTGGGATTTTTTATAAAATCATCCGGCAGGTACCCGGTTATACGTTCACATGACGGCGAAACATAAACAAACTCTCCATCTTCCCCGATCCAGTATTCCCAGTGATATGTAAAGTCAGCTACGGTCTTAAAACTTTCTTCACTTTTCCTCAAAGCATCTCTGGCCTTCCTGATCGCATTGATGCTGACCTGAGCATGGGAACCAAAGATAATTAAAAGGCATAAAACAATAACACGTGTGTATATATCATATAAATCAGGCCCGACCAGCTCCTGCATTAAATTGAGTTTTTGCGAAAAGAAGATATTTAAAATAGAATCAAGAAGCCAGTAAATGGTCGCAATAATAATTCCGGAAAGTATCATTGATTCTGCAATTTTTTTTGCGCCTTTAGAAAAACCCTTGATTTTTAATGTGTTTAACCTTTTCAATCTTTACTCCTAACTCATATAAATAAAATATTAATAATACAGTTAAATGTGCTTATTGTCAACTCAGACGGGTTTGTAAAAAGTTCAACTTCGGCGTGTTGTGTATAGAAACTTCTTTTTGGCCACGGACCCACACGGACAGACACAGACGTTTTATTCGGCTGACTCAGCCGAATAAAAAGAGTCATCGCTTCACGAAACACACTAATCGAAATCTGAAGCAGAGTTTGGGCAGGTAAGTGCATACTTCGCAAGAGAGAGGTTTCAAATAGTTCAATCTGCCTTAGGCTTAGTTGTTATCTCTATCAAGCCATCAACATCTTAAAAATGTAAATATAGAATTTTATAATAGCCACAGACCCACATGGAATGACCCCAGAGGAATAGGCTTCGCATTCCACAGGGCAGGCACAGACATGAAAACATCAGTGAAATATCATTTATTTCACTGAACAGATCTTTTCCCCGGCCGACCCGTCTTCGCCAAGGTTACGCCGCGGCAGGCCTTGGCCGGGGAAAAACCATATGCCCTTCGGGCAATAAATAATACATTTTAGCGTGCTCGTTAAAACTTATGACCTGCTAATTATTAGCTTTGGTAAAAAAAAACAGGTCTATTTTTTCCGCCTTTGGCGGATGACTTTATTTGGTCGAGCGCGTCGCTCGAGCAAATGTCTGTGTGAGTCTGTGTGGGTCTGTGGCTAATTATTGATAGGCTGTCCACCGGTGCTGAACTAGGCAAAACCCTGTTCTGCCACGAATACGATGGATCTTCGACTATGAGATGTTAGCTATTTTATTAAGATACTGCCGGCAGGTGACAAACCGGCAATGACTGAAAAATTCAATAAAACGAGTTAATTTTAAAAAAGTTTTCTTTATGTTGATATAATGTTTGAATTTGCAGGATGATGAAGCGTTGCCGACCCTGGGTTGATCAGGATCAATTTCCCATGGGTGCATATAAAAAACATAAGCATCCTCTTTTTTAAGTATGCTTTCCACACCGCGCTTAAATATGGAAAACGGAATTATTCGAAAGTAAGCGCCGCCGCCCCAAGGCAGAACGAAACCTTTTTTGCCAAAAGTTAAATTACTGATGGGAAGTTCGTAGAAATTGTTAGAAACCTGAAAAGAAACTCCTTTCTTTGTGTCGTCGTTTACCAAAAGTTTCCCGTATCGGCCATGCATGGCAAAGGAGTTAAAGCTTGAGTCGTAAAGATAGCCGCAGTCTTCAATTATCTTCAAGATGTCGTTGCTAATTGAAAAGCTTGGAGCCCTAAAGCCGGTTACAGGAGCACTGATCGTATCTTCCAAAAGCCTTTTGCTGTCGAGCAAATCCTGCTCTAAGCTTTGACATGATTCTCCAATGCAAAGGTTATGGTTAACCCCGTGGGAGGCAACCTCATGGCCTCGGGCTTGTATTTCTTGTACAAGATGGGGAAGGCGTTTTGCAATCCAGCCCAACACAAAAAATGTTGCTTTCAGCGAGTTTTTTGTGAGTCCATTGTTTATTGTCCGTTGTTCGTTGCAAGAGTCGAAGAGATCAAGGAGGCGGTGGACGTTATTTTCAACCCGAAGTTCATGTTGTTCCCAAGCGGAAAATGGGATGCAGCTTTTAAAGTTTTCTACCTGGAACCAGTCTTCGACATCGACGGTTATAAGAATTGATGGTGGCATTGGGTCAAGAGTTGAATGGATTCTTTTTTATTATTTGTTTTATAGACAGGATTTACTGGATTAGTTGGATTTTTTATTTTTGACTTTCCAGAAGAAAGTCAAAAAACACCCCAGGTTAAATACGCTGCGCTGTCTTTTCGAAGAATTTAACAGGGCAAGCAATTCGCCTTTGGCGAAGGAATAGGTAGTATTATTTTCTGCTGAAAGCAGATTCTGTTTAATCACTTTCTTCTGGAAAGTGATTAAAAAACAATCCTAAATATCCCTGGCCCAGACCTGGTTTCAAGAGTAACAGATATGAGACCTTTGCAAAACGGCACTTTTCGTCCGATTTCTGCGTCAGGCTCAAATTTCAATCCTCGAAATATTCAATATATTCCTGTGGTTGAAATTTTCGCCTTCCTTGAACTCAAACAGATAAGCGTAGACTTCGAAAATTACCATTTTGCAAAGGTCTCATATCTGAAGCCAGTATCTAAGAATTAACGACAATATATAAACGAAACTATTCTCGTCGCGCAAGGGCAGGCATGTTGATCTTGCCAGAAAATATTTTATTTTATTGTTTTTGCTGCGTGTATCTGTGGTAGTCTGTGTCCTATTTTATCAGCCACTTTTAATATCGACTGGTGCCCTGCCGATGCTGAAATATGCAAAACCCTGTTCTGCAACGAATGACGGTGAATAGAGATTGCGGCCATCAAAAATTACAGGTGCTTTTAACGCCTTTTTGATGCGCTTAAAATCCGGATTCCTGAACTGGTTCCAGTCTGTTACAACGGCCAAAGCATCAGCTCCCTCCACGGCTTCATATTGATTATTAAACACTTTAGCAAGAGGGTTATCTTCAAGGACTTTTTTTGAATTTTCTCCGGCAACAGGATCAAATGCACGGATATGCATACCTTCAGCAGCTAACTCCGAAATAATTTCTAAAGAAGCTGATTCACGAATATCATCCGTATTTGCTTTAAAGGAAAGGCCCCAAAGTGCCAGGGTTTTGCCTTTCACACCATTTTGACTGGAAAAATAATCTTTGATTTTTTCAGCCAGAACCTTTTTCTGTATGGCGTTTACTTCATCTACCGCTGTAATCAGTTTTGCCTCATATCCATTTTCCCGGGTTGTATTTATTAGCGCTTTAACATCTTTGGGAAAGCATGACCCTCCGTACCCCACACCAGGGTATATAAAATGGTAGCCGATTCGGTGGTCAGAGCCAATACCCGCTCTTACATCACTGACATCAGCGCCAATGTGTTCGCAAATGTTGGCCATTTCGTTCATAAAAGAAATCTTGGTTGCCAGCATGCAGTTTGCAGCATACTTGGTCAGCTCTGCACTTTTTATACTCATTACAATCATCTTTTCGCGACTGCGTGCAAATGGAGCATATAAAGTCTCCATCAGTTTAGATGTACGGATATTATCCGTCCCTAAAATTACCCTGTCCGGTTTCATAAAATCGCTTATTGCATCGCCTTCTTTTAGAAATTCAGGGTTGGAAACCACATCAAATTCAATATTGAGTTCCCTTTTTTCAATCTCTCCCTGAATAATTTTATTTACCTGATCTGCGGTTCCCACAGGAACAGTCGATTTATTTACTATAATCTTGTATTCATTCATAACCTGTCCGATTTGAGATGCCACCTGATGGACATATGAAAGATCACAAGAACCATCAGGCTTGGAAGGTGTACCCACACAGTTAAGTATAAACAGGGCATCTTCAATACCTTCTGCGAGGTTTGTAGAAAATTTCAACCGTCCTTGTTCATAATTTTGTTTTACCAGGATTTCCAGACCGGGTTCATAAATGTGAATTTTTCCTGATTTAAGCCCATCGATTATGGTTGGATCCACATCAATACAGCAAACATCATTACCCATTTCAGCAAAACAGGCGGCGGTCACCAGCCCTACATATCCGGTTCCTACGATGCAAATGTTCATGATAAAAAAGCCTTTCTTTTTTTACTTTAAAATTTGAATTGATTCTATTTTAAGTTCTTAAATTGGACCCCGGTGAAATATATCTTAATTTCACTGGGCAGGCAGGATTGACCCCGGTGAAATGGTTTTTAATTTTACTGGGCAGGCAGGATTTTCAGGATAATAATTTATTTTATCTCTTTCCAGAAGAAAGTGATGAAACTTAATCCGCTTTCAGCGGAGGTAAAAATTACATGGATTGTAGCTTGCAATTCAGCAAGATAGCATAACAACACTTTCGCCAAAGGCGAATCGTGTTTCATGACTTTCTTCCGGAAAGTCATGAAAAAATCAAGTCAATCCTGTAAATCCTGTCTATTAAGTATTTAATAAGATTGAATCCATTCCGATTTAGTATTCAAAATTTCTTATCTGGCAAGTTCAAGGCACTTTGCCTTGTCAATTTTACCATTGGTGTTTTTGGGAAGAGAACGAACTAATTTAATGGTGCTGGGCAATTTATATTTTGGCAAACGATCGGCGCAAAGTTTCATTATTTTGTTTTTGCTGCTGGTTCCATTTATAGGTACTGCCAAGGCAATTAGTTTGTTACCCAACAGTTCATCCGGAACTCCTATAACTGCGGTTTCAATTACAAGTTCAGTAGCCATCAACGCATCTTCGATTTCCTGCGGGTTTATCCGGTGACCACCAACTTTTAAAAGATTGTCTTTACGTCCATTCACAAAGAAGTATCCTTTTTCATCATAGTATCCCAAATCTCCGGTGTGATATCCGTTCTTATTCAAAACAGCAGATGTTGCTTTTTCATCTTTCCAGTAGCCTTGCATAATATTGGGGCCGGAGGCAACAAGTTCCCCTGTCTCACCTGCCGGGAGTACCCTATCGCTTTTATTTAAAACCTGCATATTGACGCCCGGAATCGGTTTACCTATGGAATTCATTTTATCTGCAAATTGATCGGGCCTAAGATATGTCAGCCGGGCTGACGCTTCGGTAGCACCATACATAATATAGATTTGTGTATGTGCAGGCAATACTTTTCGCAGTTCTGCTTTAGTCTGTTCAGACATATGCCCGCCGGCCTGTGTGCAGTACCTGAGTGAATTGAGCCTGTCCCGATAGTTTTTTAAAGGAGAACGATGAAGAAGATAAGCATAGGTAGAAGGTACGCCTGAAAATCCCGTAACTTTTTCATCGGCCATTTGCTTAATGACCGTTGCCGGAAAAGCGAATTTGTTATTAATAATTACAGTTCCACCAATTGCAAAATGTGTATTCAAAAGTGATTTTCCCATTACATAGAAAAAAGGAAGTACTACCATTTGGATGTCTTTATCTGTCAGGTTTAAATACCGGCAGATGGAATGCGTATTTGACACAATGTTTTTATGTGACAGCATGACTCCTTTTGGGATTCCGGTAGAACCTGAAGTATAAATAATGCTTGCAAGATCTGATTCGTCAATACAGATTTCTGGACTGATTTCAGGACGGATTTTAGAATTCGCAGTTACATCATCACAAATAATATCTTCCCATGAAAACACAGAAAAAGGAGATGATGACCAATTTTGCTTTGGGCTTTTTAATAGTAAAGCATTTATGTTATAAGGCGTAAGATCGGTTGCTTTAAGGATTCTTTCGAATCTTGATGAAGATATGATCACTGCAGGTTCCAGTTCTTCTAAAAGAGGCTTTAAACCGTCAGGTTTTAAATCGCTGCTTAAAGGAACTGCCACAGCGCCTGCCTTAAGCACGCCGTAATAACTGATTACATATTCCAGACAATTTTCTAAAAGCAAAACAACACGATCGCCTTTGGAAACTCCAATGTCTATGAGCCAGTGAGCCAACCGGTTTGCTTTAATGTTAATCTGCTTATAAGTAGCCCGGAGTTCTTCATGGACAAGTGCGGTCTTATCAGGGAAGAGTTCTGTGCTTTGTTCCAAAAAATGATGGATGAGGTTTGTTTGTTGTTTATTGTTAGTTGTAAGTTGCATGTCTTTGTTTAATATATTACCGCCCATTCGCTTCGCTCATTCGAGACACAGAGCACGCAGACGCACACTAGATTTTTCTTTTATTAGCCACCCCGGTTAAATCCGCTTCGCCCCGATGAAATCCGCTACGCTCGTCTTTCGCGAAGAATTTCATTGGGCAAGCTTGTTTTCTGCAAAAAATTTAACTGGGCAGGCAGATGGTACTGGGGTAGTTATTTTTTTACGAACGCTTGGCGACTACGCTGCTATTTTTCTTTCAAGGAAAGCAGTTACATTGTTAATGGAGTCCAGGTTCTCAGGTACAAGTTCTTCATCTTCAATTGTAATTGAATACTCTTCTTCCAGATAAGTAACCAGTTCAAGGATTCCTGTTGAATCAATGATTCCTTCTTCTAAAAACGAGGTTTCATCTTTTAAGCCGTCTTCACTTCCAAACAGGAAGTTTTCTATAATAAAGATTTTAATTTTTTCTTTTGTTGCGTTCAATTTTTTATCCTTTCTTGTTTTTTTATTAGCCACGGACACACACAGATGGACACAGACGTTTTATTCGGCTGGCACAGCCGAATAAAAAAAGCCATCGCTTCGCGAAGTATAACTGCCCAAAGGGCACACGGTTTTTCGCCGGCCACAGTTGGCCGGGGAAAAACCATGTGCCCTGCGGGCAATAAATACTACATTTTAGCGAGCTCGTTATGGCTTATGATCTGCTATTTATTAGCTTTGGTAACAAAAAACTGGTATATTTTTTCCGCCTTAGGCGGATGACTGTATTTGTCCGAGCGTGTCGCTCGGGCAAATGTCTGTGTATGTCTGTGTGTGTCTGTGGCTAAATTATTTTTCATTTTACAATTTCAGGGATATCTTCTATTAAAAGCGGTGGCAGGTGAAGATACCGGGTAGTTGACCGTTTGGTATCGATATCGTCGTAAACTCTTTGTATCTGTTCCGGCTTAAGATCCAGGTATTCAGCAACAGTCTCAACCGATATGTCATTATTCTTCCCATATAAACAAAGATCCATTTTATCATA
>RCNC010003615.1_pt1 | contig 10097 bp, 8 predicted proteins | sample 2041301 | NCBI WGS metagenome assembly RCNC01 (sample SAMN09708231, study PRJNA481090) | Marine sediment metagenome, whole genome shotgun sequencing project. | biome: marine sediment; feature: ocean; material: sediment; isolation source: Sewage treatment plant 13A marine sediment (STP13A) ... | reverse complement strand
TGAAAGTGATCAAGGCGATATTGTCTTCTATCTCATAGATAAGATTTTCATAGGCCATGGGTTTTCTCCTTTCATTAGAAACAGTCCATATCAGCCATTGCTGCCAGGGGCTGCAGTGTTCCTGAGCAGGGCTGTCGGATTAATCTCCTTAATATACTTTCGAATGCCTTCTATTATCCCGTTGCACAAGTGGTCCTGATACTTTGCATTGGTCAGACGCTTGCATTCCCGGGCATTGCTGATGAAGGAAGTTTCCACCAGAATAGCCGGCATCTGCGCCCCTATGAGGACATAAAAAGGAGCCTGCTTGACCCCTTTATTTTTCACTCGATTGTAAGACTTGCGCATATGGCTGTTAAGGGAGGATTGAACACTGGTTGCCAATCCTTTGGATTCAGCAATCTTAGCGTTCTGCATGAGATCGTTCAAAATAGTTTCCAGATCACTGATATTCTTAGTGGAGGTCTGGTTTTCCAAGGCAGCCACACGAATGGCTTCGTCATCGGTAGCCAGATTCAGATAATAGGTCTCTATCCCGTACGCTCGGCGGTCCCTGGCCGAATTAGTGTGGATGGAAATAAACAGATCAGCGTTCTTGGTGTTGGCGATGGCAGTCCGCTCCTCCAGGGATAAATAGCGATCCGTACTGCGCGTCAGATAAACCGTGCAGTCGAGTTCCTGCTCTAATTTTCTTTTCAACTTCTTGGAAATGGCAAGGGCAATTTGCTTTTCATGGACGCCTTTGAGGTATCCAGGAGCACCGTAGTCTCTGCCCCCGTGCCCCGGGTCGATAACGATGGTTTTGACCCCCAGGGCCAGCTGTTTGGCCAAGGCGCCGGATCCGGCCGTTCCTTTTTTACCTGCATAAACGGTGGTGTCTTTTCCGTTTTGAGCAACAGCCTTATCCTCCCCACGGACATCTATCACAATCCTGAACGGGTTGGATAGGTTGAAAATCTTGTAGTACTTGTAGGATTTGATATCAATCACCACCCGGACTGAATCCGGTCGGTTCTGCCCTGCCCTCACCTTGCTCAAAAGATGATCATTGATGGGCACCGATGTATCGATGCCTGCTTTAAGACGACTGTTTATCAGATCCACATACAGGCGCGGTGGCTTCCTCTTGGAAGGATCAGGTTTGAGAATATGGTGTTCATAGCGTGTGTTCCGGTCTGCATCGATAACAATACGGGTATAACCGGGGTTTGACCAGGATCTCAGGCCCTGGACCACGGTCATGGGTCCGTCAACAGCAGAAGATGTCTTGTTGGTTGGCCTTTTGGCTTTATCTGAATCCTGGATCATTTTGGTGATATCGTCGGGTTGATCAGTATATAGACCGGTGGGAGCCTCCTTTTTCTCCAGACCAATCAGAACCGCGTTATTTTTTCCATATATGGCGATGATCTTTGACTCGGCTTTTTTAGCGTAGGAGCTGTCTGGATAACGCTCTATGGTTTTTTTCAGCCTTGTGGTGGCTTTCTCCTTGTCCGCTCGGATATGGGACCACCTGTAAAGCCCGTAATAAAGCTCCCCGGTTTGGTAAAGACTGACCGCAGCAAAAAAGCCGTCTATGTCCGTTTTGTAGGCGCCATCGTATTTTTCAATACAAGTTGTCCACTGATCCCGATATTTCTGCTTGCTGGGTGATTGGCGCAACTTGCTGTAGCATGCATCCGCCTGAGTGTATCTTTTTTCCTGCAGTTTTTTTGAAGACGGCGCAACAGTGCCTTTTGGCTTGGACTGGATGGCGGCGATGGCCTTTTTGGATTGGTCGCGGTACCTGCTTTGAGGGTAGCGTTTAATAATTCGTTCGAACCTGTCCAGGGCTTCACTGCGGTAGGCGTTTTTCCCGGAGCGTTTGTACAGCTCGTAGTACAGTTCGGCCGACCTGAACATCCCTGCGGCCGCCCACGGGCCATTGGGATCGAGCTTGTAAACGGTTTCAAAACTTTCGATGCACGCCAGCCATTTGTCCCGCCGTTTTTGCTGATCACTGCTTTTCATCAATCGAGCGTATTTTTCTTTGGCCTTATAATACTGTTCTTTGGGTGTCAGGGCATTTGCATCGACGGAGGACAACAAGATCGGAGCAATGAAGATCCCCACAAGCAACGCTGTCAAAACCCTCTTGCGAAAAGGGGTCCATCTGCCCAAAGGCTGGGGTGCCCACCGCATGTTTTCCACGTATTTTCTAATTAGGTTTATCATATTGAAAGATATTTGTTAAACAATTGAACCTGTTTTCAGTAGTCTGTGGTCCGTAGTCAGTGCTCAAGCTATCAGCTACCGGCAACCGATTACTGCCCACTGACCTCTGTGGTTCCGTCCTCTGGCAATCCGTTTTCCGCGGGCAGGCACAAGGCCAGCCCCTACATGCGTTCAGCCTCTGTGGTTCTGTGGCTCTGACCTCTGTCCTCTGGCATCACCCCGGCCACCGACCACAGTCTACCGACTACCGTAGATTCACCTTCTCACCCTCTTACCTTCTGTGGTTCTGTCCTCTGACCCTCTGACCTCCGGCTTCCGCCCCGGACCTCCTCCTGCAAATCATTGAGTAAATTCAAGGCCTCAATGGGTGTTATAGCAGATATGTCGAGGTCTTTGATTTTTTTTATGATTTCCTGCCCCGGGGGAGTGAACAACTCCAACTGGACCTGCTGTTTGCCCCCTTTACCGTCCTGACCTGTGCCGATGAACTCCCCCGCAGGTTCATGTTCGGCATTTTCAATACGGTTCAGAATCTTCTTGGCCTTTGAAATCACATTGTCGGGGATGCCTGCCAGCCTGGCCACCTGAATGCCGTAGCTGCGATTGGTTCCCCCCTCCACGAGCTTGCGTAGAAAAATGATTTCATCGTTCCACTCTTTGACGGCGATGTTGTAGTTCCTGACCCTCTCTTTGGTCTGGGCCAGCTCGGTCAGTTCGTGGTAATGAGTGGCAAAAAGGGTCTTGACGCCAGTTCCGTTCAGGTCGTGCAGGTATTCAGCTACAGCCCAGGCAATGCTCAGACCGTCATAGGTACTGGTACCCCGCCCGATTTCATCCATGATAACCAGGCTGTCACCGGTGGCATTGTTAAGTATGTTGGCTGTTTCCTGCATCTCAACGAGAAATGTACTGTGGCCTTGGGAGAGGTTGTCCAGGGCCCCCACACGCGTGAAAATTCGATCTGTAATGCACAAAGAAGCCCACCGTGCAGGTACGAAAGAACCTGCCTGGGCCATGAGCGTGGTGAGCGCCACCTGTCTCAGGATGGTGGACTTGCCCGCCATGTTGGGCCCGGTAATAATCAGCACCTGCTGGTGATCGTCCAACTGAACGCTGTTGGGCACAAAGCGTTCACCAATTATCATTTTCTCGATGACCGGGTGACGACCATCTTCGATCCGGATCTGCCCGTCATTGTTCAGTTCAGGACGTAAGTAGGCATTCTCATCGGCCACCACTGCCAAAGCTGTCAGGCAATCCAAGCGGGCGATGAACTGCGCTGTCGCCTGCAGGTCGTCCTTATGGTCCATGATTTTTTGCCTGATGTCCTGGAATATCCGATACTCAATAGTAGCGCGCCGATCCTCGGCCCCCAGAACCTTGGATTCAAACTTTTTTAGTTCGTCCGTTATGAACCTTTCCGCGTTAACCAACGTTTGTTTGCGGACATAGTGTTCGGGAACTTTCTCCAGGCGGGCCTTGGGCACCTCCAGATAATACCCGAATACCTTGTTGTATCTCACTTTCAGGGTTGGGATGCCGGTTGTTTCCCTCTCCCGGGCTTCGAGCTTAACCATCCATCCCTTGCCCTCGCGACTTATTTGAATCAACTCATCCAGTTCTGCATTGTACCCTGTTTTAATAATGCCGCCTTCCTGGATGGTGGGAGGGGCGTCGTCCCGTATGGAGGCCTCCATGAGGTCAGCAAGGTCACTCAGAGCACCCAATCCCAGGTCAGGATGGAAAATAGGGGTTGAAAAATCCGTCAGAAGCGACCTAATTTCCGGAAGGGCCTGCAGGGATCTTTTGAGGGCGATGAGATCTCGCGCATTGGCGTGGCCCATGGTGATTTTCCCTTGAAGTCGTTCGATATCCTGGACCTGTTTCAGATGCTGCCTGAGACTATGCGTGGTTTGCAGATTGTCAAGGGACTCCTGAACCGCATCATGGCGAATCCCGATTTTTACAGGATCGATGAGAGGGTATCGAAGCCATTCCCGCAGTTTGCGTCCCCCCATGGCTGTCAGCGTTTTATCGATAACCCCCAAAAGAGTGCCGTGAGAGCTGCCATTTCTGAGATTACGTTCAATCTCAAGATTCTGGTACGAACGCTCGTCAAACAGCAGATACTCCCCCAGGACGTATGTTTCGAGACTCTGTATGTGCGCCACGGATTGTTTCTGGGTATCCTGCACATAGGCGACCAACGCACCAGCAGCGCAAACACCGGCCTTGAGTTTTTCACAGCCGAACCCTTCCAGCGATAACGTTTTAAACAATTCGAGTAATCTTTGCTTGGCGCCGGACAATTCAAAATCCCGCTGATCAATAAAGGTCAGATAAATCCCTTGCAGCCTCGTTTTGAAACCTGGGTATAGGGAAAGACTTTCAACCCCTACGGAAAGAAGGATCTCACTGGGCGAAATCCGCAGAGCCTCTTCCAAAGCGTCATCGAACCTGCGGGTTTCGGTTAGTCTGAACTTGCCAGTGGAGATATCGAGATACGCAAGACCCACCAGACTGTCACGAATCTCCATTGCCAAAATGTAATTGTGGGATTTTGCATCCAGCAAATCATCTTCAAGAATGGTCCCCGGGGTTATGACACGGGTGACCTCCCTTTTTACAAGACCCTTGGCTTTGGATGGATCCTCCACCTGGTCGCAGATGGCAACCTTGTAACCTTGGGTGATGAGTCTGGATATATAGGTCTTGGCCGCTTTGTAGGGTACACCGCACATGGGAATGGGCGAGGCGACGTTTTTGTTTCTTGACGTGAGGGTTATATTGAGGATCCGGGAGGCCTTCTCAGCATCTTCGAAGAACATCTCATAGAAATCCCCCATACGATAGAACAATAGAGCGTCGGGGTAGTCATCCTTGACAGACAGATACTGCTGGATCATGGGAGTGGGTTTAGCCTGGGTCATGAAACATCAGCGTCTTTCTGCTCATCCTCTTTGGAACTGTCTTCCAGTGGTGCCGGCACATCCTCTTTGGGTCCCTTAAGTACATCATTTTCGGCTTTCAGGTCCTCGAGTATCTTTTCAGATGCACGCAGGGAGTCGGACAGATTATTAATGGTTTTACGGGAATTAAATCGTTCCAACAGGCTGAAAAAATAAGAAATGAGCAGACCTGCAAAGAAAAATCCAAGAAATAGGATAGCATTGGGAACCTCGGGCGTATGGTAATTAAAAAACATGAGATCTATGCCCAGGCTTTGCTCCGACATATAAAATTCCCGGTTCTGAAACAGGATCAACCCGATGAAAGCAAAAAGAATTACCCAAAAGGCAATCTTGGCATTTTTCATTTTATTTCTCCCCTTTCATTAGGAACAGCCTGTCACTTTTAAGGGCAGGTTACCTGCTCCAAAGCATGGTATATGACAACCACCCGTGCTGATAACTGTTTCTAATGCAAATCCTTGTTCAATTCATCGAATAAAGGTTTCAAATTGCTGTATGTCTGCTGCAGATGTTCGGGTATCACCCTCACATCGGCAAAAACGGTCAGGGCGTTGACGTCACCCGACCACCGCGGAACAATGTGAAAGTGCAGATGTTCCTCTACACCGGCACCGGCCACCCTTCCCAGGTTCAGGCCCACATTGAACCCTTCCGGCGCCATCGCCTGCTTCAAAAAGGCTACTGAACAATCAACAATCGTCAAAAGGTCCCTTTTTTCATCATGGTCGAGTTCATCCAGTCCGGCAACGTGACGCACGGGTGCTGCGAGCAGATGGCCGTTGATGTAGGGAAACTTGTTCATGACCACCAGCGTTGTATTTCCCTTGTAGAGGGTCAGATCATCATTGCGGTCCAGTGCATCGCAGAATACGCAGCGATCATCCTTATCCGCCAGAATATAATCCATCCGCCAAGGGGCCCACATGGTCTTCATATTCAGTTTTCCAATAAATTAAATTCATCCCGCACTATAAACAGCCGGGATGAATGCGCGTAATAATGCAGTAAGGGCACCTGAACGCCGAACCATTGAAAGTTACCATAAGCTTCGCAACGCTTCATACAAGTTTCAGATATTACTCTTTTTCCGTAAAAAACTCAACCTTTTTTTTCCTGAAGCGGAACGATTTCAAGATCTCCCCACATGCCGATTTTATCTTTAATAATGATAATGATCCCTTCAACCCCTTTGATTTTTTTACCAATTTTAATGGCCTTGTGTATATCGCCTGCTGTCTGTACATGGTTCCCCACGGCTGTGGCGGCAGCATCCGCCAGGGGACAGGATGCCGATAAAATGCAAACGGCATCGGCTACCCCCATGCTCAGGGAGTGCCCCACAGTCCCGGAGGATGTACAGACGGCCATGGGCTTTTTGCTTGCGTCCACCCGCAGTCCGATGCGCAGGCTCAATGGCGATTGGTTGGCAAAAATACCGATGGTAACCGGCTGACGCGATTTGATAAAAAGATCTCCCCCATTCTCAACGATGACGTCACTGGTATGATCTAAAAGATCCTTGCCCACGCACTCGGCAATAGCGCCGGCAACAGCCGCCATAGGTCCCACACTGGCCTGCTGGCCGGCACTGGCCATTTCCCTGACAATACTTGGTGAAGGTCCTCTGACATCCCATGGTGCCAGTGTTTCTGCAAATCCCGCATGTTGGCGAACATACGTCTCCAGCAAACCCCGGTGGTGCAGGACAAACTCCCGGGCCATATCCGCCAGATCCCTTCCAGCACGAATAAAAAGGTCGGTCTCCTTGACCACCACCTGAAAAGAGGCCTGTGCCTGTTCGCTGTAAACCTGATTCCTGTAGGTTCTTTCTTCGTACATACCAAACTGCCCATATGGATGCTTATGGTCAAGATCTTGAACCGCCCGCTACGCTTAAGACGCAAAGCACGCAAAGGTGTTTGCCTTCAAAACATAGCCTTAGCGCTCTTGGCGGCTTTGCGGTTGAATAGGTCTTGTCCGATTTTGTTCACTCAGCCAAAATCATAGACACACGGGCGCATGTTTTCCGGAGCCTGGCGGAGAAAAAACTGGTCAGTCATGCCGGCAATGAAATCCCTTACGACCTCCTCATGTTTGTGCCCCTGGATGTATTCATCGCGTTTGCCTTCTAAAAAGCCTTTGAAGATAGCTGAATTTCGACGGCCCTGTTGCAGATCATTCAAGTAGCGCTCAAAAAGGAATTCGAAGAGCGCTTTTATCTTCTTTGATTGGGTTTTAATCTTCGGGTTCAGGTAAATGTGATCGAGGTTGAACTTCTTGAGGTTTTTTAGCGCTTCGGAAATGCCAGGGCTAAAAGCAACATGATTCCTGTCATGACTGTTTTGGATAACATCGGTCACCAGGTTGAACACAATCGTCCCATTGGTGTCGCCCAGGTACTTTTTGGTGGCAGAAGGCAGATCTGTTCTCTTGATAATCTTCAACCTGATCGCATCTTCGATATCCCTGCCGATATAGCTGATCGTGTCGGCCATGCGAACTACGCAGCCTTCCAGGGTCATTGGCGTAAGTTTTAACCCAGGGTTGTACGTTTTATTATATATTTCTTTATCTAATATTTCAAATGACTTTTCAGTAAATGGTTCAAGTGATTGATTATGTATTTCTCCATCGTGGCAGAGAATGCCGTCCAGGGTCTGCAAACATAAGTTCCACCCATCTCCCTGCCGTTCGACGTGATCGAGAAACTGTACACTCTGTACGTTGTGAAGAAAATACCCGATGCCGTGCGCATGGCAAATAGCGGTCAAATAGCGTTCCCCATCATGACCAAAAGGCGTATGTCCAATATCGTGACCGAGCGCAACGGCTTCGATGAGATCCTCATTCAACCGCAGAAATCGCCCTATGGTTCTGGCAATTTTGGAGACCAGCTGAACATGTAGTACGCGATGGGTGATATGGTCATCTTTTATGAGTGAAAACACCTGGGTCTTGTCGATATAGCGAGTATAAGCCTGCGAATGCAAAATTCGGTCGACATCCAGTGAAAATGCCTGCCGGTAGTCTGTGCCGCTTATGTTCTTTGGCCGGCGCCGGATACCCTGCACGGAAGGTGTTGCAAACCGCGAGAGGCGTTGGTGTTCCAATCCATCCAGTTCTTTGATAATGTTGTTAATATTAGTAGTCATCGTTGATAATTCATTTTATCGTATGGTTAACGTATGTTCTTAATTTTTCCAGGTTTAAGGTATACGGTGTAAGGTACACGGTATGGTCAAGTCCAGATTGAAAGTTGTCACTTTAACTGTTTTTTTCCTGCGTCCGGCTACCGACCTCTTAACCGCCCGCTTCGCTCAAGACGCCAAGAACGCCAAGAGTAATATTTCTTTGCGACCTTTGCGTCTTAGCGATTCAATATTTTGGTTCCGATCACCGACTACTGGCCACACCTCAGACTACAGGCTTTCGCTCTCTGTCCTCTGTTAAATTTCGCCCTTTTCGATCATGGTGTCCATGAGCGCATAAAAATCAATGCCGGCCGTCCGGAAGCCTTCCTTGCCGTATTTCATATTTCCCTCGAACACATAAAATCGCCCATCGTGCTCACAAATGTCCAACCCAACATCGTTCCACCCGCATGCGGAGGCAGTATGCAGTGCCAAATCAAGGGCTTTTCCGGGAACAGGGTCCAGTTTCACCGTTGCCCCCATGGCAACATTGCTGCGAAACTCTCCTTGAGCCGCAACCCGCCAGTAGGCATGCACGATTTTTCCATTTACAATGACCACCCGCATGTCCCTGTCAATGGGCAGATAGGCCTGTATATACGCAGGGGTGTGGGCATTTAGATAGGCGCGAAGATCCCTCTTGTTTTGTATCAGAAAGACATCACGCCCCATGGCTGACCCCCTGGCTTTCTTGGCCACAAATGGATAGCTGAAATAATCCAGCACCTTGGTTTTCTGACGTTGACCGTAAAACACCCGGGTTTCCGGATGGGGTATCCCCAACAGGGCAAACAAGGCGGTTTGCTTAATTTTATCTTGTGAAAACAGATAGTTGTGAATACTAGGAAAAATTTGCTTTCCCATGGCATCCAAAAGTTCTGCGTACAATTGTGTGGGAAAATAGATTTTTTCCGTATTCCGAATCAGCTCTTTTTCCTCGGCAGTGTAATCACTGAAATTGGGGCGCACCCCCAATGTCATCACATTGCGGCAGTTTCTCAATCTTGCTTCCAGGGCAATGATTTTTTTCATGGTTAATTAATCCGGCCTATCCAATTCGAAAAGGCTCTCAGGAAGCGCAACATTGGGCCAGAAACGCTCGACAACAAGCTGCAGGCTGACTTGACTTCCATTTGAAAACCGCAGTTCCCTTGGCACCTCAAATCCTGAAACATTCTGCATTTGGATGAATTCCACCTGGTACTCGAGCCTTTCATCCTTATCCAATACTTCGATTCGGCGGATGGTTCCCGATGCTGTGTCGATGGTTATTTTTTGGTGCCCTGCTTTGCGTTCCATGCTTTTTAAAACCAGAATTTGTTCGCCTTCCTCTTTGACGTACAGACCAATGGGCAAAAAGTGTTTTTCCATTGGTACCCGGCCTGCCAGAAGGTCCAGGGATTCGCTCACCGAGATGGGCAGAGAGATTAATTTCTCCAGGCTGGCACCTGAACTCCGTTTGGAATAAAATCGGTTTTCTGTGTGAGATATCAAATAAATCCGTTCCCCGTCATATGCAAAACTGAGCACGGGTTGACCTGTCGCACCCATTATCTCAAGACGAAGTTTCTCATTTTGATACCCCGCCCACATAATACGGGTTCGCTGGATGCCATTTCGGTTTTCTATGCGCATACGACCGGTTCCCTTGAACGAATGCAATACACGGTGGAAAAGAATATTGCCAAGTAGCTTACAAACTGAGTCATCCCATCAAATG
>RCNC010003614.1_pt1 | contig 10098 bp, 7 predicted proteins | sample 2041301 | NCBI WGS metagenome assembly RCNC01 (sample SAMN09708231, study PRJNA481090) | Marine sediment metagenome, whole genome shotgun sequencing project. | biome: marine sediment; feature: ocean; material: sediment; isolation source: Sewage treatment plant 13A marine sediment (STP13A) ... | reverse complement strand
ATACTGCCACACACACCACCTTTGCAATCAAGATCTAATAAACCACTGGCCATGAACACAGAAGAACTGCTCAATATTCTCACCTATTACCATCTGCAGGAGTTTTCCTCCGGCCGAGAATTGATTCAGGCACTGCAGGAAGATGAGTATGCCAAGAACCTGATCGCTCCGGCCGGTGGCATCAAACATTCAACCTTTTTCGACACCGTCAACGACCGGGGCGTCGAACAACTGCTCTATGTGTTCAATGAACTGCAAAAACAAGCCTCTGCCTCACTTCCTATTCAGTACACCGAACTTGGAGAACTGGTCGCTATAGACGGATCTCTGATTGATTCCGTCTTATCCATGCATTGGGCTGACTATCGTACCAATGCGAGAAAAGCAAAGTTGCATCTTGGCTTCAATCTCAATAATGGAATCCCTCGCAAATTGTTTCTGACCGAAGGTAAAGGAGCAGAAAGACCTTTTGTCGGTAAAATCATTGATCCGGGTCAGACAGCAGTGCTTGATCGCGGTTACCAGGCGCATCATCTTTTCGACCAGTGGCAAAGCGAAGAGTGCCACTTTGTCTGCCGCATCAAAAGCAATACCCATAAAGAGATACTTGTTGAACACCCGATTCCAGAAAATTCCAATGTGTTTTTTGATGCCATGGTCCTGCTCGGTACACCCGGTATCAACCAGACCCAAAAACCGCTCAGGCTTGTCGGGTATACTATAGAGGGCACGGACTATTGGGTTGCCACTGATCGTTTTGATCTCAACGCAGAGCAGATCGCATTTATATATAAGCTCCGCTGGGACATCGAAACGTTTTTCGCCTGGTGGAAACGACATCTCAAAGTGTATCACCTTTTTGCCAGAAGCAGGAATGGGCTGATGGTACAGATACTTTCCGGTCTTATTACCTACCTTCTGCTGGCTATTTACTGTCATGAAGAACATGGTGAGCCTGTGTCAATTGCCCGTGTGCGGCAGTTGCGTACAATGATTCGTAATGAGGCGGCGCTTCTTGGAGTTAACCATTCTACCTTGTCTCGACGTCAACGCAAAAAGCAGCGCAGGAAAATAAAAAAGCTACATGCAATTCCCTAACCGGACATTACTGACTTCGTGCACTTTAAGCGGGCGTTAATATTTCCATATCCAAGATAAGAAGAGCATAATTTTGCATCTGGTTTAACTTCTTCCTGCTAACGTAATTGTTGAATCTGAGCACCACATCTAACATTGCCAAAGCGAAGGTAAGTCGCGTTTACCAACACTCTAAAGGAAGGCTATCATGAATAAACTCTAGCTGAAACAAGTGGCAATCTTTGTTCCGGTTTCCTGATTTTCTTTGGTTGTTGTCCTTCTTATTGTTTTTATGAGAAAAAATTTAAGGATACATGTTTTTTGGATTAAGTATCAACCTGTCAAAAGGGGCCATATTGGGCCATAGGTCATATATAGCCGTACTTTCACATCCATTTACTTATTTTTGGGCAGTCATTTGGCACCAAGAAGTTATATCAAATCATGTGGTTGTTTAAGTTTATTGATGGTTTGCCAAGGTGGCATGGAAATTGAAAATACATATTTAATAATTGGTGAGCAAATGAGCAAAAAGGAGAAACAAATTGATTGCAAAAGGTGGTTGAGCAAAGAGAAATTATCAATACGGGATGAGTATTTCAATATAAGATTTCAAAGTAACATCTTTTCTTATAGAAATAGGGACTTGCATAAAAATATAGAGTCTTCTTTTCCACTCTGAAAATAAATATACGGATTGCCCAGATCATCCTCAATTTACATTTTGTGCCTAACGATTATAAAGACTATTGCAAGTACTTCTTATTTGTCAGACTATATGATCTTTTTATTGCAGAAGTTATTTTTGGCTTTTAGTTCTGTATTTAGCGATTTAGTCCACGCATAATGTTGGGTAATAGTTAATAATAAAGGAAATACATTGATTTACTTTGACTGCCATAGTATAGTAACATTTCCAATTCGTGAAATGGTCATTCGATTTACTGATAATTGAATACCTTTTTTCACTCACTTTTGAATCATTTCTACCTATCAGTTTTTGTGCCCTTCAGCTAGTTAACCTGAGCCAATCGGCAGAAAATTAAGCGACATTACTAAAGCTGTACCACTCCAGCCTGCATCGTGCAGTGCTGTCTAATTCCTTTAAGGGAATGGTCCGGTTATAAATTCAGGAGAAAAAAATATGAAGAAGAGGCCCATTTATTCCGACCTCGCGAATAAACCAGTAAGAACAGCTCTATTATTGGCTGCTGGTACTGGCAGTCGTCTGACTCCCTTGACTGACTCGACCCCAAAATGCCTTCTGGCGATTAATGAAATCTCGATATTGGAAAGATTAGTTTCCTCCCTCCAGGATCATAATTTTAACCGTCTCGTCATAGTCATAGGACATCAGGGGGAATGTATTCGTGATTATCTTGGAACTCGCAAAGGGGGAATGGATATCACCTACATAACAAGCTCCTTGTACAAAACCACTAACAACATCTACTCCTTGTGGCTTGCAAGAGAAGTGATAGATGAACCTTTTTTGTTGGTTGAGAGTGATCTGGTTTTCGATACAGAAATGTTGACGGATATGCTGTTCCCGGATCGAATTGCAGTAGCGAAAATTGAGCCCTGGATGAATGGTACCACTGTTACGGTTAATGAACATATGGAAATCGAGGCCTTTCACAGTGTGACCGTTGCACCAAGCGAAGATCATTTCAAGACAGTCAATATATACAGCCTCTCTTCCGCAACCTGGCGATTGGTAAGGCAACGCCTTGATCAGTATATTTCAAGCAATATGGTTAACGGCTATTATGAGACTGTTTTCGCCGATATGGTAAAGGAGGGTAGTCTCTCTTTTACTCCTGTTTTCTTTGATACCAGCAGCTGGTATGAGATCGATACCATAACAGATCTACGGGCGGCTGAATTGGTATGCGACACCCCGCAGCATCCACAATCGTTTTCAATTTATCCATCCTTTGATTCTCCAGTGGCTGCAAAAGACTCTTCAAACAGTAAGGTATTATCACCAATGACACCGGGTTCGACCCTGCTACAGTAGGCAATAATGACAGATTCAGAGCTCACCCCAGAAGAGCGATACGAATATATCTCCAGTCAACATGGAGGATATTGGCGACACGATTTTATAGATCACAACTACCTGTATAATCTCTACTTCCCACCAGAGGATTTTTTCAGTCACGCCAGTGATCATATCAGACAATTGGTGCTAAACTATCCAATCGCCCAGAAGGATCTGGCATGTTTGGTGGGACAACTGATAAATCAACCTCCTGAGAGAATAGTTGTTGGTAACGGTGCGGCGGAACTCATCAAAATTATTGCTGGAATGGACCGGAAATTAATAGTACCGGTACCGTCGTTTAATGAGTATGTAAACGCAGCACCTGTCGAAAATGTGGTCCAGTTTGATCTCCCTCAGCCATCTTTTCAACTGGATGTGGACAAGTTTGCTGCTGCCGCTATCCGCTGCAAGGCGCAATTGGCAGTAGTGGTATCACCTAACAACCCCACTTCGCTGTTGGTCCCCAGGGATGAACTGCTTCGGCTCACGAAACTATTGGCGACCCATAACTGCATGCTGATCGTTGATGAATCTTTCATCGATTTTGCTCGGAACAGCAATGGGGAAACCCTAGAAAACGAAATTGAAAAACATCAGAATCTGACAATTTTCAAGAGTATGAGTAAGGCTTATGGCATTTGCGGTATTCGCATCGGTTATATGCTCACGGCCAATTCCGATTTTTTAGCAAGCGTCCGCCAGGGACTGCATATCTGGAATATTAACGGTTTTGCAGAAGAATTTTTGCGCCTTGCACCACATTACAAACAGAGATTCAGTGAAAGCTGCACTCTGGTTATGGCCGATCGAGATCTTTTTTACCAGCAGCTCAAATTAATTCCGGAAATGACTGTTTACCCACCTGATGCCAATTACATCTTCTGCCGCTTGCCGAACCACAGCATGTCCGGCCCAGAGGTAACCAAAAAGCTGTTTGTTAATCACAATATCTATATAAAACATTGTGAGGGTAAGACTATGCCCGAATCTGATCGTTATCTCCGTATAGCGAGCCGTACCCAGTCAGAGAACCTGCGTGTCGTTGAAGCATTGCGCACTATTCTGGCAGGGAGTAGCCGCCACCCATGAAAACAGTTGCAGACAACAGGGGTGTAAATCAGCCCGTCTCTGAAAAGACAATACTTTCATATGCAGCGGATTTGCCCAACATCTGCTCCCTGGCTGGTCTTTTCTGCTCAGTCCTTACCATATATTTTGCTGCTGTCGGTATGTTTCATGCGGCAATGATCGGTATGATCTGGGCTGTCTGTTTCGACTGGACTGATGGTATTATCGCAAGACACATGAAGGGTCGGACAGAAGTGCAAGGCCTTTTCGGGGCCCAGCTCGACTCCCTGATTGATATTGTCAGTTTTGGAATTTGTCCAGCTATTGTCCTTCTCAGTTATGGTTCCTTTAGTCCGTGGTATTTTCCCGGCGCATTTATCATTATCGCCGCTGCTGCGCTTCGTTTAAGCTATTTTAACGTCTTCGGCCTGGTGGATAACTCAAGCTATATGGGAATGGCCCTGGATAACAATGTCATTATCCTGGTCTTTGTATTTCTGTTTAATGGATTATTCAGTCACAGTACGTTTTCTATCATCCTCTATATCCTCCTTCTTTTGTTGACCGCATTAAATGTTGCACCCATCAAAACTCCTAAGCTCTCTGGTCGTTGGTACTACATCCTTATCGTATATACGGTGATGATAACGGCAATACTGGGTTGGCAATGGTATCGCATCTAGCGTCTTGGACGATATTTTCGTAATGCTGCGATTCCCTCAACCAGAGGGTATGATTAGCGACCGGTTGAGGAAATAGAGCGTTTTTGAAAATACAATTTACAATTTACAGAAGTGATTTTACATGACAACAGATCGTCAATTAAAAGAATGTATATCAAGTCTCAAAAATGAACTTGTTATTTTGGGGGCGGACAGTTTTGCTCAATTTCCCACGCGTAACACCTCCATACACTCACATTGTGATCGTGCCATACCAGCGTCCTCACCTATCTTGAAGGGCTCTTAAACGAGCGAGGAGTAAGAAAGGGGTAACTCGTTGAAGACATAAAGCTGACAATCCTCTCTTAACCGCAGGACAGGAAATACAATTCCATTTCGATGAGGACAACAACAGTTGTTTCTCAAAAGATTCATCTCTTATCAAGAGGAAGAACCATGAGCAAGGAAAAAAAGAGTAACAAGGAAGGGAAAAAGAAACCGGCCATGACAGCCAAAGAAAAAAAGGCAGCCAAGAGGGACAAAAAGAAATCTAGTCCTATTGGGCTTGAATAACAGCAGATACTCTGTCTTAGATTCGATCACATCAGGACAAGGTTCAAGGAGCCATGGCATACCATGGCATATAGTGAGCACTGGACTGGACAACTGTGTTCACCATATCTCTTGGCCCTCGAGTTCCTCAATTCACCTATATCAGTAAGGTGTCTAACGCCACCTAAGATTTTTAAAACGAACGGCTACCTGGCAAACTCGAATTGATACGGACCACGAATCTGTACAAAGGTCATACTTTTAACCATTTCAGGTGCGGTTCTTTATCGTCCAGTAATATTGAAAATGATGATAATATGTTCGTGTATTATGAAAATTTAGGCTGTGATAATATGCATCTGCATCTGGTTCGAATTTTCCTGGAACAAGACAGAGTGAATTTTAAGGAAGAACTGGTTTTCTAGGCAAATTCCTGAGATGGTAAGTACCGTTGAGGATTGATTCTTATTTGCCAACCCACCTCTTGCACTAACTCATCCATCAGATTTTATGCCCTTCATTTGTTCCATCTGAGCCAATCGGCGGGAAAAAGTAACATATCAACGGTATTTTTTGACAAGGATTATGATCATCTCAACCAATTTGAGCATGCTTTTAAAAAGCTTGGTGTTATTGATAACTGATGGTCATTGAAATGATTATAGTTTGAATATTGACATTGACCCTGAATTGAAGGAGTCGATTGTTAATAACAATAAAAACAAATGGAACGTCATATATGAAATTTGAAATGTTCCTAATGTGAAATTAAAAGGAAGTTATAAAAGTATTTATGGCAGCATCAAATTTCGACACAGAAAAACAAAGGTTTCTCGACTACGTTAACGACAATATTGACTTGTTAAGGAAGGCTGAATCCTCATTTTCAACTCTTATACAGTCACTTTTGGCAACATCTCCGGAACTGTCTTCATCAACGGTTACATCACGTGTGAAAGGTCGTAAAGAGAGCATTAAGAAATTTTCACGAAAATATCAGTCACAACTTGAGAAGGAAAAAAAAGAATACGAAATCAAAGATTACGTCACTGATTTGATCGGCGTAAGGATTGTATGTCCCTATGAGAAAAACATACAGGAAATTGGCAAAACACTCATAGACAGTATGTGCCTGATTGACTCAACTGACAAGTCACAACTTATCGAAAAAACAGATAATGCATTTGGATACAAAGGACTGCATCTTGACCTGAAACTCGATGAGACCAGAGAGGCGATGCCGGAATATTCGATCTACAAAGATATAATCTTTGAGGTTCAAATACGAACCATCATTCAGGATGCATGGAGTGTTCTTGATCATAAAATAAAATATAAGAAATCTATCCCCCATGACTTGAAAAGGCGGATAAACGGTCTTGCAGCTCTGTTTGAAACCGCTGATCGTGAATTTTACAGCATTAAAGAAGAAACTGAAAAGCTTGGGAAGATATCAATTCATGATGGTAATGAAGGTGAAATGCTGAGCGTTTTTCATTTTGAAAAAATGGCTGAGATGTATTTTTCCGGAAGTCGCTTTGCTTCATACAAAATTGATGCACTTGTAGATGAAATACTCAGGCTGAAACCGATCACCAATGGCTCCTTTGAGAGAATTATACGAGAAAATATTTCTAGAATAAATAATTACAAAGAGTTTTTGGAAGGGAAGCACGCACTGACGCCATATACCATAATACGTCATATATTATATTTTTGTGATAAGAAGAATTACACAGATATACTCTATGAAAATCAAAGGAATTCTTTTGATAACTGGCTCAATAAGCAGCATTCTAATTAACTGGCTGTTGATCGCATTGCCCAATAATTTTCCGAGAGGGTGTTTTATGTCTTCGCCACGTATTCGTTGAACACACACCCTTGTAACAGTGACTTTTAAAACGAGCCTTTTGCCGGGAAAGTTCTCCACTACCATCGATAGTAATCTCTTTAACTGATTGAGGCGGTGGGAAAGGCGTCTCATATGAAGTCTATCTTTCTGCTGTAATAATGATTAATTGACGTTTAAATCAAAATAGCTACGTATTTGACGAATCAAGTGGTGGGGAAATCGAGATTCTACAAAGCATGCTGCCAGGAAAAGTATGATTATTCTTACTCCTAGATGCAAGAGGTTACCACAGGAAAGGTTTCATCAGTAAAGGATAGGTTCTTTTAGATTCTTCCTGATATTTCTCTTCGTTTAGTAAATATTCAGATAGTTAAACCTTGCTGATGGAAACCTCTCAACTGGACAATTGGCTGGCAGGAATAGAGAATCAGGAATAATCTCAACCTTACTTGATGTTCGATAAAGTTAAGGTTGCCAGTACTTATTTTCACTTCAAAAGGATTCTAGGATTTCAATCGCGAAGCCTAAGATGAAGAAGAATCATAACTAAAAAAAATCCTATTTATCTGATTGAAGCTGAATGATTCTGGCTGCAGTTCTCAGTTCAGGAGAATTTTAATCTATTAAGCCTCAAATATTCACCCGGCTTTACAATCAATACTCGCTTGTCAGGGATACCTTCTCTCTCGGTCCTGACCGATACAAAATCAGGATACTTTTCTATGAAATTTTATGAAGCCAGTCAAGTGGCAAAACCATATGTTGTAGAATTTGATAAAACTGGAATCTTAAAAATAATGCCACACTCTTCGCCCTAATAGATTTAACGCCTATTCATAATTTTCTATAAGAAAACTCAACCACCTCAACTAAACAATTTATGATTTATAGGAACAGTCAATGATCGCAGGCTTCATTCTTGTTTTCATTTGGAGCAGGGTTAGTCTTTATTGCAAAGTAGTACTTGATTACTAATTACTTATTTGTGTACAGGATATATTCAGATCATTGGTCAAATCACTTAAAATTGAACTATTCTTAGTATAGTTGAAGAATGTACCATAATAGTAGCGGCATAAAGGAGAACCCAAGAACTGTGGAGACTATTACTATTCCCGCAACTTCCTCAGGCCGCTGGTCGTAGACTTGGGCAAAGAGGTAGCAAAAAACTGCTGCCGGCATTGAACATTGCAGAATAACCACACCGGCTGCTGGGCCAGACAGATTCATCAAAGAAACAAGAATCATGCCAACCCCCAGCCCCATAATCAACCGTAAAGAAGATAGAAAGAATGAGGTCTTCAGGTGCCGAACTCTCAAGCGCGCTAGAGACACACCAAGAGTTATTAACATCAGAGGAATTGTCAGGTCTCCAATGAGTTTTGTTGTATTGTATAGGGGTTCTGGAGTCTGAAAATCAGTAAATAGGAAGAAAGCTGCCAGTATCGTTGCTGGGATAATTGGCATTTTAAAAAGAGCCATGAGTGAAAAAGTTCCTGACACAAAGGCTACACCTACCGTCATCTGAAAAACAATATAGATTGCAAAAAATGTTACCCCAAGGGCCAACCCCTCTTCACCAAAGGCCAAGTAACATAAGGGCAACCCCACGTTACCAACATTTGGCCAACTCAAGGATTGCAGATAGACGCGATGGGGCAAATGGAAAATCGCTAGGATCAGAGCGCCAATGATGATGAACGCAATATTGGCAAAAAGGGCGGCAAGTCCCATATTCAGCAGGGTTTTAGGAAGCAAATGCACAGACGATAAGGAATAAAAAACCAGGCAGGGAGTGCCGAAGTAGGTGACAAGAGAGGTGATCAGATCTGTATCATACGATAAACCCTTCTTGGCCCAACAAAAACCTATAAAAACACAGGTGAAGATCGGCGCCAGAATCGAAGCAATGACGGTTAACATCATATCATGTTCCCTAATTTAATCGCCCTGTATTACGTTAATTTATAGGATTGGCAACAGAAAATCATAAGAATCTATCCTAGCCGAAGTTTGATTACTGTCAAGACAGAGGGAGGGAATAAGAAATAATCTCAGAAATATCAGCACACTTTGGTTACCAAATCAAATTGCGTATTCCATTGATTCCGGTCAGTCATTCCAGTCGAAGGCGGTCACCGATTCCACGTGATCCCGGCCACCCATTCCAGATGATCGCGGTCAGCTAGTCGGAGCGAAGCGACGCTGTTATTTGTCCTTTACCTCGTTGTGGCTATTTAAGTCAAGTTTGCATTCTTTTTTCTCATAGATTCTCCTTTAAGTTTTATTTTATGTGCACTGTGTACCAGTCTGTCGAGAATAGCATCTGCAAGAGTCGGGTCGCCTATCTGTTCATGCCAGTGGTCAATGGGCAACTGACTGGTCACCAAGGTTGATTTTAATCCATGACGGTCCTCCAGTATCTCAAGTAAATCGTGTCGTTGCTCTCGGCCGAGTTGATCGAGGCCGTAATCTTCAAGAACCAGCAGATCTGCTTTAGCAAAAGAAGACAGCAGCTTGAGATATCGTCCATCGCCTTTTGACAAGCTGAGATCCTCAAAGAGTTTGGTCATTCTCAGGTAGAGAGTATTAAACCCTTGTCTACATGCTTTTTGAGCAAAGGCACATGCGAGATACGTTTTTCCAACCCCGGTGGGTCCGGTGATTATCAGGTTATTGCGCTCTTTTATCCACTCGCAGCCAGCCATTCTCATGACAAGAGATTTATCCAGGCCTCTCGGGTGGGGGAAGTCGATGTCCTCTATACAGCTGTCCTGGCGCAACTTGGCCTTGCGTAATCGTGTATTCATTCGCCTTGTTTGCCTGACAGCTATCTC
>RCNC010003613.1_pt1 | contig 10098 bp, 9 predicted proteins | sample 2041301 | NCBI WGS metagenome assembly RCNC01 (sample SAMN09708231, study PRJNA481090) | Marine sediment metagenome, whole genome shotgun sequencing project. | biome: marine sediment; feature: ocean; material: sediment; isolation source: Sewage treatment plant 13A marine sediment (STP13A) ... | reverse complement strand
CAGGCGGGTCAAGGCATCGGCGGCATGGTCTCGATGTTCACAGGCGGCGCATTGGGCCGTATGGGTATCTTTGCTTTGGGCATCATGCCCTACATTTCGGCCTCGATCATTGTGCAGCTTTTGACGTCCATGGTGCCGTCATTGGAGCAGCTCAAGAAAGAAGGCGAGCAGGGCCGCAAGAAGATCAACCAATATACACGTTGGGGTACTGTAGCGCTTGCCACAGTGCAGTCTTATGGCCTCGCCGTGTCTTTGGAGGCGGGCGATATCGCCGCTGATCCGGGTTGGTATTTCCGCATTGCGTGCATGATCACGCTCGTGGGCGGTACCATGTTCCTGATGTGGTTGGGTGAGCAGATCACTGCACGTGGCATCGGTAACGGCATCTCGCTCATCATCTTTGTTGGCATCATTGCAGAAGTCCCTGCGGCCATTGCCCAGTTCTTTGCCTCCGGTCGTTCCGGTGCGATTAGCCCTATGGTCATTGTGGCCGTGCTGGTCATGGTGATCGTCACCATTATGTTTGTGGTCTTTATGGAGCGCGCTCTGCGCAAGCTCCACATCCAGTACCCGCGCCGTCAGGTCGGTATGAAAGTTTATGATGGCGGCTCCAGTCACCTGCCGATCAAGGTAAACCCCGCCGGTGTTATCCCTGCGATCTTCGCCAGTTCTTTGCTCCTGCTGCCCGTCACGATCAGCACATTTTCTGGCAACTCGACCAATCCAGTGATGTCATGGCTTCTGGCCAACTTTGGTCCGGGTCAGCCGCTCTATCTGTTGTTCTTCATCGCTATGATCGTCTTCTTTGCGTATTTCTACACATTCAACGTCGCGTTCAAACCTGACGATGTTGCTGACAACCTCAAGAACCAGAACGGTTTCGTCCCCGGTATCCGTCCGGGCAAGAAGACCGCCGAATATCTTGAATACGTTGTTAACCGCGTCTTGGTGCTCGGTTCTGCCTATCTCGCGGCGGTCTGTATTTTGCCTGAAATTCTCCGCGGACAGTTCGCGATCCCATTTTATTTTGGCGGCACCTCGGTTCTGATTGTGGTTTCCGTGACAATGGATACCATCCAACAAGTACAAAGCCATTTGTTGGCACATCAGTATGAAGGTCTACTGGAGAAGTCGCAGTTGCGCGGCAAATCCAGCAAAGGACGTAAGAAACGGAGCCCAGCACGCAAATGAATATTATCCTCCTCGGACCCCCAGGTGCAGGTAAAGGCACCCAAGCGCGCCATCTCGTGGAAACACGCAATATGGTTCAGCTGAGCACAGGCGATATGCTGCGCGAAGCAAAAGACAGTGGGACCGAGATGGGTAAGATCGTCGCCGACGTTATGGCGCGGGGCGCGCTTGTTACGGATGAGATCGTTATCGGCCTGATCCGCGAGAAGCTGACTGACAAAACCAAGCATGGCGGCTTCATTTTTGATGGCTTTCCTCGCACATTGGCACAGGCCGATGCGTTGGGTGAGCTGATGGGGGCTGAGGGGCAGACCCTCGATGCAGTGATCGAGATGCGTGTGGATGACGCCGCACTGGTCGACCGTATCACCGCGCGTTCCACCTGTAGCGGGTGTGGTGAGGTCTATAATGACAATACCAAGCCGGTGCCTGCCGATGGCAAATGCACTAACTGCGGTGAGGCCAAAGAATTCACCCGCCGCGCGGATGACAATGAAGAAAGCCTCAAGACCCGTCTTATGGCCTACTACAAACAGACATCCCCGCTGATCGGCTATTATTACGCCAAGGATATGCTGAGCTCTGTCGACGGATTGGGCTCAATGGAGGCCGTTCAGAAAAGCATCGCCGGGGTTCTCGACGCCTGAAACGCGGCTCAGGGCAGACAAAATACGCGGATCGGGATTGTCAGAAATTCCGGTCCGTTTTGTTTGAGAAAACTGGCGATTTCCACGCGGCTTTTCATTTACTGCATAACGGGCCGAGCAAGCTTGACCCTCTGGCAAAAACGCCATAGTCAGCGCTATCTCGTAAGAGAATCATTTTGCGGAACAGGGTCGCTCCCGCGCCGCATCATTACCTAATCAGCTGTAGCCCGTTGGCATAATCGCCTCGGGCTTACGTTGTGAAAAAAGGGTCCGGTATGACGGACCCGCAACGAAAAGGAATTGCACACGTGGCACGTATTGCCGGCGTAAACATCCCGACTGCAAAGCGGGTTCCAATCGCCCTCACTTATATCACCGGTATCGGTAACTCTTCCGCAGCATTGATCTGCGAATCTGTTGGCATCGATGTGACGCGTCGCGTCAACGAGCTGTCCGATGCTGAAATCCTGAAAATTCGCGAGCACATCGACGAGAACTTTACCGTCGAAGGTGATCTGCGTCGCGACACACAGATGAACATCAAACGTTTGATGGATCTGGGTTGCTACCGTGGCCTGCGCCACCGCCGTAATCTTCCTGTGCGCGGTCAGCGGACACACACCAACGCACGCACACGCAAAGGCCCCGCAAAGGCCATTGCCGGCAAGAAGAAATAAGGGAGGGCTCAGCATATGGCACGCGAAGCAAAACGCACCAAGAAGAAGGTCTCCAAGAACATCGCAGCAGGTGTTGCGCATGTGAACTCTTCTTTCAACAACACAAAAATCCTCATCTCCGATGTGCAGGGCAACGCTATTGCATGGTCCTCCGCAGGCACGATGGGCTTCAAAGGGTCGCGTAAATCAACGCCCTATGCTGCTCAGATGGCTGCCGAAGATGTAGGCAAGAAAGCACAAGACCACGGCGTGAAAACGCTTGAAGTTGAAGTGCAAGGCGCAGGCTCCGGCCGTGAGAGCGCATTGCGCGCTCTGGCCGCTGCTGGTTTCAACATCACTTCGATCCGTGATGTGACACCAATGGCGCACAACGGTTGCCGCCCACCAAAGCGCCGCCGCGTCTAAGCGACGATCATTCTACTTGGGGTTCGCGTTCCGGCGCGGACCCTGCACGACTTTCTGAAACCTCGGGAGTTTGCTCCGGACGGACATACGGATGCGAACAAGAATGGAGGGACTAATGATCCACAAAAATTGGGCCGAATTGATCAAGCCAACACAGCTTGATGTAAAACCCGGCAACGATCCTACGCGTCAGGCCACTGTGATTGCAGAACCGCTCGAGCGCGGCTTTGGCCTCACAATGGGCAACGCTTTGCGTCGTGTTCTGATGAGCTCGCTGCAAGGTGCCGCGATCACTTCCGTACAAATTGACAATGTTCTGCACGAGTTTTCATCGGTTGCCGGTGTGCGTGAAGACGTTACCGACATCATCCTGAACCTCAAAGGTGTGTCCATCCGCATGGAAGTTGAAGGGCCAAAGCGCCTGTCAATCTCCGCGAAAGGCCCCGGCGTTGTGACGGCTGGCGATATCAGCGAATCTGCTGGCATCGAAATCTTGAACCGCGACCATGTTATCTGCCACCTCGATGATGGTGCAGACATCTACATGGAGCTGATGGTTAACACTGGCAAAGGCTACGTTTCCGCCGACAAGAACAAGCCGGAAGATGCGCCAATCGGTCTTATCCCGATCGACGCGATCTACTCGCCTGTGAAAAAGGTCAGCTATGACGTCCAGCCAACCCGTGAGGGCCAGGTGCTGGATTATGACAAGCTGACGATGAAGGTTGAGACCGATGGTTCCCTGACCCCTGACGATGCCGTGGCATTTGCTGCACGCATCTTGCAGGATCAACTGGGTATCTTCGTCAACTTCGACGAGCCTGAATCAGCGTCCCGTCAGGACGACGATGACGGCCTCGAGTTCAACCCGCTTCTGCTCAAGAAAGTGGACGAGCTGGAACTGTCTGTACGCTCCGCCAACTGCCTGAAGAACGACAATATCGTGTATATTGGCGATCTGATCCAGAAGACCGAAGCAGAAATGCTGCGCACCCCGAACTTTGGCCGCAAATCCTTGAACGAGATCAAGGAAGTGTTGTCAGGGATGGGTCTGCACCTCGGCATGGACGTTGAGGACTGGCCACCGGACAATATCGAAGATCTGGCCAAGAAGTTCGAAGACAACTTCTAAAGCCAAATGGCATTCCCCCGGTGTACGGGGGGTGTACAGGGGGTGCACACACAGCACCCCCTGAAAACCCGGGCAAATCCGCCCCAAGGAGAGTTGGCGCTACGCACGTCAGCCAGACAAAGTAAAACCGCCCGTAGAGGGCATATCTATTGGAGAATTAAAATGCGTCACGCACGTGGTTACCGCCGTCTAAATCGCACACATGAGCACCGTAAGGCGCTCTGGGCCAACATGGCCGGCTCGCTGATCGAGCATGAGCAGATCAAGACAACATTGCCAAAAGCAAAAGAATTGCGTCCGATCATCGAAAAGATGATCACGCTTGCCAAACGTGGCGATCTGCACGCCCGCCGTCAGGCCCGTGCCCGCCTCAAAGAAGACCAGTATGTCACAAAATTGTTCGACATCCTCGGCCCTCGCTACAAAGACCGCCAAGGTGGTTATGTGCGCGTGCTGAAAGCGGGCTTCCGCTATGGCGACATGGCGCCCATGGCGATCATCGAATTTGTGGACCGCGACCGTGACGCCAAAGGCGCCGCAGACAAAGCCCGCGTTGCAGCAGAAGACGCCGCAGAATAGATTATCTCACATCGTTGAGACGGAAGAGCCCTGCCATTTGGCGGGGCCTTTTTGTTTTAGAAAGTGCGCCGTGAGTATTTCCCGCCAAATGAGATAGAGCGGTTGCATGATACGTGGGCCATGCGCATATCTGAGGGTATGAAGTATTTTGCCCTTATCCTTGCTCTTCTCGCTGGCCCGCTTAGTGCACAGCAAGTCCCTCAATCAGCCGCTGAAGTTCAGCTTAGCTTTGTGCCAGTGGTCAAGCAGGCGGCTCCTGCGGTGGTTAATATCTACGCAAAGGTCGTACGTGAAGTGCGCCGCACCCCGCTTCAGTCCGATCCCTTTTTTGAGCGGTTTTTCCGTGATCCGTTAACGGATCCTAAGCCGCGTGTGCAAAATTCCCTTGGCTCTGGTGTGATCCTATCTGAGAACGGCATTGTGGTGAGCAATTATCACGTGGTGGGCATGGCCACAGATATCCGTGTGGTGCTCAATGACCGCCGCGAATTTAGCGCGCGTGTTTTGCTCGGGGATGAAGAGAGCGATCTGGCGATTCTCAAAATTGATGCCCCTGATCCGCTGCCCTTCTTGCCGCTGCGTGCCAGTGACACGATTGAAGTGGGCGAGCTGGCTTTGGCCATTGGTAATCCTTTTGGGGTTGGGCAAACTGTCAGCAGTGGCATCGTATCAGGACTGGCGCGCTCTGGTGGCTCTGGCGGGCGGGGGCGTGGCTATTTCATTCAGACTGATGCCCCGATCAATCCTGGCAACTCTGGTGGTGCGCTGGTCGATATGGCGGGCCAGCTTCTTGGGGTGAACACGTCTATTCTAACCCGCTCGGGTGGCTCAAATGGGATCGGTTTTGCGATCCCTGCTGATCTGGTTGCCGCATTTTTGACGCAGGCGAATGCGGGGGCAGAGGCTTTTGGTCGGCCATGGGCAGGAATCAATGGCCAGCCTTTGGATGCTGATATGGCCGCAACACTGGGTTTTGATCGATCCGGTGGGATCATTATCTCGGGATTGCACCCGGTCAGTCCGTTCCTGGAAGTGGGGCTGGAGGTAGGAGATGTGATCCTGAGCGTTGAGGGCCAGCCGGTGAACACTCCTTCCGAGATGATTTACCGTATGAGCGTGGTTGGCCTCGGGGCGCAGGCCGATGTGACATTTAGCAGGGGCGGGGTTGAGCAGCGCACGAAAGTCGCATTGATTGCTGCGCCAGAAACGCCGTCGCGCGACCAGTTGGTGCTGCCGCGGCCCAGCCTGCTGCCGGGCTTGACGCTTGCGCGGATCAATCCTGCGGTATTGTCAGAATTGAACCTGCCCTTAGGCGTTGAGGGCGTGGCAGTTATGGATGTTGGGCGTTTTGCGGCGCGCACCGGGCTGCGGACGGGTGATGTGATTGTGGAGTTGAATGGCATACCGCTGGCCCATCCCGATGAAGCGGCCGCGATTTTGGTTGGTGATGTGCGGCGTATAGCGATGGTGGTACAGCGCGGGGCGCAACGTATCTCTATCCAGTTCAGGGGATAGCATGGCTGATCTATTTGGCGGGTCTGCCGCCCCCGTCGAGAGTGGTCATCGCCCGCTAGCAGATCGTTTGCGGCCCAAGGCACTAAGCGAAGTCATCGGGCAAGCCCAGATATTGGGGCCAGATGCGCCCCTGACTGTAATGCTGGGGTCTGGTACACTAGGATCTTTGATTTTCTGGGGACCGCCGGGTGTAGGTAAGACGACGATTGCGCGTTTGCTCGCAGATGAGACGGATCTGCATTTTATCCAGATCAGTGCGATATTTAGCGGTGTGCCAGAGCTGCGGCGTGTGTTTGAGGCAGCCAAGATCAGGCGACAGAATGGACAAGGGACGCTATTGTTTGTCGACGAAATCCACCGCTTTAACAAAGCGCAGCAAGATGGATTTCTGCCGCACATGGAGGATGGGACGATCCTGCTGGTGGGGGCCACGACCGAGAACCCTAGCTTTGAGCTGAACCGCGCTGTCCTGAGCCGTTCGCAGGTGTTGGTGTTGGAGCGTTTGGATCAGGAAGACTTGAAAAAGCTGGTAACGCGTGCGGAGGAGGAGCTGGAGGTAAAGCTGCCTCTGGACAAGAGCGCGCGGCAAGCATTGTTGGACATGGCAGATGGGGATGGGCGCGCCTTGCTTAACCTGATCGAACAGGTTGCCGCGTGGAAAGTCGATGCGCCGTTGGACACTGCGGCACTTGGCAAAAGGCTGAGCAAGCGCGCGGCACAGTATGACAAGGGTGGGGATGAGCATTACAACCTGATCTCGGCGCTGCACAAATCTGTGCGCGGTAGCGATCCTGATGCAGCGCTCTATTGGTTTGCGCGGATGCTGGAGGGTGGCGAGGACCCACGCTTCCTTGCCCGCAGAATCGTGCGCATGGCGGTTGAGGATATTGGCCTGGCCGATCCGCAGGCGCAGGCAGTTTGTTTACAATGCTGGGACACCTATGAGCGATTAGGCTCTCCCGAGGGGGAACTGGCGCTGTCCCAAGCGGTGATTTATCTGGCCCTCGCGCCGAAGAGTAACGCCAATTACGTGGCCTATAAAGGCGCGCGCAATGCCGCCAAAGCGACTGGATCAGAGCCGCCGCCCAAGCATATCCTCAATGCTGCTACGGGCATGATGAAGGATCAGGGGTACGGCAAAGGTTATGCCTATGATCATGATGCCGAGGACGGGTTTTCGGGGCAGAACTACTTTCCCGACGGGATGGAGCGGCCTGCGCTCTATCAACCGGTGGAACGTGGGTTCGAGCGGGATTTGAAAAAGCGGCTGGAGTATTTTGCCAAGCTGCGCATACAGCGAGAGAGTTGACTCTGCTCTGCGTGCGGGCGATGGGGAGCCATGATTTCAACTGTTTCCCTTGTCGCCTTGGGTTGTGCCATTGGCGCTGCATGCCGCTTTCTGATGGGCGTTGGCATGATGCGTTTGACTGGGCCTACTGATTTTCCAATCGCGGTGCCGTCGATCAACATGGTCGGCTCGTTCTCGGTGGGCGTGTTTGTGGTTGCTGCCGCGCAAAAGGGGCTATGGATCGCCAGAGGGGTATTCGCATGAGCCAAGTACAAATGATTACAATAGCTGAAGGTGACGGGGATCAGCGGTTGGACCGTTGGTTCAAGCGTGTCTTCCCGCAGATACCGCAGGGGCGGATCGAGAAGATGTGCCGGAAGGGCGAAATCCGTGTAAACGGAGGCCGTGTTAAAGGATCCACCCGCGTTGAAGTGGGGCAGGAAATCCGCATTCCGCCATTGCCTACGGGGGACGCGCCACCACCGCCGAAGCGTACTAAAGTGACTGAAGCAGAGGCCAAGATGATCCGCGCTTGTGTGATCTACCGCGACGATCACGTGATCGCGCTGAACAAGCCGCCGGGTTTGCCCGTGCAGGGCGGATCAGGGCAGGGGGAGCGGCATGTTGATGCCCTCGCCGAGGCGCTGATGTTTGATCTCGATGAGAAACCGCGCCTTGTTCACCGCTTGGACAAAGACACATCCGGTGTGCTGGTACTTGCACGCACGCGGGAGGCGGCCAAAGCGCTGACGGCGAATTTTCGGCACCGCGAGACGCGCAAGATTTACTGGGCTGCTGTCGCAGGTGTGCCGCAGCCGCGTAATGGCACGATTAAATACGGTGTTGTCAAAGCGGGTGGTCATGGCCCAAACGGCGAGGGCGAAAAGATGCATGCGGTCCATCCGCGTGATGTCGACAGTACCGAAGGTGCAAAGCGCGCCACGACGGATTACACCGTGTTGGAGCAGGCAGGTACGCGGACGGCATGGATGGCGTTGAGCCCAGTGACAGGCCGTACTCACCAGCTGCGTGTTCATATGGCTGAGATCGGGCATCCGATCATTGGGGACGGCAAGTACGGCGGCTCTGGTCAGGAAAATATGGGCGACGGTTGGGGTGCGCAATTGGGTGGTGACATCTCGAAAAAGCTGCACCTGCACGCGCGGAGCATAACGATCCAGCACCCTGCGACGAAAGCGATGCTCAATCTGGTTGCACCGCTACCCGAACATATGCAGCGCACATGGGACACGTTCGCGTGGTATACGAAATTTGCACCTGCCGATCCGTTCGGGGATGACTGGGGATGAGCGATACGCCTCTGCGGCTGGTGATCTTTGATGTGGATGGCACATTGGTCGACAGTCAGGCGGATATTCTAGGTGCGATGCATTTGTCATTTGCGGCGCAGGGTCTTGTGACGCCTGCACGTGATCTCGTGCTCGGCGTTGTCGGCCTATCGCTGGATGTGCTGATGCGCGAGCTTGCACCGGATGCTGACGTGGCGACGCAGGCGCGGCTGGTCCAGGGGTACAAAGATGCCTACATGGCGCTGCGGGCAGAGCAGGGGAGTGAGGTGTCCTCGCCCTTCTATCCCGGTGCGCGTGAGACATTGGAGGCGCTCCATGCGCAGCCCCACACGCTGCTGGGCGTAGCGACGGGCAAATCGCGACGCGGATTGGACAAGTTGCTCGAGGCACATGACCTGAAGGGCATGTTCATTACGCAACAGGTCGCGGATTTTCACCCCTCCAAACCGCACCCTGCGATGTTGCTTGAGGCGTTGAGCGAGACAGGTGTTGATGCGACCAATGCGGTGATGGTGGGCGATACCAGTTTTGATATGGATATGGCACATGCGGCAAGCATCACGGGAATCGGTGTGCGCTGGGGGTATCATCCGGCGGCGCGGTTAACGGCGGCCCGGCATATGTTGGACAGTTTTGATGCGCTGCCCGCGCTTCTGGGCACGATCTGGGAGAATTGAGAGCATGAGCGAGTGGAAAGCAAAGCGGTTCTGGAAAGCGGCATCTGTCGTGGAGGTCGAGGGGGGGTTCACAATTGAGCTGGACGGGCGCGGTGTCAAAACGCCTGCAAAACAGGCAATGCGCGTTCCAACCCATGCGATGGCATCTGCGATTGCGACCGAGTGGGACGCCCAAGTTGATGTCATCAATCCAAATACGATGCCAGTGACCAAGACGGCAAATGCGGCGATTGATAAGGTTACAGTGCAGCACGGGGAAGTCGCAGAAATGCTAGCGGCCTATGGCGACAGCGATTTGCTGTGCTACCGCGCTGAGGCGCCAGAAGAGCTTATCGAGCGTCAAAACAAGCAGTGGAACCCAATGCTAGACTGGGCAGCGGAGAAACTGAATGCGCGTCTGCACCCGCGTACCGGTGTGATCCACGCCCCGCAGGCTTCGGCGGCAGTAGAAGCGTTGAGCATCCGTACGCACGCGCTTGACTCGTATGAACTGGCCGCTTTTCACGATCTCGTGAGCCTGTCCGGCTCGCTTGTGCTTGGATTTGCAGCCGCGTTGGGTGCGCGCCCGGCCGATGAGTTGTGGACCATTTCCCGTCTTGATGAGCTGTGGCAGGAAGAGCAATGGGGCAAGGACGACGATGCGACCGCCTTGGCCCTGATTAAGCGTGACGCATTCT
>RCNC010007167.1_pt1 | contig 10100 bp, 11 predicted proteins | sample 2041301 | NCBI WGS metagenome assembly RCNC01 (sample SAMN09708231, study PRJNA481090) | Marine sediment metagenome, whole genome shotgun sequencing project. | biome: marine sediment; feature: ocean; material: sediment; isolation source: Sewage treatment plant 13A marine sediment (STP13A) ... | reverse complement strand
GGGTAACGGCTCCGGGTCAAAGCATGCTTTTCAGTCGCTCCACGTGATTCGCTTGGTGAAAAGCATGCTTTGACCCGAAGCCTTAAATCGCAGTACTCCCTACAAGTAGCAACAATCAGGGCTTCTTAAGCCGTTTCAATTCCGTTTTCCAGCCTCTAGGGGAGAGGCACATACCGAGGTCCCGGGCGGGAGAGTGTTTTTCACCAAGCGAATCACGTGGAGCGACTGAAAAACACTCTCCCGCTCGGGGCCGTCTAGCAGTAGTGCTATATTGGCCCAGTATGAGTGATGAATTAACACGGGAATACCTCGAAGGCCTGCTGATCCCGCTGCTTGACCTGTGTCGGGAAGCCGGCGCGGCCATCTGTGAACACTATGCGGCTCCACACGCGGGTGACTATGAGGCGAAGGATGACGACTCTCCGCTTACCCGCGCCGACCTGGCCTCCGATGCAGTGCTGCAGGCGGGATTGTCTGCCCTTGATAACACAATACCCATCCTGTCGGAGGAATCCGCCCCCATGGATACGGCGTTGCGGCGCAGCTGGCGCCGCTACTGGCTGGTCGATCCCCTGGATGGTACCCGGGAGTTTCTGGCCAGAACGGGTGAATTCACCATAAATATTGCCTTGATCGATGACCACAAGCCGATCCTGGGGCTGCTCTACCGGCCACTGGAGAATTTGGCGGATGTCGGTATTCCCGGATTGCTGGCGCGCAGATACCGCGACTGTGGTGACTCGAGCTGGTCCGCCGAAGACCTGGAAACCAGTAAACTGCAACCCGGTCAGTCTCTATTGGTGCTGGCCAGCAGGCGCCACCGGGGAGCGCACCTGCAGGCCTGCCTGGAGTGGCTGGGCCTGAACTGGGGTGAAATCAGCCGCGCCAATAGCGGTAGCGCCCTGAAGTTTAGCCAGATGGCGGCAGGTAAGGGGGATTTCTACCCGCGCTTCTCGCCCTGCTGTGAATGGGACACGGCGGCGGGCCAGGCGGTGCTGGAAGCCGCTGGCGGTAGCTTGCTGGGTATGGACGGTGAGCCTCTGCGCTACAACTGCCAGGATTCCCTGTACAGCCCCCATTTCTATGCCATCGCCGACGCGGGTCACCCGCTATGGCAAGAGTTGCTGCACGATGGTCTAAAAAGCGGTTGATTTGGCCCTCTCGGGGCCGAGGATACTTGTGTCAACAAAGCAGGAAGGTATAGAGTGTGCCCCTGCTTTAGAACAATAGTGGTAATACTGAAAAACCATGAGTGAGCCCCCCGAAAACGCTACTGGAACAGACGAAGAAGCGGCTAATGAGCTGGTTACCCCGGCCATGCGTTTGTTTGATTTGCAGACCAAGCACCGCGTGCTGGACGGCAGGATCTCCGAAATGTACGAATTTCCCTACCAGAACCAGATACTGCTGCAGCGCCTGAAGAAAGAGAAGCTGCGCTTGAAGGACGCCATTATCCGCTTGAAAGACGAGATGATTCCCGATCTGAATGCCTAGTGTCACTGCGCCAGGACTAAACCTATGAAGACATTGCCCCAACTGGTTCTGGTCACTGGCCTGGTCAGCGTGCTATTCGCTGCGGCCTCCCAAGCTGAAAAAGCAGGTGTTTCAGTTGCTGTGACTGAGCTGCGCGGACCGCTGCATCTGTTGCAGGCGGAGGGCGGTAATGTTGTCGCCTCCGTCGGTGGTGACGGTGTGCTGCTGGTCGATGATGATTATGCGACGAATGCCGCTGCGCTGGAGAAAGCGGTCTCGGGTCTGGCGCAATCCAGCCAGGCACCGCGCTTCGTATTGAACACACATTGGCACAACGACCACACCGGCAGCAACCAGCACTGGGGTTCACGGGGCTCAGTAATACTGGCCCACGCCAATGTCAGGGGGCGTATGTCCAGCCGCCAGAACGTCAAGGCGCTGGGTATGGTGGTGGAACCCAGCCCCGCCGAGGCATTGCCCGTGGTGACCTTCGAGGATTCCATGGCCCTGCACTTCAATGGCGTTGATATTGAGGTGCAGCACTATCCCGGCGGCCACACCGACGGGGACAGCGTTATCTACTTCAGCCAGCAGAATGTGGTGCATATGGGGGATCTGTTTTTCAAGGATAGATTCCCCTTCGTGGATGTCAGTTCCGGGGGAGGTGTGGTTGCCTATACAGCGAATGTTGCAACGGTGCTGGCGCGTATCGATGGCGAGACGATCGTTGTCCCCGGTCATGGCTCTGTGGCTAACAAAGCCGACCTGCAGCGGTTCCACCGGATGCTCGGTATAACCATCTCCCGGGTGAAGTCTGCTCTCGCAGCAGGTGAGACGGTGGAGGCCGTCGTCGCACAGGGGCTGGGTGAAGAGTGGTCGGCCTGGGGCAAGGGCTTCATCAATGAGGCTGCGTGGATCAATTCGATCGCTGCGAGTCCCTAGGCAGTTATTCCGGGGCCAGCACTCCCTCCAGTTGTAGCAACCGGGTTTTCGTTTCCAGACCGCCGGCAAAGCCGGTCAGGCTGCCATCACTGCCAATCACGCGATGGCAGGGCACCACGATGGGTAAAGGGTTGCGGCCATTGGCGGCGCCAACGGCCCGCACCGCTGCTTCGTTATTGATACTGCGCGCGATATCCCGGTAGCTGCGCACTTCGCCATAGGGAATGTCCAGCAAGGCTGCCCATACGGACTGCTGGAATGGCGTCCCATGGGCTCCCAGGGGCAGTTCGAAGCCCTGTCTTGCGCCGGCAAAATACTCGGATAACTGCCGCGCGCAGGTGGCCAGTACCGGGTCGCTGTGCTCAATGCTCTGTATTTCATCGCTGTACTGGCCCTCGAACTCTATCGCCCGCAGGTGCGTACCATCACTAACCAGCCGCAGGGTCCCTATGGGTGTTTCCAGGAATTGGTAGTTCATGCGCTGAGGCTCCTCCAGAGCAGATTGGCGGCGTAGGAGCCCCAGGGGCGCCAGTTTGCCATGTGGTTTTTCAGGTTCTTTTTGTCACCACCCAGGTTGCTCCAGGCTTTTTCCAGCCCGAGATCACCCAGCGGGAATGTATCCGCTTGTCCATCGCCACGCATAGATACCATGGCCGTGGTCCAGGGGCCGACTCCCTTCAGGGCGGCCACGGTTTCAAGTTCCAGGTAATCCTCTTGATCCGCGCTCTGCAGACAGAGTTGACGCAGTGTGTCCCGGCGCCTGCCGGGCATGGGGAAGCGCCCGTCGTCAAGCTTGGCGATGGCCGCCGCAGCGGGGAATACCAGGCAGTCAGTATCGTCCCCGGCAGCTTTGGCCAGGCGGGCAATAACGCTGCGTGCCGCCTTGGTGCTTACCTGCTGGCCGACAATGCCGCGAAACGCGGATTCATAAAGTGACCAGTGCCCCAGTGATCGCACATCCTCGAAGCGGTCCAGTAATGGCGCCAGCAGCGAGTCCTGCCCCAGCACTTGCCGAATAGCGGCGGGGTTGGCGTCCAGGTCGAACATACGCCTTACCCTGGCAACCGTGGGCAACAGCTGGCCGTGGTCGGGAATCTGCAAGTCGAGCTGCAGTGCGTGCTTGCCTGGCAGGGGTCGCACGGTGAAACTTCCCGGGGCATTCCCGCTCTGGATATTGCGTTGGTAGCTATCACTGTTTACCGATTCCACACCCTCGATAGCGTGGCGGGAGAAGAAATTTGAGATACCTTCCCAGTCGTAGGGCGGTCGGTATTGCAGTTGCAAGCTGATACTGGATGTGTCTGAGCCGCGCTTGCGCTGTTTGCGCAGCGCCCCCGGCGCCAGTTTGAACTGGGTTTTAACGGCGCTATTGAATCTTCGGACGCTGCCAAAACCAGCCGCAAAGGCGACCTCCGTGATGGGCAGTGAGGTCTCCGCGAGCAACTTCTTGGCGAACAGCAGTCGCTGGTTCAGGGCAACAGCCTGGGGTGAAACACCCATCTCGCGCTGGAACAGTTTGCGCAGGTAGCGCTCACCGATACCCAGGCGCCCGGCAAGGTCAGCCAGGGAGCCATCGTTGAGGGCACCCTGCTGTATCAGCGCCAGGGCACGCTGCACCGTGGTGGACGTGCCATTCCATGCGGGGCTGTTGGGTGCTGACTCCGGACGACAGCGCAGGCAGGGTCGATACCCGTCCCGGGCGGCAAGGGCGGCGCTGCGATAGTAGGAGACGTTCTTCTCCGCGGGTGTCCGGGCAGGGCAGATGGGCCTGCAATAAATGCCGGTGGTGCGCACAGCGATGTAAAACTCACCATCAAAGCGCGGGTCCCGGGACAGGCGCGCCCTGCGGCAGACTTCCACATCCAGCCCCTGATCCACGGCGGTAGCTTCCTGGTCAATGTCCATGATTGGAATATAGTCCCCCGGGGGCTCGGGTACTAGTCAAAATCGGCCCTGTATCTTCCGGCACGGGATGCTGTTTTTGTCGCCTCGGCGTATTACACTAGCGACCGCAAGCCAGCGCACCGTGCGCGGCGTTTTACAGGGGAATATTCATGCGCAGAATATGTTTGCCGTTATTGTCGTTATTACTGGTGGCCTGCCAGTCCGCCTACTATGGTGCCGCGGAGCAAATGGGCTACCACAAGCGGGATATTCTGGTGGATCGGGTGGAAGACTCACGTGATGCCCAGCAGGAGGCGGAAGAACAGTTCCAGTCGGCGCTGGAGCAGCTGACGGAGTTGACCAACTTTGACGGTGGTGACCTGGAAGACATGTACGACGCCATGGTCGAAGAGTATGACGATTCCGTCGCAGCAGCAGACCTGGTGAGCGAGCGCATCAACGCTGTCGACCACGTTGCCGAGGCGCTGTTCGACGAGTGGCAGGACGAAATTGGGCAGTACAGTAGTGCACGCCTCAAGGCCGATAGCCAGAGCAAGCTGCGGGAAACGCGGCGGCGCTATGACGGTATGATCACGGCCCTGCGCAAGTCCGAAGCGAAGATGGCCCCGGTGTTGACCGCGCTTAATGACAATGTGATGTACCTCAAGCACAACCTCAATGCCCGCGCGGTTGCTTCCCTCAAGGTGGAGTTCGGCGCTATCGAGGATGACATCGAGGCCCTGATCCTGGAGATGCGCAAAGCCATCGCCAGCTCTGACGACTTTATCCAGAGTATGCAGTGAGCCCAGGCCTATGAACCTTGTCGTTTATGCAGTGCCTTTTTTCGCGCTCGCCATTGTGGTGGAACTGGCCTATGGCCTGCTGCAGCACCGTAATACCTACCGTCTCAACGACAGCGCCAGCAGCCTGTTCCTGGGTGTACTCAGCCAGGCCCGCCGTTTTGTCACCCTGGGGGTGGGCGGCTATGTCTACTACCTGGTCACCGAGTACTTTGCACTGCCCCTGATGGACGCAAGTCATTGGTTCACCTGGGTACTGGCCATGGTGCTGTATGACTTCTGTTATTACTGGCTGCATCGCATGGGCCATGAGCGCACTATTTTATGGGCCGCCCATGTGGCCCATCACCAGAGCGAGGATTACAACCTGACTACCGCCCTGCGCCAGACCAGCACCGGGTTTTTGTTGGGGTGGATCTTCTATATTCCGATGTTCCTGTTGGGTATTCCAGCGGAGGTCGTGGTGACAGCGGGTTCTATCAACCTTATCTACCAGTTCTGGGTGCACACCGAGCATGTGCCTAAACTGGGTTGGTATGAATGGATTTTCGTCACTCCCTCCAATCACCGGGTGCACCATGCGCAGAATGACAGGTACCTGGATCGTAATTACGGCGGCCTGTTTATCCTGTGGGATCGCCTGTTTGGAACCTTTCAGGAGGAGCTGGAAGAAGAGCCTGTCATTTTCGGTATTCGCGGCCCACTGCAAAGCTGGAACCCGCTAACCGCGCTGACCCACATTTATGTCGGTATGGCACAGGACAGTTGGCACACATCCCGCTGGCGCGACAAGTTGCGGGTGTGGGTATCACGCACTGGCTGGCGCCCGGCAGATGTGGCGCAGCGCTATCCCCGGGAAAAGACCGACCTTGATCATTTCCAGCGTTACGACCCGCAGGTGTCCCCCCTGGTATCGTGCTACGCCTTGTTCCAGCTGCTGGCGGTGGTGTTGCTCGTGGGTGTGGTGCAGCAGAGCGAATTTGCTTACTGGCAGGGATTTTCCCTGTGGGCACTGCTACTGGGCACCACTGTGGTCACCGCCCTGTGGTTGGAGGGCAGGTCCTCGGAGCAGCTGTTTAACTGGGAACTGTTGCGCCTGGGGCTCTTCGGCCTGCTGTTGCTGGTCACCGGGCCCACCGGCTTAGCGCTGGCCGCCGCCCTGTTTTATGGGGCCGCCAACCTGCTGTTCCTGGCTTTCTTAAGGCAACAGCCGGCGGCTGGGAATGCGGCAGCGGCACTGTGACACCCTAGTCATTCGCCACCAGCAATAGTGGCTCCACGCTGCATGATTTACCTTTGCTGTCCAGGTAGATCGTGCCACCGACAATACTGGCACTTAGCTGTACGGTTCTGTCGAGTAGCTTGCTGGCTGCGATTACTTCATTCCAGTCCATTTGCCAGACGCTTATTTGCGGCAAGTTACTGATCGCTGCACCGTTTAACTTCCACCAGGTTGGCGCACTTTTGGCAAAGGCATAGACGCTGACCTGGCGGGCACGACCGCAGGCCTTGCGCAGGCGCGGCTCCTCGGGCTGGCCCACTTCTATCCAGTGTTCGATTTCACCACTGTCGCTGTGCAGCCACAGGTCCGGTTCGTCAGCAGTGGATATTCCCCGCGTGAATTCAAGCCGGGGTGCACTGTTCAGGCAGTACGCCAGCAGGCGCACCACCATACGCTCCAGGGTTTCTGATCAGGGACAGTGTTTCATAGTGGTTGCGGTCGCTATCTGCTAACTCAAGCTGCGCTTTGTAGATGGTGGGCTTTAATGCCATGTCAGGTCATCATCCTTGTTGTTGCCGGAGTTGGTCAGTGGGGTGAAGTGGTAGGTGATCGCCCCTGGCCTTATTGCGTGGGATTGTTGCGCACATTCCACAATACGATTGCACTGAGCAAGGCGACCGATAAATCGACGCCCATACGCAGTGTCTGGACCTGCCCTGGCAGGGGCAGGCTGTGATACAGCCAGGCAGTGACCAACGCAGGAATTACTACTGCCAGAAACAATGAAAATCGGGATTGCCCGAACAGGCCCAGTGCAATGATGAGGTAAACCGCGCCCAACAGGGCATCCCCAATTGCCATGCCGGTTAGCTCCCGGTGCCACAGGGCCGCGATATGTGCCAGCCCGGAAAGACACAACAGACAGGCGGCCACTACGCGCAGCAATGAAATGAAACGGTTTGGCATGGTGGTTCCGGCTTATTGGCTGGCCAGTTTGGCCAGCGCCACTCGCGAAGCATTGACCTTGCCAAGGGTAGCAGAAATTCGTTCACCGGCGGCGATCAACTTGTCCAGGTCCAGGCCGGTTTCCACACCCATGCCATGCAGCATGTAGACCACGTCTTCGGTGGCGACATTGCCCTTGGACCCGGGCGCGTAGGGACAGCCGCCCAAGCCAGCTACGGAGGCGTCAATGGTGGGGATGCCATACTGTAGTGCGATAAGAATATTGCTCAGGGCCTGCCCGTAGGTGTCATGGCAGTGCACGGCTAATTGCTCGGGCTGAAAACGCGCTAGCAGGCAGTCCAGCAATCGCTGCATACTGCCGGCCGTGCCGGTGCCAATGGTGTCACCCAGGGAGACTTCGTAGCAACCCAGTGAGAATAATTCACCGGTAACGTCCGCCACCACCTGCGGGGATATTTCTCCCTCATAGGGGCAGCCCAGCACACAGGATACATAACCGCGCACGGGAATGTTGTGCTCCTTGGCAGCGTCCATGACTTTGGCAAAGCGCTGCAGGCTTTCGGCGATACTGCAGTTAATATTCTTGTGGGAAAAGGTTTCTGAGGTGGCGGCGAAAATTGCCACCTCGTCGGCCCCCGCCGCCAGCGCGTGCTCGAAGCCGCGCAGATTGGGAGTCAGCGCCGCATAGCGTACGCCCGGGTGACGCTGTATGCCCTTGAAGACCTGCTCACTATCCGCCATTTGCGGCACCCACCTGGGGTTCACAAAACTGCCTGCCTCGATAACCCGGTGTCCGGCGGCTGCCAGCTCGTCAATCAGTTGTAACTTGGCGCTCAGCGGGATCGCCTGGGACTCATTCTGCAGACCATCCCGGGGCCCGACTTCTACCAACGTTACCTGCCTGGGCGTTGTCATCGCGGTCTACTCCGGCAGCGCGAAGTCGAGTAACTCGGCGCCGCCATCGACCAGGTCGCCGGGTTGGTAATAAAACGCGCGTAATTCACCTGCCTCCGGGGCGCGTATGGTGTGTTCCATCTTCATAGCTTCCATGACCAAAAGGGGTGTGCCGGACTCTACTGTGGCTCCGACGTCCACCAGCAGTGCAACAATGGTGCCATTCATGGGGGCGGTCAAGCCGCTGTCACTGCCGGCGGCATCGTGTTCACCGGTATCGGGCAGTACCTCGCTGAAATGACAGGCACCCTCCGGCAAGTACAGCGTGAAACCGTCGTGAGTGCGGGCCAGTGTGCCGCGCTGCCGGTGCCCTTGAACTTCCAGGTGCAGAGTATCGCCCTCCAGTTGCCCCGCCACAGTGGTCGCGATATTACCGCTGCGCACCAGGTATTCCCTGCCGAGCTGTTCCACTGTAATGCTGTGATCCTGCTGGTGGTAGTGCAGTGTGAAGTGATGAAGGTGCGGCTCATTCAGGCGCCAGGCGTCATTGCTATGCCATGGGGAGTGCGGATCATTCGCCGCAGGCGTTTGAGCCTGCTGATCTTTGTGCAGTAACAGGGCGATGGCAGCCAGGGGCAGCTCGCGCTCCAGGTCGCCCTCGCGCTGGTGGAAAATTAATTCCGCGTGATTGTTGATGAAGCCGGTATCCAGCTGCGCGTCCATAAAGGGTTGGCAGGTGGCCAGGTTGTACAGGAAATCCAGATTGGTGACGGTGCCGCTGATGCGGTACTGTGCCAGTGCCGCGCCCAGCCGCTGCAGGGCGCGCTCCCGGGATTCGTCCCACACCACCAGCTTGGCGATCATGGGGTCGTAGTAGACGCTGATTTCATCGCCCTGGCAGACGCCGGTGTCCACCCGCACATGGCGCGATTCCTCCGGGGGGCGCAGGAAATCGAGGGTGCCGGTGGCGGGCAGGAAGTCGTTGTCCGGATCCTCCGCGTAGACCCTGGCCTCGAAGGCGTGGCCGCGTATGCGAACCGCGTCCTGGGTCAGGGGCAGGGGCTCGCCGCAGGCCACCAGGAGTTGCCACTCCACCAGGTCCTGCCCGGTGATCATTTCTGTGACCGGGTGCTCTACCTGCAGGCGGGTATTCATTTCCATGAAATAGAAACTGCCGTCTTCATCCAGCAGGAATTCCACGGTGCCGGCACCACGGTAATCGATGGCCCGGGCCGACTTGATGGCGGCCTCGCCCATTTCCTTGCGTAGGGCCTCGCTCATGCCAGGCGCGGGTGCCTCTTCAATCACTTTTTGATGGCGACGTTGCACCGAGCAGTCACGCTCCGCCAGGTAGATGCCGTTGCCCAGGTTGTCGAAGAATACCTGGATTTCAACATGGCGGGGCTTGGTCAGGTATTTTTCGACCAGCATGTTGTCGTCGCCAAAGCTGGCCAGCGATTCCCGTTTTGCCGCCGCCAGGGCTTCGTCGAACTCCTCGCCGGACCATACCTGGCGCATACCCTTGCCACCGCCACCGGCCGTGGCTTTGAGCAATACCGGGTAGCCCATGTCTTCAGCGGCAGAGCGCAGCAGCTCCGGGTCCTGGTCCGCTCCGTGATAGCCCGGTACCAGCGGCACATTCGCCTGCTCCATGATGCGCTTGGCGGCGGACTTGCTGCCCATGGCCACAATTGCTTCACTTGGAGGGCCGATAAATACCAGGCCTTGTGCGGCACAGTCGCTGGCAAATCCAGCATTCTCTGACAGGAAACCATAACCCGGGTGGATAGCATCCGCGTTGGACTGTTGCGCCGCGGCGATGATTCGCTCACCCAGTAAGTAGGAGTCCCGTGCTGCCGCCCCGCCAATATGGATGGCCTCATCAGCCATCTTGACGTGCAAGGCATCGCGATCTGCGT
>RCNC010003612.1_pt1 | contig 10100 bp, 9 predicted proteins | sample 2041301 | NCBI WGS metagenome assembly RCNC01 (sample SAMN09708231, study PRJNA481090) | Marine sediment metagenome, whole genome shotgun sequencing project. | biome: marine sediment; feature: ocean; material: sediment; isolation source: Sewage treatment plant 13A marine sediment (STP13A) ... | reverse complement strand
TATTGAACGAAGCTTCGTTCAATATCCGGGCTCTAGAGGAGAGGCGTAACGGCGGAGTACAGGACTTCCGCGACGAACTCCTGTCCTGCTATGGTCAGATGCAGCCCCTTCTCGTCGAGAAACGATTCCCAACCGGGCTGGGTGACGAAGGCCTGATGCAGGTCGACCCAGTCGATACCGTTCGCGAAGGCATAATTGCGCAGGGCATCGTTCCAATCCTCGGTGGTCGGCCAGGTCTGGTCGTGCAACAGGGCCTGGCGTGTCCGCGGGGGCACGGCGACGAGAATCGGATAGAGTGAGTGCGCGCTCGCCTGGTCCATCATCTGCTCCAGGGACGCGAGCATCTGTCCTATGGGTGTATTCGTATCGTCGGAGACATCGTTTGCCCCCTCCAGGATGTAGATGTACTCGACTCCGGAATGAATGGACAGGACGTGACCGAGCCTTTGGGCGCCTTCGGACAGGATCTCCCCGGGTTTCCCTTCATTGATGACAAGGGACGGCCCAACGTTCTCATTCAGCAAGACATCGAGCATGTTGGTGTGGTTGACCCACGGTCCCACCAGCGAGTCTCCGAAGGCGAGGATTCGATAGACGATTTGCTCAGCGTCCACAAGAAAGGGCTTGAGGTTGCTGACCAGGAACACACCCAACCAGACCGAAACTGGCACTTCCCCCTCGATGCCGGGAGGTATTTCGACAACGATCTCGTTCGGGTTCTGGCTGAGGATATACCGGGGTACGGTAGTCGCAAACCGCACTTTCAACTGGCTCGGCAGTGGCTCGGTCCCCTCCGGGTTTCGTAGAACGAGACGATCCCCCTCGTTTGCATGGGGGGGGACGAGGTGATCTATGTAAAAGATGCATCCGCTCAGGGCTGCCGGCAAGGTGACAAGGGCAATCCAAGCAAGGGTCCTGGCTGCTATCCGCAGATGTGCTCGATATACCATTTGCGGTTCCTCCCGCCTTTTGCTGTGCTCCGTCTCCGGGGGCGCTTCTTTGGTGAGGGGCCCTTGTGACGTCCGGTGCAATCAAACAAAATTATAAGATCATAAGACTAGAGAAGAAGAACAGCAAAATCAAACGATCCTTTTTTGTGGTCACGCCTTCTTCTCGCGGCACCCGTTCCACGGGGCGGCGGCAATCGTGTAGTTACATGATCATCGGACACTTATCGTTCACCCATGAGAGCGGATTCCTTCCGCCTCGCCGCTTCGGCCCGTCCTTCTTCATCTTTCTTCATCTTCATCTTTCTTCGTTGACACATTCTTCGTTGACACATCAGGAAGATTCTGATTTCCTAACGAATGGTTGATCAAGGGGGTGATTCCATGGGGAAACGAACGCAGCAGGGGTCATCGGAAGACCAGGATCCGTTGGCAGGGCTCCAGGAATACCTGAAGGTCCATCAAAAGGACTCCGTTTTCGACAGGGAAGCCGGAAAGGAGTCTTCCTGGTGTCTTTTTCTCCACGGGGATCAGCGAAAGAAGGGCAAGATCCAAAGCGACCAGACTTACGAGATTGATCTGGTGACGCAAGGTGGGGTGGCTGAGAAAATCCACAAGGTGAACGTGAAGATGATCTGTGAGGCCTCAAAGGAGGAGGAGGTCCTCGGGCGTTTGAGAACGAACGAGGCCTTGAAGGGAGCGCCCGAAGGCCCCCACTTCGGCCCCCGTTACCGTCACCACATCAAGAACAAGTCCCTTTTCCCCCTCATGAACCGGAAAGAGGTGCTCTTCTTCTCGACCCTGGAGGGGGAAGTGCTTCGAGGGGTTGTTGTCGGTTTTTCCCGTTTCGAGATCAGTCTCAGCATGAAGGGGGGCGTTTCGGTCGTGCTCCTGCGGCACGCCATCTTCGATGTCAGGGACAAGAAGGGGCGATCCTACTCGAAAGAGGCTGTCGAGAAGACCGGGAAGTATTGGTGAGAACTTCAGGGTTTATTCGTCGTAGAGTGAATCGAGAAGGGCCTTGAATCGTTCTTCGATGATCTTTCTGCGGATCTTCATCGTTGGGGTGAGTTCACCTTTTCCCACGTCGAGCAGACGGGGAAGGAGTGCGAACCGTTTGATCGTCTCGTAGCGGGCGAAATGCCGGTTGACCTCGTCGACCACGGCTTGCACATCATCGAGCAGGGCCGGGTTGTCGAGGATCGCCTCGTACGATGTGTACCCTATGCCTTTCTCCGTGGCCCAGGCCTCGAGGGTTTCCGGGTCGAGTCCCAACAGGGCTGTCAGATACTTCCTGCGATCTCCGTGCACGATGGCCTGATCGATCAGGGGATGGTCCTTGAGCAGGTTCTCGATGTTAGCAGGGGTGACGTTCTTCCCTCCCGCCGTGATGATGATCTCCTTCTTTCTGCCCGTGATCCACAAGAACCCATCTTGATCGAAACGACCCAGATCTCCGGTGCGGATCCATCCGTCCTCGGTTAGCGTTTCCGCCGTAAGCTCGGGTTGATTCAGATACCCCTTGAAGACGATGGCCCCCCGTACGAGAATCTCCCCGTCGTCGGCAATTTGCAACTCGGTCCCGGGGAGAGCCTTCCCCACGGAGCCCAGGCGATAGTCATTCTCGAAATTGATCGTGGCGAAACAGCTTACCTCGGTCTGTCCCCAGGCTTCGAGGATGAGCATCCCCGCCGCATGGAAGAACTCGATGATCTCGAGCGAGATGGGTGCGGATGAAGAGAGGAAGTATCGTACCCTGCCGCCGAAGATCCCCCGTATCTTGCGAAAGACCAGGCGGTCGGCGAGTACCCGCTGCAGCCGGAGAAACACGGGCAGGGGGCGTCCGGCCTGCTCGAGCCGGCTGGCCGTTCTGCCGACCCGTTCGGCCCACAGAAAAACCCTTTTCGCCATGGGCGAGGCCTGGTCCGCCTCGGAGCGAACCCGTGCGTAGGCCTTCTCGAAGATCCGGGGAACGCTGCCGAAGACCGTGGGCCGGATTTCTCGCATATCGTCCAGGATGCGGTTGAAATCCTCGACGAAGGCGGCGGACACGCCTCGATAGATCCTGCTGTAGTGTCCGGGGACCCTTTCTCCCACATGGGCCAGGGGGAGGAAGAACATCATCACATCACGATGATCCGTCGCCCCCATGGTATCCAGCATCTCCAGCTGGGCCATGATGTTCCGGTGGGTGAGCATGGCCCCTTTGGGGGGACCCGTTGTGCCGGATGTGTAGATCAGTACGGCGACGTCCTCCGGTTGGATCTTTTCTTCCGTCCCGAGGGTCAAGGCGGGATCCGCCTCCAGGGCTGCACGACCCTTGTCTTCCAGGCCCTTCAGACACATAAAGTCGTGCTCGCCTTCCGGGGAGTCCCAGAGAATCGGGCGGTCCAAAGAGGGAAGCTTTTCAAAGAAGGGGGAGAGCTTTTTCACCTGCTGGGCGTCTTCGAGGAACAGCCACCGGGTGGAGGAATCCTCCAGGATGTACGCGCACTGTTCGCCTATGAGCGAGGGATAGATACCCACGCTCACACCGCCCGCACGGAGAACGGCCAAATCGCATAGGGCCCACTCCAGGCAGGTCCGGCCCAGGATGGAGACCACATCCCCCGGCTGTATCCCCAGAGCGACGAGCCCGGCCGCGATTCTGTTCACTCTTTCATCCACCTCGGCCCATGTAATGGGTTTCCACTGACCGTCGGTTCGTACCTGATAGGCCGTCTGGTCGGCCGATTCCGCTCGACGGGTTCGGAGCAGGTCGGTTAGATTTTCCATAGGATATTTTCTCCACGGGAACGGGGCCGGGAAAAGAAAAGGGCCTTGCATGAAGGCCCTTTTCTCCATCCTACAGTGTGAAAATCCTGTTGGTGAATCAGCCGCCCATGATCGAACCGAGCTTCATGGCGAGGCTCATGTCCCCACTGATCTTGATCTTGCCGGACATGAAGGCCATCTGAGGGTTGAGCCTTCCTGCATTGATCTCTCTCCAGTCCTCGATGGCTTGGGTGATCGTCAACTTGGGTGCGTCCACCTTGCCCTTGGCGGTCTTGATCTCGCCGCCCGTCAGCTCCATGTAATAGTCGCCTCCGCCTTCGCCGGTGAGCACGACCTGAATCACCGTGTTGATATCCTTGATCTTGGCAGACTGATCCGGGTTTGCCGCCGCCTGCTCCGGAATCCACTTGAGATAGAAATCGTCCGGTGTGATATCCTCTGGGGGTGTGGGTCTGTCAGCCATGATCTATCTCCTCTCTTGGTGTGTGGGTTCCCCGCCTTGGGGTCTGTGGAATATGAGGCTCTTCCACGCTCCATTCCTTATTACATTTTCGAGCAAGTTTCAAGTGTTTTCATTGCAATCCTTCAATTTGGCATGCTATAAGACCCCTGCAACTTGCGTCCGCCGAAGTACCCTGATTCGGACGGCGGGCAAGACCTGCAGGGAATCAAGAGCAGAACAGGGGATCCCCATGGAAGAACTGGTTCGATTCGGAGTTTCCATCAGCACCCACCTCTTGGGGCAGTTTGACCGACTCATCTCCGGGAAGGGATACGTGAATCGGTCCGAGGCGATAAGAGACCTCATTCGGAAGCATCTGGTGGAGCATGAATGGGAACAGGACGACAAGGAGACCTTGGGCACCCTCACGCTTCTCTACAACCATCACGTTCGGGAATTGTCCGACCGCCTGGAACACCTTCAGCATGATCACTATCATCGCATCATCTCCACCATGCATGTTCATGTGGACGAACAGAACTGCCTGGAAGTGATGGTCTTGAAGGGCAAACCGGCGGAGATTCATTCTCTGTCCGACAGCATTCTGCGGGTAAAGGGGGTCAAACACGGTCAGCTGGTTATGACCTCCAAGGGACAAGAACTGGACTAGGAGGCTGCCGAGAAACGGCCATCTGCGGCGTTGCACTCATCCTTCCAGGTGAAAGGGCAAAGGCGAAAGGCGAAAAGAATGGATCAAGTATTGAAGAACGAATCAAGGAAACTATCGCCGCCTCGATCAGGTCAGAGGCACTAGGGCTTCGTCCCTTTTGCCTGCTGGAATGCCTTCTTCATAACTTCAACCACCCCTTGCCCCTTTTCCCTTTCGCCTGTGGCGAAGCCGCTGCTTCATGTGCTTGCATATGGACGTTTTTGAACGGCCTACACATTTGCGCTTTCTCAACAGACTGAAAGTGGGGTGACTTGAGATTATGTTACGCGTATGTGTCTTTGGCAGTGGTGGGTGGGGGACGGCGCTTGCCCAGCTCTGCGCAGTCCGTGGCTATCGTGTGGTACAGTGGGTGAGGGAGTCGGAGGTTCTCGAGTCGATCAACGAACAGAACCTGAATTCCCTCTTCCTGCCCGATGTTCCCCTTTCCCCCGGCATCGTTGCTACGCGGGACGAGCGGGAAGCCCTGGACGGGGCCGACCTCGTCCTGCTGGTCACCCCTTCGCAGTTTATGCGTGAAGTGGTTTTGCGGATTCGCTACCTCCTTCCTGCCGAGGCCCCGATCGTCTGCTGCAGCAAGGGGATCGAGAAGGAAAGCCTGGAGCTCATGTCCGAGATTCTCACCGGGGAGCTCCCCGGGAAATACCACCCTTACCTGACCTACCTGTCCGGCCCGAGTTTTGCGAAGGAGGTGGCGGAGGGAAAGCCGGCGAATGTTACCGTCGCCGGACAGAGCGAAGACGTCCGGAAGAGGGTCCAGGAATGGATGGGCGGGTCTTCTTTCAGGATTTACACGTCTTCAGACGTGGTGGGGGTTCAAGTGGGGGGGGCCGTCAAGAACGTGCTCGCCATCGCGGTGGGTGCGTGCGATGCCATGGGCTTCGGCCTGAACGCTCAAGCCAGCCTGATAACGAGAGGGCTTGCAGAGATCACCCGGCTCGCTGTGGCCAAAGGGGCCAACCCGCTGACCCTGAGTGGTCACGCGGGCATCGGCGACTTGGTCCTTACCTGTACGGGGTCCTTGAGTCGGAACCGAAGGGTGGGATATGTGCTCGGAAGCGGGCAATCCCTGGAGAGCATCGTCGGCTCGATGAAGATGGTTGCCGAAGGGGTGGAAACGGCCCATTCCGTCTCGCATCTTGCCAAGAAGCTGAACGTTTCCATGCCCATATCCGAACAGGTCGCCCTGGTCCTCCACCACGGCAAGCAGCTCAAACTGGCGGCGACAGAACTGATGGAGCGCCCCCTTCGAGAGGAGCTTGACGAGAATGAGAAGGACCCGATTCCCTGATCCGAAGGGAGGGAATAGCATCCTTTGGGGGGATTACAGAATCGAAGGGGCAGGGGGAGAGAACGAGACCGAGGAGTTAACGATGGACGATTCTGCAATCCGATTGGACAGGGAGCCAGAGCTCCACGCGCCCAGCCTGTATGCCGCCTGGCCGGGCATGGGTAATGTGTCGTTGAACGCGGCTAAATACCTGGTAGAAAAGCTCGAGATGGAGCCTATCGGCTCGATCGAGTCGACGGAATCCTCCGTTGCTGACGGCATCGAAATCCGAGACCACCTTGTGCTCCCTCTGGAGACCCCGGAATACCGTTTCTACTCGTACCAGCATCCGGACGGGGGGGGGGATCTGCTCCTCTTCGTGGCCGACCACCAGCCGCTCCAGCCCCAAGCCGTCGCGCTGGCCCGACTCGTCATGAGGGTGGCAGATCGGTTCGCCGTTCGAAGGGTCCATACGAGTGCGGCGCTCATGTGCTCGATCTCCCATATGGAGCGCCCTCGCGTCTGGGGGGTTGCCACTCACCGGGAGCTCCTGCCCGAGCTGGAAGAGCTAGGGGTTCATCCGCTCCCGGCGGGACACGTGAGCGGACTGAACGGATTGCTCCTGGGAGTCGGAAAGCGGATGGGATTCGAGGGGCTGTGTTTCCTGGGGGAGCTGCCTTACTACACCATCGGGATGGACAACCCGAAGTCAAGCCTGGCCGTTCTCGAGAGGTTCTCCAGACTCTGGAAGATCCGTCTCGACACCTCGGATCTGCGCGAAGCAAGCTTGAAGAAAGAGATCGAGATCGAAGAATTCATCCGCCAGGGCGAGAAGAGCATTCCTTCCGATGCGTGGGAAGACGAAGGGGAGGGCAAGGGGGCCGACACCCAACAATACAACTAGAAAATGGCCTTCTCTTTCTTCGGTCGATCTTTGCTGCCTGGAAAAGAGACGGGTCTCAGGTGTGATTGGATCTTCTTACAGATTACCTCCGGCCTCCTGGCACTGAAGGCGTATACACGGCGCTGGTCCGCCTCTCGAACGACGACCTTGACGGCAATTCCCTGGTCGCCCGGGACGTTGTACATGATCGAGCCGTCCGTTCCCTTTCGAATGCCCCACCCCAGATAGTCCCCCAGCTGATACCGAAACACCTCGGCTTTCAGGACATCCGTGTACTTGAACTGCTTTGAGAGCAGGTAATAGCCGAATTGGATTCCCTTGGCCGACAGCGTGACCCGCAGGGACATGAAAATGTGCAGAACCCACAAGACGAAGACAAACACCAGGCACAGCGAGAGGTTGAGGGCATCGTTCGATTCTGCGTCCCAAACCGGGGAAAGCAGGTAGAAGCCGATCATGATGCCGAAGAAGCTGTAAACGAGCACCCGCAGCCAGAGGGGCGCCGACAAAGTCTCCTGATACTCCATCTTGCTCGGACCCTTCGGCCGTGCCGAGGGCCGGGGATGAGTCTTCAGGTCGATGATCTTCGAGGAGGAATCCTTTTTCATGGGGCTCTTTGCCTCTATTCTTTTACGATACGGCCTTATATCATAAAAATCAAGGCTTTTAAGGAGGGTAGGCGTTATGCAGGCTATACGCCGTCGAAGTTGGTCCGGGAAGCGTCCTGGCGGGCCATCTTTCTCTGGGAGATGTTCATGAACCAGGAGGCAATCGAGGCCTTGGACTTCGGTACGGGAAGGCGCCGGAGGATGGACCGCCAGGAGTAGAACCCCCTGTACATCGCCCGGATGCCCTCTTCCAGCTGTTCCGCGGTGAAGTGCTCCGGGTGGATCTCTGCGATCACGCCAGGCCACCTCCCCATGTTCTTCTCGTCCCGTAGCCTTCCATCGGCCACGAAGCGGTCGTAGATCTTGGTCCCCTTGTGAGGGGAGAAGACGTTGAAGAAGGCGACGTGCACCTTGTTCTTGTCGAGGAAGTCCAGGGTGGTCTGAAAATCCTCCAACCGATCCGTGTCCCAGCCGAAGATGAGATTGCAAGAAAAGCTGATGTCGAGGCGCCTCAGGATCTTGACCACTTCTTCCAGGCGATCCGCAGGGGTCGTGCTCTTGTGCATGCCCTTGAGTGTTTCCGGCTGAATGCTCTCCACGCCCATGTTGATGTGGAGCAACCCGCTTCTCTTTGCGAGTTCCATCAACTCGAGGTCGAGCACGCGGTGTGCATTCCAGAGGGTCGACCAGCGGATCTTCAGGGGGAGAAGCTTCTCCATGAGCTCCATCGTGTGCGACCGGTTGCCGACAAAGGTGCTGTCCGCGAAGAAGACCTGACGGCTCCTGCCGTATCGGATTTCTTCGATGACCTCGTCCGCGGGTCGCATCCGGTATTTTTCCCCCAGGTAGTACCTCTCGGAACAGAATTCGCAACGATACGGGCATCCCCGGGTGGTCTGTATGGCCACGGTTCGAAAGCGGGACAAGGTGCTCGGATCCAGTAGGTCATGTCTCGGGAAGGGGAGACCCCGCAGGTCGTGAAGGTCGGATGCCTGATACCGCGGCTTGAGTGCTCCTTTCGCGAGGTCGTCCAGGATTTCGGGGACCAGGGTTTCCCCCTCTCCGACGGCGATCGCGTCCGCATGTTCCAGGACCTCGTCTCCGTAGAAGGTGCATTGAGGTCCCCCCATCACGACCGGGATCCCCTTCTCCCGGTACGCGTCCGCGATTTCGTAGGCACGGAAGGAGTTCAGGATGTGCACCGAGACGAAGACGCAGTCACAGGGGGCCTCAGGATCCCAGTCCTGGACCTGTTCGTCCGTGATGCGGGTCTCGATGTCCTCGGGAATCAGGGCCGCCAGATAGGGGAGGGTGAGAGGGATCAAGTCCCGCTTGTCGGTCTTGAACAGCCTCTTCTGAAACGGAATGGAGTAATGGGTCGGATGTATGATGTGAACGCGCATGATGTTCGGCTCGCCAGCACCCCATATTCGAGATTCTGAGCAGAGTGGCACTAGTTAGCATAAGCGAGGGGTAAAGACAAGCGGACTAATCGTTCAGGTAGGGTTCCAGAAGTTCCCTCCATCTTGCCCTTGCGCCGATGTGAAGCATGTTTCCGTAGTGCCCGCCGATCGTCCTGCCGATGAAGACCGTTTCCCGGGATGGCTTGAAGTGGAACATCTTGGAGACGCCGAGGGGCGCCAGCGCCACCATCCTCTCGTGGATCTTGCACGCCCCGAAATCGTAAGGCTCTCCGGGACGGAAGGGTTCCTGAAGAACTTCCAGGTACTGCCGGTAGAAATCTTGATCCGGTGCCTTTCGTCTCGGATCTCTCGACCCCAGCCGGAGGAGGGCTTCGTCGATTCGTTCGTAGTCCCCTTCGAGGCCGCATCGTGCGAGGTCTCGGCAAGCCTCTCGGATGTAAGGGGGAATCCGTTTCAGGCAGCCGAAATCGTACAGGATCATGGGCCCCTTTTTCTGGAAGGCGAAGTTGCCGGGATGGGGATCCGCGTGGAGGAGGCCCAGGCGGAGGATCTGGTTGGCAAACAGGTCGAAGAGCAGTTCCCCAAACCGGTTCCGATCTTCTTGCGTGTAAGGGGGCGCCCAGAGGGCTTCCAGCGGGTCCCCGGGCAGATACTCCATCGTGAGGACCCGGTACGAGCAATAGGGAGGAAACACCAGGGGAATCCGTATGCGCTCGTCCCGTTTGAAGATCCGTCGAAATTCCCGCAGGTTCTCCATCTCCTGATCGTAGTCGAGTTCCTCGTAGAGGCGGTCCCGAATCTCTGCAAACACCCCCTCCAGATCGTTCTTCCGGTACCCCATGATGCTGCCCGTGGAAAGGATCGTCTTCAGGTTGCTCAAATCCCCCTCGATGTTCTTGTCCACGTCCGGGTACTGGACCTTGACGACCACTTCGGTTCCGTTCGAGAGCCGTGCACGGTGCACCTGCCCGATCGAGGCCGAGGCGTGAGGTTCCGGGTCGAA
>RCNC010003611.1_pt1 | contig 10100 bp, 9 predicted proteins | sample 2041301 | NCBI WGS metagenome assembly RCNC01 (sample SAMN09708231, study PRJNA481090) | Marine sediment metagenome, whole genome shotgun sequencing project. | biome: marine sediment; feature: ocean; material: sediment; isolation source: Sewage treatment plant 13A marine sediment (STP13A) ... | reverse complement strand
GCAGATCAAGTAGGTTGGTTTGCAATAACTGCAAATGATGGCACATCAATAACAAGCCTAAAGGAACAGATATTTGATGTAATTAAGGAGCGACATACAATTCATCCAGAAGATAAACGAGCGATTGGTCATTTTGATCTTTTCGCAGAATATAGTAAAATTGAAGGGCTTTTTGGTGCCTTGAATATTGTTGCATTTTTAGTAGGGACTTTGGTTTTACTTTCAGGAATTATAGGTATTTCAAATATTATGCTAATAGTAGTCAAAGAGCGTACTAAAGAAATTGGAATAAGACGCGCATTAGGAGCAACACCATGGTCAATAAGAGGACAGATCTTATTAGAATCATTATTTTTAACTATCATTTCTGGAATGGCAGGTATTATTTTTGGGACACTTACTATCTATGGATTAAATGCCTTACTTGAAGCTAATGGACCTGTAGATATGTTTTATAATCCAGGTGTAAACCTTTCAGTTATTTTAGTTGCTTTGGCAATTCTAATATTTTCTGGTTTATTGGCTGGATTCATTCCTGCACAAAACGCCATTAAAGTTAAACCAGTTGATGCATTAAAAACAGAATAATTAATATTAAATCAATCAATATAAAAAATGAAACGATCAATAACCATATTCACATTAATTGCCATAGTAATTTTATTTGGAGGTTCTTTATACTATTTGTATCAAAAAAATGCAGAAGATCCGGTTGTATATACTACCGAAACCTCTACAGTTAAAACAATAGTTAAAAAAACTGTGGCTACAGGTAATATTGTTCCAAAAGAGGAGGTATTAATTAAACCTAACATTTCAGGAATTATCGATGAGATTTTTGTAGAAGCAGGTGATGTAATTAAGAGTGGCGACCTTATTGCTAAAGTAAAAGTGGTGCCAAATGTATCATCATTAACCAGTGCAAAAAATAATATTAATGCCACAAATAATCAAGTCGAAACTGCAAGATTAGCTTTAGAAAATCAGAGAAGCATTTACATTCGTCAAAAAACCCTTTTTGACAAAGGAGTCATATCTGCTAATGAGTTTGACACAGCGCAAATCACTTTTGATCAGGCACAACAACGCTATAGTCAAGAAAAAGTCAATTTAACAGCTGCACGTCAAAACTTTGACATCATTAAAACAGGAACTACAAGAGGGTTAGGTGCTACAGCAAATACAGAAATTCGTGCAACAGTTTCAGGAATGGTTTTAGACGTTCCGGTCAAAACAGGAAACCAAGTCATTGAAGCCAATAATTTTAACGATGGTACTACCATAGCTGCTATAGCAGATGTAGACAAGATGATTTTTGAAGGAAAAGTGGACGAATCAGAAGTTGGTAAGATCAAAGAAAATCTTCCTTTAGAAATTACAGTAGGAGCCATAGAGAATAAAAAGTTTGATGCCATTCTAGATTATATTGCACCTAAAGGAGTTGAAGAAAATGGAGCTATTCAATTTGAAATTAAAGGAACTCTAAATAAAAAGGATACTACATTTATAAGAGCTGGATTAAGTGCAAATGCTTCCATCATTTTGGCAAGAGCAGATAGTGTTATGGCTGTAAAAGAAGCCTTAATACAATTTGATTCCAAAAATCAAGCTCCCTTTGTTGAGGTAGAAACTGGAGAACAAAAGTTTGAAAGGAAGGATATAGAATTAGGGATAAGTGATGGTATCTTTGTTGAAATTAAAAACGGAATTGATAAAGAGGATAAAATCAAAGTTTGGAATCAAATAAAACCAAGTTCTTTCAATAATTAAACTAAATTTGTGTTTGGTATAAAATTAACTGTAACACATTTAAATATTCATAGACATATATTTATATCATGAAAAAACTAATCATCTTTTTATTCATTATAGCAGGAATCTCCGCGCAATCACAAGCAAAAAAATGGACCCTTAAAGAATGTGTTGATTATGCTTTAGAAAAAAACATTAATATTAAACAAGCAGAACTAGATTTAGATCAATCTGAAATTAATAAAAAAGATGCTTTTGGGAATTTTTTACCAACGTTTAATACTAGTGCTTCTCATTCTTGGAATATTGGTTTGAATCAAGATCTTACTACAGGTCTTTTAAGAAATCAAACAACACAACAATCATCATTTGGGGTTTCTTCTAATGTCGATATTTTTAAAGGCCTTCAAAATATTAATAGGATGCATGTAGCTAATCTTGAAATTCTTTCAAGTCAGTATCAATTAGAGAATATGAAAAATGATATTTCTCTTTTTGTAGCTAATTCTTTTTTACAAGTTCTATTCAATAAAGAGCAGATTAAAGTTTTAAATTCTCAATTGGAAGTTACGACTAAAGAATCAGAGCGTACCCGAGAATTAATTGATGCTGGTGTTTTGCCTTCAGGAGATTTGTTAGAAGTTCAAGCAACACTATCAAGTCAAGAACAACAATTGGTTGTTGCAGAAAATGCATTGTTTTTATCAAAGATATCATTAGCACAATTGTTACTAATTACAGACTATGAGAATTTTGATATTTCAGACACAGATTATCTTGTTCCTATTGCAGATATTCTAAATAAATCACCAGAATCAATTTATGAGAAGTCAAAAGAAACTCGTAAAGAAATTTTAATTGCCGAAACTAATGCACAAATAGCAGAAAAGGAATTAAAAATTTCTAAAGGTGCACAACAACCAAGTCTTTTTGGTTATTACAATTATAGTACAAGAGCTTCTTTTAGTGATCAAATTGTAGGTTTTGAATTAGATCAAAATAACCCTACTCAACAAATTGGAGCTGTTGAAACTACAGGAGATGCAGTAGTTGCTCCTAACTTTAATGCTATAGTAGGTGGTCCAGATTCATTGTTTGACCAATTTTCGCTAAACGATGGGCATTCCTTAGGTCTGCAATTAAGTATTCCTATTTTTAATGGTTTCGCAATTAGCAATAACGTAAAACGAAATCAAATCAATGTTGAGCGCTCACAGTATCTATTAGAACAAGAAGAACTAAATTTAGAAAGCACAGTTTATCAGGCATTTAACGATGCTAAAGGCGCTTTAAAAACATATGAGGCTGCTGTTAAAACTTTAAGCGCAAGAGAACAAGCTTTTGACTATTCAAAAGAGCGTTACAATGTTGGTTTGCTAAACGCATTTGATTTTAGTCAATCTCAAAATCAATATGTTGCAGCGCAAAGTGAGGTTGTTAGAACTAAATACGATTTTATCTTTAAATTAAAAGTATTGGAGTTTTATTTCGGAATTCCAATAACAGATATAAATTAACCATCATGAGTAAAAAAACACTTTATATTGTAATCATTAGTGTCATTGTATTACTTGCCCTTTTAATTGGAGGTAAAAAAGCAGGTTGGTTTGGTAAACAAGGCAATTTTAAAGAAGTAGACACCAAAAAAATAGCAAGAATAGATATTGTTGAAACCGTTTCAGCAACTGGAAAAATACAACCAGAAGTTGAGGTTAAATTATCTAGTGAAGTTTCAGGTGAAATAATTGAGCTTCCAATAGTTGAAGGACAACAAGTTAAAAAAGGAGAATTACTAGTGCGTGTGAACCCTGATATTTATCAGTCTAGTTTAAGTCGTTCTCAAGCTACTTTACAAAATACAAGAGCTGGATTAAATCAGGCTGAAGCTACGCTTAAAGAAGTCAAGGCTAGTTATAATCGTAATAAACAACTCTTTGAAAAGGGAATTATTTCAAAAGCAGATTGGGACAGAGCCGTATCCTCTTATGAAGTCGCTCAGGCAAACCAGCAGTCAGCATTTTATGGCGTAAAAAGTGCTAGTGCAACGGTTAATGAAGCTAGGGATAATTTAAACAGAACAAACATCTATGCGCCAATGAGCGGTACCATTTCTAAATTATCAGTTGAATTGGGTGAACGTGTTGTAGGCACACAACAAATGGCTGGAACAGAGATTTTACGTGTAGCCAACTTGAATAACATGGAAGTGGAGGTTGATGTTAATGAAAACGATATTGTAAAGGTGTCAATTAGTGATTCTGCAATTGTAGAGGTAGATGCTTATCTTAAAAAAGAATTCAAAGGGGTTGTTACTGAAATTGCGAATTCTGCTGATGGTATTTTAACTTCAGATCAAGTAACAAATTTTAAAGTTAAAGTAAGAATACTAGAAGAATCCTATAAAGACCTTGTAGAAGGAAAACCAGATTATTACTCACCATTCAGACCTGGAATGACTGCAACGGTTGATGTTATTTCTGATAAACGCGACCAAATTATAGGTGTTCCTATTAGTGCTATAGTCATAAAAACAGATACATCATCAAAGAAAAAACCTAAAAGCAAGGAGAAGAAAATTGAAACTGACGAGGAAACAAAATTTGAATGTGTATTTGTGAAGGAAGGCGATAAAGCAAAGTTAAAAGTGGTTGAAACAGGAATTCAGGACGACAGCAATATAGAAATCATAACAGGATTGAGCGAAGAGGATGAGGTTATCACTGGTCCATATAATACGGTTACAAAATCACTTAAAAATGGTGATAGTGTAGAGTATAAAAAAGAAGAAAAGGAAGATAAGGAGGAAGACTCTTAAACCCTTGGCCTTAATACTCAATATAGAAACGGCAACAACAAACTGCTCCGTTGCATTGGCTAAAAATGGCAAAACCATAGCTTTAGCAGAGGATAACGATAAAAGTTATTCACATTCTGAACGACTTCATGTATACATTCAGAATGTAATAGAATCGTCCAAAATTAAATTAGAAGATTTGGATGCGATTGCTGTTAGTAAAGGGCCAGGTTCTTATACCGGATTAAGAATAGGTGTTTCAGCAGCAAAAGGATTATGTTATTCTTTAGATATTCCTTTAATTTCAGTTTTAACCTTAGAAGCCCTGGTAAATCAAGTAAATGTTGAAAGAGGATTTATTGTTCCGATGTTAGATGCGCGCAGAATGGAGGTCTATTCAGCTATTTATAACTTCAAACACAATTTAATTAGGGAAACACAGGCCGAAGTATTAACTGAAGACTCCTTTAAAGATGAATTATACAATGATACTGTCACTTTTATAGGTAGTGGTGTAGATAAAAGTAAATCTATTATAACCCATAAAAACGCCAAATTTATTGAGGACAGATTGCCATCTGCTAAAGAAATGAGTATGTTGTCATATGAGAAGTATAAAAAAAGCAACACAGAAGATGTCGCTTATTTTGAACCTTATTATTTAAAAGATTTTGTTGCTTTAAAATCTAACAAACAATAGTAATATAGATTATTAATTAGAATTTAAACTATTAAGATATTCAAAAAGCTTAAGTAAATCAAATTCATTATTTAACTTAATTTTATTCTTTTTAATAAAAGATAAAACTTCATTTTCAAATTTAGGAAATAACTTGGCTACGTCTTTTTTATTTTTCGGTAATTCTATAGCACTTTGATTTCCAACTTTAATAAAGTATTTGTCTTTAGCCCTCTTAAAATGTGCCGGTTTATTTGTACCATAGGTGGTCTTAGAAATTTTTTCTTTAACATGGATAATTCTTTCTTTTCTAATCAATAACAATTCTGAATCAAAATTTAATTTAATAAAATAACCTACAGACTCCTTATTGTCTAAAATATAATCAAAGGCTTGATAAGTTTGTTTTGGGTTAGAAAAATGTATCAAGATATCTTTTCTTTTTTTGTCTAACCCGTAGATAATATCGTTTCCCCCCTTAATTTCAATTTCATCATTAAATGCATTATATCTAACGTAAAAAACTTTATTTTTTGCTATTGATATTTTTGCTCGCACAAAATTTTTATTTAGGTATGCAGATCCTTCTATTTCATTATTATCAGGATTGACAACTTTTATAATGCTCCTACCAGTAGTAGTAAGGTTTTCAAATTCAGTATCCAATCCTGATATTTGTGAATAGATAATATTTACAGTTATTAATGTTGAAATTAGTAATAAGGCAATTTTTTTCATTTAGAATAGTAATTTATATCAAAAGTGACCAAATTTTATACCACAAATAAATATTAAGTTAAAAGTATACTTTTCTTTCTGTTAATTAGTTTATAGCCGCTCTACAACCTAAAAATTAAACAGTCCTTCTTATTTCTACTTGATGTGGATAAGGAATTTCTATTCCGGCTTTATCAAGTGCTAATTTGCATGCTTCAGTAATTCCGAAGTAAACGTCCCAATAATCTGCAGATTTGCACCAAGGTCGAACCGCAAAATTTACCGAACTGTCTGCTAATTCACTTACATTAACCGAAGGTTTTGGATCTTGCAGAACTTTTTCATCAGATTTAAGAACATTCATTAAAACTTCTTTGGTTTGTTTAATATCTGCGTCATAACTTACACCAATTACCAAATCAACTCTTCTAGTCTCCAAAGATGTGTAATTTAAAATATTTCCATTAGACAAAGCTCCATTTGGAATTATTATTTCCTTGTTAGACAATCCTATTAATTTAGTAGTAAAAATTTCAATTTCCTTAACAGCACCTATTTCTCCCTGTGCTTCTATTAAGTCACCAATCTTAAAGGGTTTAAATATCATTATTAGTGCACCACCTGCAAAATTAGATAAAGACCCTTGTAGAGCCAATCCAATCGCTAAACCAGCAGCAGCTAAAATTGCAGCAAATGAAGTTGTTTCAACACCAAGTTTAGCAACAACAGAAACAAAAAGTAATATTTTAAGTGTCCAACCTAATAAGTTCGCAAGAAATTTTTGTAGTGTTTCGTCCACACCACGTTTTCTCATCACTTTTTTGGTCATTTTTATTACCAAGCTGATAATAAAAAGCCCAATAATTAAAATTGCCAAAGCTGTTAGTATTTTCGGTGAATACTCTATCAAAAGATTTTTAAGCGCATCTAAATATTTTTCCATTTTGAATTTAATTTTTGTAAATTTAAAGAATACTCTATTGTAGACAAAGGAAAGTGGCTTATAAAATCAAATAAAAATCAGAAATAAAAAAGTTATTATCGCTGGTAAAGACTGCACATAAAAAAGTTTGATTTTTTTAGTAGAAATTGCCCCATAAACCCCAGCAATTATTACACAAATTAAAAAGAAAATTGAAAGATTTTTATCTTCTTTTATTATAGAATATATTAAGCCTGCAGCAAGAAAACCATTGTAAAGCCCTTGGTTAGCAGCAAGAACTTTAGTTTTTTGAGCAAATTCTTTGCTTTCTAAACCAAATGTTTTAATTCCTTTTTTAGTTGTCCATAAAAACATTTCTAATATTAAAAAGTATATATGTTCTAATGCAACAAAAGCTACTAATATTATATACAGGATCTTCAATCTAATATCAATTTTAAAGCTTCATCAATCGAACTTACTGGCAGTTTACAACTATTATTCACACATACATAAATTAAAGTCTCACTTTCTAAAAATCTATCTTTAACTAGCGGTAAATCCCCACTTTTTGTACTATTTGCTATTAAAATATTTGGTATATAGTGCTCATTTAATTCTTTAGTTCTTTGCATGGCATTTGCACCAACAATGGCAACTTCAAAATAAGGATTGGAATAGTTTAACATTAGATCAAGCCAGTTAGAAAAACCAGAGCCATAAGTTGCCATTTCAGGTTTTACATTATTTAACATTCTAGTTGCAGTATTTGAATAATTAGAATTATCAAAATAGTGAGAAAGTTTGAATAAATTCTTAGCCATTATAGAATTACTGGAAGGTATTACATTATCTCTAAAATCAATATTTCTTGTTACAAGTTTTGGATCTTTAATAGATGTAAAAAAGAACATATTACTTGATTCATCGTAAAAATTATCAAATGAATAGTTTGTTAAATTTCTAGCTGAATTCAGCCACTTTTCATCTGATGAAACTTGATATAGGCTAATAAAGGCATCTATTGTGGTAGCGTAATCAATTGAATATCCGTTTATACTGCTAGTGCCTTCTTTATAGTTTCTAAATAAGGAACCCTCACTGTTAATTTGTTTTTTTAGAATAAAATTTGCATTCTTTAGTGCTATGCTTAAAAAAGATGAATCCTGAAAAACTCTGTAAGCATCTACATAACCCTTAATCATTAATGCATTCCAAGATGTGAGAGTTTTATCATCTAATCTTGGCTTAGATCGCTTTTCTCTTTCTTTGATGAGAATTTGTTTCCATTCAGTTTTCTTTGACTTCAATTCTTCATTAGCCAATTTAAGGTTTTTAATAAACTCCTCATCTTCTTGATCCCGAATCAGAACATAATTATTGTGTTCCCAATATCCGTAATTATTGACATTATAATAATTTGAGAATACTTCATAGTCATCCTTTAATAAGTTCTTTAATTCTTCTTTCTGCCAAACATAAAATGCACCTTCTTCCAATTCATCATTTTTATTAAGGCTGTCTGCATCTAAAGAAGAATAGAATACGCCTTCGGGAGATGTCAATTCCTTTTCAATAAAATCCAGGGTTTCATAAACAACTTCTTTATAGAGTTCATTTTTTGTAATTAAATAAGCATCAGAATACAAACTAACCAGCTGTGCATTATCATAAAGCATTTTTTCAAAATGTGGAACATGCCATTTATTGTCAACAGAATATCTGGAAAACCCACCACCCAACTGATCGTAAATTCCTCCCAAAGCCATTTTGGTTAATGTGAGATTCACGAATTTTTGTAAGGGTTTATCATCATTTTGGTAAGCATGCCTTAATAAAAAATGGTAATTGTTGGGCATCATGAATTTTGGTGCTCGATTGGGACCTCCTTTTATATGGTCAAATGATTTACTCCACTCATTTACGACTTTATCAATATATTCTGTTTTAAAAACAGGCTCTTCTTTATTTAAAACTACCATGTCCATACTTTTAATACCTTGCTCTAATTTATTAGCATATTCTAGTAATTTTTCAGGATCTTTTTCGTGTAATTTTGCGAGTTGTTCAAGTACATTTATCCATTGGTCCTTTTTAAAATAAGTTCCTCCCCAAACAGGTCTTCCATCAGGCAGGGCGACAACGTTTAAAGGCCATCCTCCACTACCGGTCATTAGTTGTACAGCATTCATATAAACTTGATCGACGTCTGGGCGCTCTTCTCTGTCAACCTTAATATTTATGAAGTTTGAGTTCATGGTTTGAGCAACTAAACTATCTTCAAAACTTTCATGTTCCATAACATGGCACCAATGGCAAGCAGCATAGCCAATACTTATAAGGATAAGTTTATTTTCATTTTTTGCAAGTTCTAATGTTTTATCATTCCATGGCATCCAATTAACAGGATTGTGTGCGTGTTGTAGTAAATAGGGACTAGTTTCATTTATAAGTTCATTTGTGTATTTATGAGTCATCTTTTCTGGTGTTTGACCGTTACAATTTAAAAGTAATAATGATGAAGCGAAAATTATTAAATAAGATTTCAGCATAACTCAAAGGTAACAATAAAGCATAAAAAAAGCGTTCTATGGTAGAACGCTCCTAAATTTTTAAAGATAAATTTACTTTACTTCGAAAGTCAATTTTACATTTACCCTAAATTCCGTTACATCATCACCTTTCACCATAGCGCTTTGATCCTGAACGTAAACAGATTTGATGTTTTTCACAGTTTTTGATGCGTGTTTAACCGCTTTTTTTGTTGCGTCTTCCCAACTTGTCTCTGAATTTGCTAATACTTCAATTACTTTTAATACTGCCATAATAATGTGTTATAGTTTTAAAATTAAATTTATTACTTAAAATTACAAATAATTGGTCTAATGAGGACAGCGTAAATTATATTTAATTATTTAAAGATTCGATTAAATACACTTTTAAGAGATAAAAAGTAACAATTAACCATTAATAGCTTCAACGGCACTAATTTTATCTTTTAGCATTTCTTTCAGCATATTTTCGATTCCGTTTTTCAAGGTAATAGTAGAAGAAGGACAACCACTGCAGGCACCTTGCAAAATAACTTTAACAACTTTACTATTCTTGTCGTAGGATTTAAATTCAATATTACCGCCATCACTTGCCACAGCAGGCTTAACATATTCTTCAAGAATGTTAATGATCTCTTTTGAGACATCATCTAAATCTTCAAACTTTCGATCTAATTCTTCTTG
>RCNC010003610.1_pt1 | contig 10107 bp, 8 predicted proteins | sample 2041301 | NCBI WGS metagenome assembly RCNC01 (sample SAMN09708231, study PRJNA481090) | Marine sediment metagenome, whole genome shotgun sequencing project. | biome: marine sediment; feature: ocean; material: sediment; isolation source: Sewage treatment plant 13A marine sediment (STP13A) ... | reverse complement strand
TCGTAGACCATCTCGAACCGCGGATCCTCGCCAAAATGATCCAGCACCGCCAATACATCGGCACTGGTCTTGTCGAGGGTATATTCATCGCTGGACAGGGGCCTGGAACTGCGGCCATAGCCGCGCATATCTATGGCCACCGCTCGGTAGCCCGCCGCAGCCAAAGCAGGCAATTGATGTCGCCAGCTGTACCACAGGCCGGGATAACCGTGGCACATGACAACCAATGGCCCCTCACCCTGACAGGCCAGGTGCAGCTCTATGCCATTGGCCTGCAGCTGCAGGTGCTCGATAGCCGAGGCTAACATCACACCTCTAGTCAGCCGGGACGAACAGTAAATGCAGGGTAACGGGGACGGCGTTGCTGATACTTTGCAGGCCAGCAATTTTCTGTAGCGCTGCGACACCGGCCTCCAGGCCAAAGTCACCGGCGTTAACCAGCACCGGGCGGGCACTGAACACTCGCAGTCGACCGTCCCCTTCGGCCACTACTATCACCGGCATGCTCAGGGCTTTCTCCTGCCCGTGCAGCGTAAGGGTAATGGGAACGTCAGCCGTTAACACACCGCCTTCTGCCGCAGCGGCAAGAAGTGCCGGTTCCAGCTGCGCAGAAATTGTTGCGGCGGGAAATTGAACGGTTTCAAACAGCAGTTCGCGCATGCGCTCATTGCGGATGGGCACCAGGGTTTCCACGCTGTCCAGGCTAATCGTCAACTGGACCTTACCCGCAGCGCCAATGTACCCCACCAGGGAGGAAAAGCTGTGTATTTCCCCCACGCTGGCATTTTTTACCGTGACGAAGTTAACCACCGAGCGGCTGTTATCGAGTTCCCACTGGGCCCACGCAGAGCCGCAGGGGAGTAACAGTAGCAGTATTAACAAAGCGCGCTGCAGCGGATTAATGCGAACCATATTCTTACTCCCTATTACGTAACGTAAAGCTGCCGCCATTATGTGAAATGCACATTCCGACAGTGCAGCGGGTAATGCGCCTGACCCGCTGACGGAGGGCAGTCACATAGCTGGAGACTTCACAAGGCCATCTGGGCCAGGTCTCCTTTTTCCTCCAACCAACTCTTGCGATCAGAGGCACGCTTCTTGGCCAGCAGCATATCCAGCATCTTGTTGGTGCCGTCGCCGGCATCCAGTACCAGGCGGACCAGGCGGCGGGTATCGGGGTCCATCGTCGTTTCGCGCAGTTGCAGGGGGTTCATCTCACCCAGGCCCTTGAAGCGCTGTACGTTGACCTTGCCCTTTTTCTTTTCCGCTTCAATACGGTCCAGCACACCCTGCTTTTCGCCCTCGTCCAGCGCGTAGAACACTTCCTTACCCACGTCGATACGGTACAGCGGAGGCATGGCCACATAAATGTGGCCGGCTGCCACCAGCGGACGGAAATGGCGCACAAACAGTGCGCAGATCAGCGTGGCGATATGCAGGCCGTCAGAATCGGCATCCGCCAGGATACAGATCTTGTGGTAGCGCAGGCCAGACAAGTCATCACTGGCCGGATCTATGCCCATGGCGATAGATATATTGTGCACTTCCTGGGAAGCGAGAATTTCCTGGGAATCGACTTCCCAGGTATTCAGTATCTTGCCGCGCAGGGGCAGGATGGCCTGGAACTCGCGGCTGCGGGCCTGCTTGGCGGAGCCTCCCGCCGAATCCCCCTCCACCAGGAACAGTTCTCCGCGGGCGGGATCCTCACCGGAGCAATCTGCCAGCTTGCCCGGCAGGGCCGGACCGGAACTGACCTTTTTGCGCGTAACCTTTTTGGCCAGGCGCAGGCGTCCCTGGGCATTGCTGATGCACATCTCCGCCAGCTTCTCTGCCTCTTCCGTGTGCTGGTGCAACCACTGGCTGAAGGCATCCTTGGCGACGCCCGACACAAACGCTGCCGCCTCACGGGATGACAGGCGTTCCTTGGTCTGGCCGGAGAACTGGGGATCGCCCAGTTTGGAAGAGAGCACATAGCAGCAGCGATCCCAGATATCATCAGGCGCGAGCTTGATGCCCCGGGGCAGCAGGCTACGCAGCTCGCAAAATTCGCGCATGGCGTCCAGCAGGCCGGTGCGCATACCGTTGACGTGGGTGCCACCCTGCGCCGTGGGAATCAAATTGACGTAGGACTCGGCCACTACCTCGCCGCCCTCGGGCAACCACTGCACGGCCCAGTCCACACCCTCATTGCTGCCGCTGAAACTACCAACAAAGGGCTCTTCAGGGAGCACCAGGTAATCAATGGTGGCGTCGGCGAGATAATCGGTCAGCCCGTCCTCGTAATACCACTCTTCGCTTTCGCCCTTTTTCTCATCCTTGAACTTGACGCGCAGGCCAGGGCACAGCACCGCCTTGGCACGCAGCACATGCTTGAGCCGCGGTACGGAGAAATTGACAGAATCGAAGTATTGGGGATCGGGCGTAAACGTCAGGGAAGTGCCGGTATTGCGCTTGCCACAGGTATCAACAATTTCCAGGTCAGTTTTCTTGTCACCACCGGCGAAGGTCATGCGGTAAACATTGCCGTCGCGACGGATCAGGATTTCCAGCGCGCTGGACAGGGCGTTGACCACCGACACACCCACTCCGTGCAGGCCGCCGCTGAACTGGTAATTCTTGTCGGAGAACTTCCCCCCCGCGTGCAGCGTGCTGAGAATCACTTCCACGCCGGGCTTACCCTGCTCGGGGTGCAGGTCCACCGGCATGCCGCGGCCGTTGTCGCCGACGGTCACCGAGCCGTCCTTGTTGAGGCTTACATCGATCTGGCTGGCGTGACCGGCCAGGGCTTCATCGACACTGTTGTCGATAACTTCCTGGGCGAGATGGTTGGGCCTGGTGGTATCGGTGTACATGCCGGGGCGCTTACGCACTGGCTCCAGCCCCGTAAGGACTTCGATGTCTTCGGCGGTATATTGGCTCATTGCTATGACTTAATATTGGGTGACTGGGGTATCGGGTTCAGGCCATTGTACATAGACCCGGGCCCAAGGCGAACGATTAGTAGCCCCCGGAATCCAGTTCAACCGTGAACTTGACATCCCACACCCGGGAAATAGCGCTCTCAATGGTACCGTCACTGTGTAAATCCAGCCAGCGATACCCCGGGGGGAGATCATCAGCCTTGAATTTCTCGCAGTTGGGGGCGAACTGTACGCAGGTAGAGGGCGATGCCATCAGCCTGATATCCCCATGGTGCTGCTCGCACTCCTGGTGTACATGCCCCCACAGTACCCCTTTCACGCCCGCATACTGGTCCAGCAAGGCAAAAAAAGGTGCCGCATCGGCAACCATCTGCTGGTCCAACCAAGTGCAGGCAATGGTCACCGGCTGGTGGTGCAGGCAAACCAGGGTGTGGAGACCGTCGTCCCGGGCGGACTGCAGAGCCCGCTGCAACAGCGCCAGCTCCTGCTCACCCAACTCGCCGCCAACCTCGCCGGGAACCTGGGAATCCAGCAGCAAGACCTGCCAGTTGGATGTCCTGATTTCCTTGCACAGCCGGTTGGAAGTAGTCGCTGCTGCCTCCATCTGCTCACGCAGGTCATGATTGCCGGGGAGCCAGAAGCTGGCACAGGGAAATTGGGCGAAGTAACCCTCCAGGCGATCATAGGCTTCCCTGGCGCCATTGTTGGATAAGTCGCCGGTACCCAGCAGCAGGTCCACACCCGCCCGCTCCTTTTTTACCAGGTCGATTACCGCCTGCAGGGAATGATCTGTATCCATACCCAACAGGGTGCCGCCATGGGACTTGCACAGGTGGGTGTCGGTTAATTGCACCACCCTGACGGTGTCACCGGGGGCGTCGACAAAGGAAATGTTGTGTTCAGGCTGGGACATTTTCGACAGGCGCGAGGCGGTGCGCTACAAATCCGCCAGGGGCGCACTCAATTCAATAGCGGTGCGTCCATTTTGCAGGCAGTGTTCCAGCCAATCAGCCAAAAAGCGATTCTGCTGAAACTTTTCATCCTGCTGAAACATTTTGTCATTGGGATACTGGTAACGGGGGGCTATCTGGCGATGGGACTGGAAGCTGCCGACCTCCATCATACTGGCGTCGTGATAAGCGCGCACTTCCACCCGCAAACGACCCAGCCAACGGCTGTCCGCATGCTGCTGGTGGATATGGAAAATGGTGGTATAGCGGCAGCGCTCCACCACCTCGATACTGACACTCGCATTACCGACCATCAGCTGCCGGGAATTGCTGTTTTCGTAATCTGGAAACAGGCGCAACAAGCGAGCATAGTTGGCCTCGCATATGGCATGCAACTCTGTTAAATCCACTTTGAATGGCTTGTTTTTTATCTTCTGCAAATCAAATTCCGTAAATTTTTCGCTTTTTCTCCCGAAGCGGGCTTCGCACCCTTGGCACGTGGCACGACCGATGGACTAAGATGGCACAAACATACGTTCTGTGCACCTTTTGATTACAGTTTCAGTGATGCACTGCACAGCGTTGGCTGGTAAACTGCGCTGCAACAATACAAACCATAACCTTGGGAATTATTGCATGAAAAGCTCCTCTGTCGCGCTATCGTCGCTGGCACTTTTTCTCTGCTCTTTTAGTTTACAAGCTGACTCTCTACGCGATATCTACGAACTCGCCCTGGAGAACGATGCCCAGCTAAAAGCGGAAGAGGCCACCTACCTGGCCCGCAGGGAGACTGAAGTTCTGGGTCGCTCGGCGTTGTTGCCGCAGGTCGTTTCGTCTTATTCCTACCAGGACTCCGATACGGACACCGATGCGCAAAGCCCGAATTTCAACAAACCGGGCCTGCCGATTGAAGACACCTCGGATAACACTGATATCGATACCGACGGTTACAGCATATCCCTCAATCAGGCCATTTTTGACCTGCCCGCCTGGTTCAGCTTCCAGTCCGGCAAGGAAGTCACCAAGGAAGCGGAGTCCACCTTCGCCTCCAACCAGCAAAACCTGATTGTACGGGTAGTGGAAGCCTACCTGCTGGTGTTGCGCGCCCAGGACAACCTGGCGGCATCCAGAGCCCAGGAACGGGCCTTTGAACGCCAGCTGGAACAGACCCAGCAACGTTTTGAGGTGGGGTTGATTGCCATTACTGATGTTTACGAGGCCCAGGCGGCCCGCGACCTGGCCCAGGTTGAGCGAATTGTCGATGAAAATAATGTATCGGTCGCGCTGGAGCGCCTCTCGGTACTGACCGGCCAGCGTCACCACAATCTGGATATACTCAAGGAAGATTTCGAAATACGCATGCCCGATCCCCTTGATCGCGCCGCGTGGGTAGATTTCTCGCTGGCTAACAACTTCCTGTTGCAGGCAGCAAATTACCGTGAAGAGGCCTCGCGCCAGTCCGCCAAGGCCAACAAGCTTGAGCATGCGCCCAAAGTCAGCGGCGGCTATGAGTATTCGGATTTCACCACCAACGGTTCACGCAATGTCACACCCGACACCGGAGTAACATCACCCCCTGACAATGACCGTAACCAAAAGGTCTGGCAGGTGCGCGTAGACCTGCCCCTGTACAGCGGTGGCGCCATCTCCTCCAATCGCCGCCGTGCAGCACAGGAGTTCAATGCGACCAGGGAAGAGCGCATCAACCTGACGCGCAATATAGTGACCAATACCCGCTCATTGCACATGACAGTGATCAGTGACGTATCACGCATTGCCGCGCGCAAGCAGAGCATCGTCTCCTCCAAGAGTTCCGTGGACGCCACCCAGGCGGGCTACGAGGTGGGGACCCGCAACGTGGTGGACGTGCTCAACGCGCAGAACACCCTGTTCAGCGCCGAGAGGGACTATTACAACAGCCGCTACGATTACATTCTCAATATGATGCGGCTGAAAGAACAGGCGGGCCTGCTCAGCCCTGCGGATGTCATTAGCCTGGGCTCAAACATGCTGCCACCGCCACCACCAACGGCTGCCGCAACCAAGTAGCGGAATTCGGGGGGAGGCTGTTCAGGCCCCTCCCAGCTCTCGCCCGACCAGCTCCAGCAAGCGCTTTCTCGCGCCGCCGTTCTGGGCTAACACCCGCTTACCCGCTGCCCCCATCTCATGACAGCGCACCGGGTCGCCCAGCAAGTTCTGCAGGCAGGCGCCCAATTGCCCTGGCTCCGGCAGCACCAGCATGGCTCCGGCAGCAGTCAACAGGCCGGTGATCTCCTCGAAATTGAACATATGCGGCCCACTCACCACCGGCACGCCCCAGGCACAGGCCTCCAGCGCGTTGTGGCCGCCATGCTCGACCAGGCTGCCACCGATGAACGCCACGGTAGCGGCGGCGAACAGCAGGCGCAGCTCACCCATGGTGTCACCGAGCAAGATAGCGTCCCCGGCTGCTGGCGCGACCCCGCTGGATCGGCGCAGGACCTGCCAGCCCTGGCTTGTGCACAAGGCGTAAACGGCCTCGAAGCGCTCAGGGTGACGCGGTACCAGCACCAGCAGGCAATCCCCGAAAGATTGCCGCAGCCTGGCAAACGCCTGCAGCACAAGCTCCTCCTCCCCTGCATGAGTGCTCGCCGCCACCAGCACAGGGCGCTTGTCCGCATCCAGCTCCCGGCGCAGCTTGGCGGCGCGGGCATGCATGGCGGTATCCAGTTGCAGGTCGAATTTGATATTGCCGGTTACGGTCAATGACTGCGCTGGCAAGCCCAGGGACAGGAAGCGCTCCCCGTCCACCGCTGACTGGCAGGCCACCCGGCTCAGCTGCGCCAGCATATTGCGGGTGATGGGGCCGAAGCGGGCGTAGCCCCGGGCCGAACGCGCAGACAGCCGCCCATTGGCCAGTACCACCGGGCAGCCCCGGGCATGGCAAGCGTGCAACAGATTGGGCCACAACTCAGTCTCCATCAGCAGCAGCAGGGACGGTCTGGTACGGCGCAAAAAACGGCTCACCGACCCGGGCAGGTCCCAGGGGGCATAGACATGGTGCACCCGCTCCCCGAACAGCGCCTGGGCCCGCTGGGAGCCGGTAGGGGTGGTGGTGGTAAGCAGCAGCTGGTGATCCGGGTAATCCTGCAGTAACTGTTCAAGCAACGCTGCGGCGGCCAACACCTCACCGACAGACACCGCATGCACCCAGATCACCGGCGCATCACTATCGAGCCCGACGCTGGCAATGCCAAAGCGTTCCGCCAGACGCTGCCGATACCCGGGCGCGCGCCGTGAACGCCACAACATACGCAGCAGTACCAAGGGGAACAGGATATACAGGAGGGCGCTGTACAGATAGCGCATGCAGGACTCCACCGCAGACAGTGCCAACCAGCATAACGGCAGGCCGGCGGGCTGGCCAGAGGCCGCCCACCACACAGTGTCATTGCCGACCGCAAGGCCCTGACAGTAAACTGACGCCATGGGAACCCGGACACTTCACATCGACATCGCGATCATCGGCGGCGGCATCGCCGGTCTATGGGCCCTGAATCAATTGCGCAATCACGGCTATAGTGCTGTGCTGTTTGAAGAGAAGGCGCTGGGTAGTGACCAGACCATCGGCTCCCAGGGCATCATTCACGGTGGTATCAAATACACGCTCTCGGGCAGCCTGGGCAAGGGCTCGGAAGCTATTGCCGCGATGCCCGCAACCTGGCGCAAATGCCTGTCCGGCAACGGTGAGGTTGACCTGCGTGCTTGCAAGGTGCTCAGTGAGCATTTCTATCTGTGGTCCAATGCCGGGCTGAGCTCCCGCCTCAGTGGGTTTCTCGCCAGTAAGCTGCTACGCGGCCGGGTAGATAAATTGGCGGCAGAAAACTATCCAGGCCCCTTCCAGTCGCCAGACTTCCAGGGCCAGGTCTTTCGCCTGGATGATCTCGTGCTGGACACTCCCTCCCTGCTACAGACCCTGGCCGCCGGGCACCGGGACGCCATTTACAGCATCGACTGGAACCGCGCCACACTGGAGCGCGACGCAGGAAACGCTAACCTGGTCCTGCCTGGATGCACGGTGATTCCACAGCGCCTGTTGTTAACGGCGGGCGCGGGCAACGCCGGGCTCATGGCCCAATTGGGTAGCGACTCACCCGCCATGCAAAAGCGCCCCCTGCAGCAGGTCGTGGTTAAGCACCAGTATCAACAGCCGCTCTTCGCCCATTGCCTGGGCAGCAAACCATCGCCTCGACTGACCATCTCCAGCCACCACTGCAGCGATGGCGGTGCTGTGTGGTACCTGGGCGGTGATATAGCAACCGACGGGGCTGACGACCCGCCGCAGCAACTGATCAGCCGGGCACAGCAGGAACTGGCCGAAGTTCTCCCCTGGATAGACCTGGGGCCGGCGCAGTGGCGCACACTGACCCTGGATCGGGCGGAGCCGCTACAAGCCACCCTGCTGCGCCCTGATGCCGCCTTCGTCAAGGCTGTGCCGGGGGTGAACAATACACTCGTCGCCTGGCCCACAAAACTGAGCCTCTGCCCGGACCTGGGCAAGGCCATACAAAAGGAGCTGGATGCCGCTGGCATTCAGCCCATACACGGCGCAGACCTGTCCATGCTGCAACCGCTGGGCCAGCCTGCAATCGCGTCTAATCTTTGGGATACCCTGTTTCAATGAAGTGGATGAGACCCTTGGGCAACACCGGTATACAAGTCAGCGCGCTGGGACTGGGCACGGTGAAACTGGGCAGGGACCAGGGAATCAAGTATCCACAACCGTTCACTATACCGGACCAGCGCAGCGCCAGGGCGCTACTGGCCGAGGCCAGGGAACTGGGTATCAACCTGGTAGACACCGCCCCCGCCTACGGCAACAGCGAGCAGCGTCTGGGAGAGTTGTTGGCGGGACAGCGCAATCACTGGCTGCTCTGCAGCAAGGTGGGTGAGGAGTTCGAAGGGGGGCAGTCACGGTTTGATTTCACGCCAGAATACACACGCGCTTCTGTGCACAGAAGCCTGCGTCGCCTCAACACCGATGTTATCGATATCGTGCTGGTCCATTCCGACGGCAACGACCTGCACATCATGGAGCAAGCCGGCACCCTGGAGGCGTTGGCACAGCTTAAACAGGAGGGCCTGGTGCGGGCATTCGGTATGTCGACCAAAACCCTGGAGGGAGGGCTGGCCGCCGCCGCTCACTGCGATGTTGTCATGGCTACCTATAATCGGCAGCACCGGGAGGAATCACTGGTACTGGATGCCTGCGCCCGGTCAGGGGCGGGCGCCCTGGTGAAGAAAGCCCTGGCCAGCGGCCACCTGGGGAAACACCCGCAAGACGCGGTGCGCGACGCCCTGCAACTGGTGCTGGGTCACCGCGGCACCAGCGCCGCCGTGGTGGGCACCATCACTCCCGAGCACCTGCGCGCCAACGTTATTATGGCGCGCGAACAGCTCGATTAGTCAGCCCTGGATTTTGCTGACTATGTCTGTCGTGGACAGCTTGTCTACCGCCCCCATGAGCTGCACCGAGCCACCGTATTGCTCAACAACCTGCCAGCCGACAACCTCTTCCTTGCGCTGGTAATCGCCACCCTTCACCAGCACATCCGGCTGCAGGGCATGTAGCAAATCCACCGGGGTATCCTGGGAAAAACCCACCACCCAGTCCACCGACTCCAGACCAGCCAGTACCGCCATGCGACGATCAGCGGGATTGATGGGGCGCCCCTTGCCCTTGAGCAGACGCACCGACGCATCATCGTTGACCGCTACAACCAACCGGTCTCCCAGCTGCCGCGCCTGCGCCAGGTAACTGACATGTCCGGCGTGGAGAATGTCAAAACAGCCATTGGTAAACACCACCCGCTCGCCAGCGGCGCGGGCATCCGCCACAGCAATCCGCAGCTGCTCCAGGCTCAAGGCACCCCTCTCCGAACCCTGCTCCTGCTGCACCGCACGGCGAAGTTCGTAAGCGCTAACTTCGGCTGTGCCCATTTTACCCACTACAATACTCGCCGCAATGTTGGCCAGGGTTACCGCCTGGGGCAGAGCCGCTCCACCGGCAACGGCAGCGGCCAACACGGCTATCACTGTATCGCCGGCACCGGTCACATCGAATACTTCCCGGGCGCGGGCCGGCAAGTGTAATTCCGCTTCGCCGGGCCGCAGCAGGGTCATGCCCTGCTCTCCCCGGGTCACCAACAGGGCACCAAGATCCAGTTCCGCCATCAGCGCCGCGCCCCGTGAAACCA
>RCNC010003609.1_pt1 | contig 10108 bp, 9 predicted proteins | sample 2041301 | NCBI WGS metagenome assembly RCNC01 (sample SAMN09708231, study PRJNA481090) | Marine sediment metagenome, whole genome shotgun sequencing project. | biome: marine sediment; feature: ocean; material: sediment; isolation source: Sewage treatment plant 13A marine sediment (STP13A) ... | reverse complement strand
AACGCCCTGCGCCACCCCGACCGGGCAATCATCCTTGTCACCCATTATCAGCGCCTGCTCGACTACATCGAACCGGACTTCGTGCACGTCCTGTCCGGTGGGCGAATCGTACGCTCGGGTGACAAGTCACTAGCGCTCGAATTGGAAGAGAAAGGCTACGACTGGCTTAAAGAGGCTGTAAACGGATGAAAACACAGCTCGCTATCGATGCTGTTCGTGCCGTAGTTGACAAGATGCCCAACGACGGCCTCGCGGCTGCTCGCGACGCGGCGCTGCAGCAGCTCGATCAGAAAGGACTGCCGAGCATCAAGGACGAGGACTGGAAATACACCGACCTCGACGCCGTGATCAGGATCAGCAACGAGTGGCTCGCAGGAGGCGCAGTTGTTGCGCCAGTTGCCGACGCCAAGGTCGAATCTGTGACCGCCTTATTTGATGTGGATTGGCTCATCATTCGCAATGGCAGTATCGATGCAGACTCGGTTGCCGCCTTGCAAAAGACCGGCCTTGAGATCGGATTGCTGTCCGAGCACAACGCCTCCCCGGCATTCGATGCTCCTCTTATGGATTTGAACGTCGCTCTGCTGCGCGACGGTCTCTCGATAAAGATATCTGCAGATTTCGCGTTACAGCGACCGATCGGCATTTTGCACATTGACAGCGCAGAAGCAGACGTTGGCGTCAGCCAGGCGCGCGTCGCAATTGACGTTGCCGAACATGGTCACGCAAGCGTTGTCGAGTACCACGCGTCATCGGGCGCCGCCGCTCACTATGCAAACAGCGTCATTGATATCCTTTTGGCGGCCGATGCGCGCATCGATTATGTGCGCGTGCAGGACCGCGATACTGCACACAGCCAAACCGGACGACTACACGTGAACCTGAGTGAGCGCAGCCAGTTTCATCATGCTGCGTTTGATTTCGGCGGCGATCTGGTGCGCAACGATCTGGATATTCAAATTAACGGTAGCGATGCCATCGCTTCATTTTGCGGCCTCTATCTCGCCGATGAGCAACAACACATCGACAATCACACGCGCGTCGATCACCGTGTCGGCCCGGCTCGCTCTGAGCAGGAGTACCGCGGCATAATGTCCGGCAATGCACGCTGCGTATGGAACGGTAAGGCGGTAGTGCATGCTGGCGCCGACGGCACAGACGCCAACCAGGCAAACCATAACTTGTTGCTATCTGAACGCTCGGAAATCGACGCCAAGCCTGAGCTGGAGATTTATGCCGACGATGTTAAATGCAGCCACGGTACGACCGTCGGCCAGCTGGACGAATCCGCCCTCTTTTACCTGCAGACTCGCGGCATCGATAGCTCGGTTGCGCGACAGCTATTAACGCGCGCCTTCGCACAGAAGATCGTCGACTTGTCCCCGATCCTGGCAATTCAGGAAACGATCAGCAACCAGGTTGCGGAGCGACTGGCCCGTTTAATCACAGGAGTCTCGCAATGACTCAAGTGCAAGTTGAATCAACACCGGACATCTCAATCGAAAACTGTCGTCAGGACTTCCCGGCTCTGCAGCAGGACATCAACGGATATCCCCTCGTTTTTCTCGACAGCGCGGCATCATCGCAAGCGCCACAATCCGTAATAGATGCCGTTGCCGAATACCAAAAACACGATCACGCCAATGTACATCGTGGCGTCCACACGCTCAGTCATCGCGCAACCGATGCGTACGAAGGTGCGCGCGACAAGATCCAGAGTTTCATTAATGCTGCCAGTCGCAGCGAAGTGGTCTTAACCAGTGGCACGACGGAATCTGTCAATCTGGTAGCGCAAAGTTACTGCCGGCCAATGCTCAACGTCGGCGACAAAATCCTGATTACGCACCTTGAACATCACTCGAACATCGTTCCCTGGCAAATGGTTTGTGAACAAACAGGCGCGGAGTTAATCGTTGCGCCGATAGATGACCTCGGTCAACTGGACTTAGTGGCGATGCTTGGCTTGCTTGACGAGACGGTGCGTTTCGTCGCTATCGCGCACGTCTCCAACGCCTTGGGCACCGTCAATCCAGTTAAGGAAATTATCACTCATTGCCATGCGTTAGACGTGCCGGTACTGCTCGATGGAGCACAAGGTGTGCCGCACATGGCAATAGATGTGCAGGATCTTGGTTGCGACTTTTACGCTTTTTCGGGCCACAAAATGTTTGGACCGACAGGAACGGGTGTTCTGTACGGTCGCGAAGCACTTTTCGAAGCGATGCCTCCATACCAGGGCGGCGGTGACATGATTCTCGAAGTGTCCTTCAATGGGACCACCTATAACGAGTTGCCATATAAGTTTGAAGCCGGTACGCCAAATATATCCGGCGTTATCGGACTTGGCGCAGCGGTCGACTATTTGCGGGCAATCGGAATGCCTAATGTGGCAGCCCACGAGTCCAAATTACTCGCCTACATGATGCGCGAACTCGCGAAGGTCGACGGCATTCGACTAATCGGCACAGCCGAAAACAAGGCGAGCGTCCAATCATTCATGCTCGACGATATTCACCCACACGATCTCGGAACAATTCTCGATCACCAGGGTATCGCCGTGCGCACCGGGCATCATTGCGCCATGCCAGTGATGCAACATTTCGGTATACCCGGCACTACTCGTGCGTCGTTGGGCTTGTATAACAACACTGATGACATTGATCGTCTGGTCGCTGGTCTTGCCAAGGCGAAGCAAATATTTTCATGAACGCCGTGAACATCCAAAACAAAGATGAACTGCGCGACCTGTATCGCGAACTCATTCTCGATCACTCACGCAGCCCGAGACACTTTGGCAAACTTGCCGACGCCACACATACCGCCGAGGGCATCAACCCGCTGTGTGGAGACAAACTCCGCCTGTATCTGCGGCTGGACGAGAACGCTGTTATCGCAGATGTTTCTTTCGAAGGATCAGGCTGTGCAATTTCCGTCGCTTCGGCATCGCTGTTAACGGATATCGTGATCGGCACAACTGTCGATACGGCACAGGACTATGTTCAGGCCGTCACCAGGCATCTCACGGCTGCGAAGCCGGCAGAGCTCGAGCCGATAGACCTTGGGAAGATTCGTGCACTGGACGGTGTGCGTGAATTTCCTGCACGCGTAAAGTGCGCGACCTTGGCGTGGCAGGCATTAAGTTCTGCCATTCAACAACAGGCGACGCCTGTCACTACGGAGTAACGCAGTTCATGTTCGGGCATACCAACGAAGCTTTTGCGCTTGAGCGCGATGTTAAAGCTGTCATTATTCCGGCGGGTGAAGAACTGCTGCTGCGAGAAGGCACAGCCGGGTTTATCACTCAATCACTCGGCGGCAGCTTCACGATTTATGTCGAGGGAAATTTGTTCCGGATCGCCGGTAGTGACGCGGATGCGCTCGGCAAAGAACCGGTACCGCCGCCGGCCGTACCGGAGAACGCGTCCGATGCTGATATTGAAGCTGTAATCTGGGCGCAGCTCAAAACTTGTTACGATCCTGAGATCCCGGTCAATATTGTTGACCTGGGGCTTATATATCGTTGCGATATCAATGCGCTGGGTAATGGCGAGCGATCGGTTCGTGTCGACATGACATTGACCGCGCCGGGCTGCGGAATGGGCGAAATTCTGGTACAAGATGCTCAAGAGAAAATAGCGGTCATACCTACGATTTCTGATGTCGCTGTCGAACTGGTTTTTGATCCACCCTGGAACCAGTCGATGATGTCTGATGAAGCACGCCTGCAAACAGGTCTAATGTAAACAAAACGACAATGAAGATACTAACCCTCGTCCGGCACGCTAAATCGAGCTGGGAAGACAGCAAGCTAAGCGATCGTGAGCGCCCCTTGAACAAACGCGGCGAGCATGACGCGCCTATGATGGGGAAGAGAATTGTCGCGGCCGGAATCCGACCGTCTCTAATCCTGTCCAGCCCCGCAGCTCGCGCCTGGACGACGGCCAAGATTATTGCTCAGGAAATCGGCTATCCGCGTGAGTTCCTGCAGCGAGAGAACAGCCTTTATCTGGCGTCGCTGGACAATATTATTGATGTGCTTGTCGCTCAGGACGCCGAATTTACTAGCGTAGTGATCGTTGGGCACAACCCGGGGCTAACGACATTCGCCAACTACCTGTCGCCGGGCCTGACTGATAATCTGCCAACTGCCGGTGTGGTGTCAGTAGGTTTCGAACAGGATGACTGGGATCTTCATACCGCGCCGAAGACTGAATTACTTACCTACGATTACCCCAAACTAACGGCCTAGCCCACTAGCATTCCGGGACATTGACCGCCAAACCTCCCTGCGAGGTTTCTTTGTAACTCTTCGACATATCCAAGCCGGTTTGCCGCATGGTTTCGATGACCTGGTCCAGCGTCACTTTGTGGGTGCCGTCTCCGTATGCAGCTAGTCGCGCCGCATTAATAGCCTTCACCGCACCCATCGCATTACGTTCTATGCACGGAATTTGCACCAGTCCGCCGATCGGATCGCAAGTCAGTCCAAGATTGTGTTCCATCCCGATCTCCGCAGCTTCTTCGACGTGATCGTTGGAACCACCCAATGCCGCTGCCAGTCCTGCAGCGGCCATCGAACAAGCGACCCCTACTTCGCCCTGGCAACCCATCTCTGCGCCTGAAATGGACGCATTCACCTTGTACAAGATACCGATTGCGCCGGCTGTCAGCAGGAACCTGTGGATTCCGGCCGTAGACGCGTCGGGAATAAATCGACTGTAGTACATCATCACTGCAGGAATGATTCCTGCAGCACCGTTGGTCGGTGACGTAACTACGCGTCCACCCGCGGCATTCTCTTCATTAACTGCTATTGCGTATGCGTTAACCCAATCCAGCGCATCCAAAGCCGATGGTTCGCTGCGCGTCTCCAGGGCACGCCGTAACTTGGCAGCCCTGCGCAATACCGACATGTTGCCTGGCAACACACCTTCCGTATGCAACCCTCTTTCGATGCAAGCTTCCATCGCAGCCCAAATCTTGTCGATTCGCTGTGCAATCTCGTCTTCATCACACCACTGCTTTTCATTTTCCAGAATAAGCTCAGCAATACTGAGCCCGGCTTCTTCCGCGACTGCCAGCAAAGAGTCGCCACTATCGAAGCTGTACTTTGGTTCGCCGTCTTGCGATGACGGTTCCGGATCGTCGCCACGAGCGATGAAGCCACCACCGAGCGAATAGTATTCTTCATTCAATAACTCCGACTTGTCAGCATCGAAGGCAACAAAGCGCATGCCGTTTGTATGTCTGGGCAGTTCGACCTCGTAATCGAAAATCAGGTCATCCGTCGGATTAAAAGGCAGCACGCCAACAACCGGGACTTCAATTTTGTTGTCGCTATGCACTGCGCGCAAGAATGCCTCAACTGCATCCGGGTCAATGCTGTCGGGCCGGTAACCCATGAGGCCGAGAATGATCGCGGTATCGGTGCCGTGCCCTTTGCCGGTGAAAGCTAATGAGCCGTAAAGCGTAACCTGAACGTGAGCGACTTCATTCGCGATCGATGCTAACTGCTGTAAAAACTCGAAGGCAGCAGTCATCGGCCCACCCGTATGCGAACTGGACGGTCCTATACCGATCTTGAAAATATCGAAGACGCTGATCGCAGACATGCTATTCCGATTCCAGCGATAACAGCGTCGCATTGCCGCCTACCGCGGAGATATTATTGCTGATCGTGTACTCGGTTCCAAACCTCGGCACGTAGTAAGGCCCGCCCGCTTTGGGTCCCGTACCGGACAAACCGCGGCCACCGAAAGGTTGCACACCGACGACAGCGCCGATCATGTTGCGGTTGATGTAGAAATTTCCGGCGCCGGACATTTCCGCAATCTTTCTGGCTCGGGAATCTATGCGACTGTGCAATCCCATCGTAAGCCCATAGCCGGTCGCGTTGATTGCATCGATGGTCTTCTTGAGGTCTTTACTGCGATACCGAAGGATGTGCAATACCGGCCCGAAGACTTCTCGTTGCAAAACCGAAATATCGTCAATCTCAACCAGCGTCGGTGCGAAGAACGTACCGGACTTGGTCGCCTCTGGCAGCGCACTGCGATGCAGAACTTTCGCCTCTTTCTCCATTCTCTCGACATGCGCAGAGAGCAGATCGCGGGCCTCATCATCGATTGCCGGACCGACATCGACGCCCAGGTCCGATGGGTCGCCTATTCCCAATTCATCCATCTGACCGATCAATAATTCGATCACGCGTGGTGCGATTTCTTCCTGCAGGCAAAGCAAGCGCAGTGCGGAGCAACGTTGCCCGGCGCTGTTGAACGATGAGTACACGCTGTCGAGAACAACCTGCTCCGGCAATGCCGAACTATCGACAAACATCGCGTTCTGCCCGCCCGTTTCCGCGATCATTACGGCGATCGGCCCTTCCTTGTCCGCCAGCGTACGATTGATCAGCCGCGCAGTCTCGGTCGAACCGGTAAACGCAACGCCGGCGGTGCGGGCGTCTGCAACCGCACGTCCACCGATCTCAGCGCCGTCGCCGGGGAGAAAGTGCAAGACATCCGCAGGTATGCCGGCCTCTAGCAAAAGTTCGATCGCGCGGAATGCGACCAATGGTGTTTGTTCAGCAGGCTTGGCGATTACGGCGTTGCCTGCGGCAAGAGCTGCAGCGATTTGTCCCGTGAAAATGGCGAGCGGGAAATTCCACGGACTGATGCAGACAAATATTCCACGGCCGCGCAGACCGTGGGTATTTCGCTCACCGGTCGGACCGGGAAGTTGTCGGGCCTCACCAAAATGCTCACATGCCTGGGCAGCATAGTATCGAAGGAAATCCACGCCCTCGCGCAGCTCGGAAATCGCGTCCGGAATCGTCTTGCCCGCCTCCGCCACGCATAGCGCCAGAAGTTCCGCTGTGTTCTCTTCGTAGAGATCAGCAGCAGTATTGAGAATACGCGCGCGCTCGTGTGCCGGTGTGCGATCCCACGCGACCTGCCCTTTCTTCGCAAGCTCCATGGCAGTATCCACATGTTCCGGGGATGCTTGTTTACAGATACCGACGACCTGACTCGTATCCGATGGGTTCAGCGAGGGGACCTCCTCGCCAGACAATTTCTTGCCACCCACCAGCGGGCAAGCGACATGCACCGCCGCACAAGCCGCCTGCATATCTGCCAGCAATACCTGAGTCACGTTTCGATCAGGAAGATTGATACCCTTGGAATTACTGCGCTCGGCGCCGAACATATCTGCTGGCGTCTGTATGCGCGGGTGCGGCTGACAGTCGTGCGCTCGCGTAGCGAGAATCGGATCCGCAATAATCTCGCTCACGTCGATGGCTTCATCGACGATGCGATTGACGAAAGAAGTATTTGCGCCATTTTCGAGCAAGCGTCGAACCAAATACGGCAACAGGTCTTCATGACTGCCAACCGGGGCGTAAACACGACACGGCCGCGCATACTTCTCCGGGTCGATTACTTCGGCGTAGAGCTCCTCGCCCATGCCATGCAAGCGTTGAAATTCGTAGTCGCGTCGTGATCCTGCGTAACGTAAAACGCTAGCCAGCGTATGTGCATTGTGGGTTGCGAACTGCGGGTATAAAGCAGCACCTGCCGACAGTGCCTGTCGCGCGCATGCCAGGTACGACACATCGGTGTGTGCCTTGCGTGTGAATACAGGATAACTGGCAAGCCCTTCTTCTTGAGCGTGCTTAATCTCGGTATCCCAATAGGCCCCTTTGACGAGTCGTACCGGAATTCTTCGGCCTTTATCCTCACCGAGCTCTTGCAGAAAGCTGACGACGTTGCGGGCTCTGCGCTGATAGGTTTGCACTGCGAGCCCGAGACCTTCGTAATCGCCCAATACGCCATCACTGTATACGCGGCTAAAGATTTCCAGAGAAATTTCGAGGCGCTCCGATTCTTCTGCATCGATCGTGATGCCAATGCCCGATGCTTTCGCATGTTCGGCGAGTTCGCAGACCCGCGGCACCAACTCCTGCATGGCCCTGCTGTGTTGCATGAAGCCGTACTTGGGGTGCAGCGCCGACAACTTCACGGAAATACTGGCCGCCGCGAAAATGTCTTCAGGCGCATCTTGTGGTCCGGCGCCAATGCTGCTGATCGCTTCGAAATAGGACGCAAAATACCGATCTGCATCTGCCGCCGTCAGTGCAGCCTCGCCGAGCATGTCAAAAGAATGGCGATACGCCCGATTGCCCTTCGCGACCGAGCGCTTTAGCGCCTCGTCGATTGTTCTGCCCATAACGAACTGATGGCCCATGATGCGCATGGCCTGACGCATTGCAGTGCGCACTACCGGCTCACCGGCACGACCGGCCAGCTTGCCGAGCAGGTTAAGCGGGTTTTTTCCTGCCGCGTCATCGAACTTCAGCAATTGCCCCGTGAGCATCAACCCCCAGGTCGACGCATTCACGAACAGGGAATCGCTTTCGCCCAGGTGATCCGACCACTTCGCGGACGTGATCTTGTCCGCGATCAGCTTATCGGCCGTGTCGGCATCGGGAATTCGTAGCAACGCCTCGGCAATACACATGAGCAGAACACCCTCCTCCGACGAGAGGTCGTATTGCTGCAGGAAGGCATCAATTCCGCCCTCCTTGGAGGTGTTGTCACGCACCGCCTGAACCAGCTGTCCGGCGGTCTCGAGAATCTTCTCGATTTCCGGCAAAACTGATGCAAGATTTGTCAGGGAAACCGGTAATTGTCAGAACCTATGAAGCTGCCTTAAATACAGGTCTTTTTGATGATGTTTTTGTAGTGACAGATAGTTCGATCATCTTTGATACGATAACGGAGTTTGGAGGAAAGATCATGATGAGTGTTAAAGAACACGATTGCGGAAGTGATAGAATTGCGGAGGCGGTAAGCGATATGGATGTGGATATCATTGTAAATGTCCAAGGAGACGAGCCTTTTACGGATAAAGAAAGTTTGGCGAGTGTTCTCGATGTATTTCAAAATGATGCCGATATGGAAATTGACTTGGCATCACTTATGGTGCGAATCTCTGATCCCGAAGAAATCGTAAACCCGAATACGGTCAAGGTCATTGTTGATCATCGAAATTTTGCCTTGTATTTTTCGCGTTCTCCGATTCCCTATGTTAGAGACACAGCTATTGAGACGACCTTTTACAAGCATAAAGGAATATATGCCTTTCGCAAAAGTGCTTTGATGGATTTTCAAAGGTTGCCGATGTTGCCTTTAGAGGCCACTGAAAAAATAGAAGCTATTCGCTATTTGGAGTATGGGAAGAAAATCAAAATGGTGGAAACTACGGTCAGTGGCATAGAAATTGATACCCCTGAAGACTTGAAAAAGGCACAGGCGGCATGGAAATAGATAAAAATAAAATCAATGTGATTGGCTTTGATGCTGATGATACCCTTTGGGTAAATGAGACCTATTTTAGAGAAACCGAGGAAAAGTTTGCGAGCCTATTAGACGGGTTTGAAACTAAGAATAAGATCGACCAAGAGCTCTTTAAAATGGAAATTAAAAATTTAGAGCTCTATGGGTATGGCATCAAAGGGTTCATGCTTTCGATGATAGAGGCGGCTTTAGAGCTTTCTAACAATACGGTATCTCAGGCAACATTGACTGAAATTTTGGGTCTTGGTAAAAGAATGATAAGCCATCCGGTCGAATTGTTGGATGGGGTAGTGGAGGTTCTGGAAAAGCTGAATGGAAAGTATCGATTGATCGTGATGACCAAAGGAGATTTATTAGATCAAGAACGAAAAATAGAACGATCTGGCTTATCGAAGTACTTTCATCATGTTGAGGTGCTTAGTGATAAAAAAGAAGGAAATTATTTAAATTTGCTTGAAAATTTAGAAGTTGCTGCCAGTGAGTTTTTGATGATTGGTAATTCGTTGAAATCTGATGTTTTACCCCTTATCAATATTGGTGCACAGGCCGTTCATGTTCCATTTCATACGACATGGCAACATGAAGAAGTAACGGTGAAAGAGAAAGAAATTAAGTATCTGAAAATTAACAAATTGACGGATATTCTAAAATACTTGTAGGGCAGGTTATGCAGATAAAAAAAGAAATTCCGGTTAAGAAGAAATCAATGATCAAAAATTTTGGGTACAGAAATTTTCCAATGGTACCTAGGGTTG
>RCNC010003607.1_pt1 | contig 10110 bp, 7 predicted proteins | sample 2041301 | NCBI WGS metagenome assembly RCNC01 (sample SAMN09708231, study PRJNA481090) | Marine sediment metagenome, whole genome shotgun sequencing project. | biome: marine sediment; feature: ocean; material: sediment; isolation source: Sewage treatment plant 13A marine sediment (STP13A) ... | reverse complement strand
AACCCCCCGCCATATTTTACAGGCATATCACCCTTATAAATTTTCGAGGTTTTTAATACATCGGAGTTAAAAATTGAAAAAAATCCCAGCAAATGGGATGGATTATAAACTGTAGCCTCATCCAGGATAATCAGGTTCTGATCAAAACTACCACCTCTAACATTAAAGTTCGAAAGGCCTTCTCTGGCAGCTTGAATCCCTGGGAAAAGTTGAATAGCCTTAATCAAATCTGGTTCTCCTCCTATCGATGGTAATAGTTTTAATGATTGCTCGGTGATTTGGAACATTCCTGACCTTAAGGATTGAAGTTGGGATGGTGATTTCTGGGAAACGACCTGAATCCCTTCTAATTGTAACTGGTTTGTCTTTAGTACAATATTATTTCTTAAATCCTGGTTGAGATTAATATCTATTTCTGATTGGCTGTATCCTACATAAGAGTACTTTACCAGATATTCTCCACGAGGAAGGCTAAGGGAATAAAAACCATATGCATTTGTTGTGGTTCCAAATTGCAAAGTATCAATGTAGACATTGGCCCCAATTAGGATTTCTCCCGATTCATCTTTTAAGGTTCCACTTAGTGTAAATTTCTTATCTACCTTATTTCGAGTTTGAGAAAATCCGGGGAGAACAATAAAAATTAATAATATGTTAAATACCAGTTTCATTAATATCCCGACCTGATAATTATCATTAAGAAATCAGTGGTAAGTTTTGTTCAGGATAGTAAAGATATTCCAAAAGTCTTTATAATTGCCATCCGGCTGGCAAATATCGAGTTAACTGTCCCCTGGTTTTTTGGTCATCAAAGACTTTGCTATGGTATAAAGCAAAGTTATAAATCCAAAAAACAGTAATATTCGGGATACAAAGTTCCCGTGCTTAACATAATAAGTAATTTCTGAATTGGCATTTATATTTGTTTTTATTGCATCCTTGTATCCATACTCAGTGGGTTGTATAATTTGCCCTTTCTGATTGATAAAACAAGAAATTCCAGTGCTTGCTGAACGTGCAATACTTCTCCGGGTCTCAATGGCTCGTAGACTAGAGTAACTAAGATGTTGCTTATAACCAGATGTATTTCCCCACCAGCCATCATTGGTTATTACAAAAAGCATGTTTGCACCCTTTTGTATATATTCAGTTACAAATTCACCATATACTGATTCATAACAAATTAATGTACCTACCTTTCCTTTCCGGTTAGGATCAGCTAAAATGGTCCGCTCTTTTTGAGTTCCATAACTTCCCGATGCTCCTCCTTGCTTAGAAATGATATTTTTCAATACAGAAAATATTTTTCCTGAAGGCATTTTCTCAACTCCAATCACCAATTTTGATTTATGATAAACAGGATAGTGATTGCTATTATCTATCTGGATACTTGAGTTATAAAGATCAAACATTGCATCTGAATCAGAAAATGCTCTGGCAGTGGTTGATGCTTCTTCTCCTGGCTGGTAATGATACATTGACTGCATCCCTACAATAAATTTTGTTTTTGGAAACCTTTCGACAAATTGTTTAATCTTTTTGATACTTCTGTTGTCTGGAAGATTATTTTCCCAAATATTGTCTACTACTGCTGCTTCGGGAGCTACTACATAATCTGTTTCCGGACCGACAATAGAATCAGCCAATCCAAGAATTATAGAAAGTTGTTCCTGGTTTGAAAGTTTTGATGGTTCTTCATTATAAGGGTCAATGTTGGGTTGAAGAACAATAACTTCATAAGGATCTTTAATCTCATTGTATTTATAATATCTTAGAAGTGAGTAGCTTATTGGTATAATTATTACAAATGATAAAATAACAAGTTGGATTATTTTCTTCCTAATGTTTGCTTTTTCAACATATTCTAAAATAATGGTAAATAGAAGTATATTGATGAGCAGAATCCATGGGGTTGCACTTGTTATACCAGTGAGCTCAATCCATTGAATTAGTTGAATATCTTTCGCAAAACCGTTTCCAAGATTTAGCCAGGGCCATGAAATATCAGCATTTAAGTATAAATATTCGAAGCCTGTCCAGTAGGTTATCAACCCAAAATATCCATATCGATGACCAAGTTTACGGTGAGTAATATGGAATAGCCAGATTACTAATGCCATAAAAAGAGAGTTTAACAAAATGGCAGCAATACAACCTGAAATAGTAGCATTGTATATCCAATAAGTTGTGGCAAGATTCCAAATAAAGAATGTTAGGTAGGCATAGATAAATACCTGGATTGATTTATTGTTTTGCCTTGATTCATAGTGATAATATTCAATGGCTAGCAATGGAATAAAGGCCACAAACAATATTACTCCAGAGAACTGCTGAAACCATGGTAGACTGAGCAGAAGTGAGCTCAATCCTGCAAGAATAAAAGAATGCTTTCGTTTTAAACTTTTCATTCTCTTTTGTCTAAATTTTCACCAGTTTTTTCTTGTTAACAAGGTATACACCGATAAGTATTACCAGCATCCACAAAATTTCCTGGAAAGATACTTTCTCTCCATCAAAAACTCCCCAAAAAATGGCAAAAATTGGAATGATATAAGTCACGGATGCAGCATATATAGCGGTTGTATATTTAATAAGAATATTAAAAAGAACTACTGCAACTACCGAACTGAAAAGTGATAGTAAGACAATATAACCTAAATTTGCTAGAGCATGAGGCTGGGAAAATGCACCTGAGAGATCGCTAAAAAGAAGATTTATACCTGCAAATGGACCTACAAACATAAAGGAAAGAGAGGCAATGCTTAGGCCATCAAGATCGTGCAATTTATTTTTTATCTCATTTACACTAATTCCGTAGCAAAAAGTAGCAATTAAAATTAAGGAAGAATACCAACCGGTTTGGGGTTCGAATCCTCCTGGATTTCCTTTGTAGATCAACCCCACAGCACCAAAGAAGCCTAAAATTAAACCAAGTATGTTTATGATTTTTACATGATTTTTATAAAGTATTAATCCAATGAGTAGCGTGAAAAGTGGAGTTAATGAATTCAAAACACCTGCAAGTGAACTGTCAATATGAGTTTGGGCTTTAGTGAAGAGAAAAGCGGGGATTGTATTACCAATTACCCCTACAATAAGAAGTGATTTTATGTTTCCCTTATTTATCTTTTTTATGCGTGGGATAAATACTGGAATAAAGAAAATAAAAGTGAACAAGATTCGAAATGATGCAACTTGTGAGTTAGTATAGGACTGCAAACCTTTTTTCATCAGGATAAAGGAAGTTCCCCAAATAAAGGCCAGAAATAGTAACATAGCCCATTGCCATTTTTTCTTTGTAAGATCCATTCAGGATTTTTGGTTTTGGCAAAGATAAATTAATTTGTGATGCTTTGATGATAGGAATTTTTTGGTATGAACCTTCTTGTTTTAGTAAATTCCTTTTTTGTTCTTAATTTTATATGAATTATTAATCGGTAAACTTATGAAAGAGTATAAAATATTTGTTGGTGGTGATTTTGTTGAAACAGAAACAGAATTGCTTGTTAGTAATCCGTTTACAAGAAAGGATTTTGCCAGAACATGGTTGGCAGGGACATCTGAGCTGGAGAGGTCGATCGAGGCAGGTTTGGGAGCTGAGAAAGTATTAAGATCGCTACCTGCTTATGAGAAATTTGAGTCTCTGATGTTGATTTCAAAGGAAATCCTGCAAAATAGAGAAAAGTTGGCAACAATTCTATCGAAGGAGTCAGGAAAGCCTATGCGTTATGCACTTGGTGAAATAGATAGGGCAGCTCAAACTTTTCTGGTAGCTGCAGAAGAATGCAAGCGTATTCCCGGTGAATATCTCCGACTTGATTGGACAAAACCCGGCTTGGGAAAGGAAGGATGGGTAAAATATTTTCCTGCAGGCCTGGTAGCAGGAATTGCACCCTTCAATTTTCCATTAAACCTGGCTGTTCATAAAATTGCTCCAGCCATTGCTGCTGGCAACCCGATTATTCTTAAGCCTTCACGATCAACTCCTCTATCTGTGCTTGAACTTGCAAAGATTATTGACAATACAGAACTTCCAAAAGGAACTTTGTCTGTTTTACCAATGGATAGGGATGCCGGAAACCAACTTGTAACCGACGACCGATTTAAGATTTTAAGTTTTACAGGTTCTCCATCTGTAGGTTGGAAAATGAAAAAAAATGCGGGTAAGAAAAAGACTATTCTTGAATTAGGCGGAAATGCTGGGGTGATAGTTACTGAGTCAGCTAATATTGATTTAGCTGTCCAAAAATGCCTGGTTGGGTCATTTGCCTATTCAGGACAGGTTTGCATCCATGTTCAGCGTATCTATGTGCATGATAATATCTATAAGGAATTTTCAGAAAAGTTTGTGTCGAAGGTAAATAAATTAATGACCGGTGATCCTCTGGAAGCTGATACTGAAGTTTCTGTGATGATCGATGCAGCTAATGCAGATAGGGTTGAGGAATGGGTAAATGAAGCGGTAAAGGATGGAGCAATAATCCTTAGCGGGGGAAGGAAAGAAGGAACTTATTTTGAACCAACTGTACTAACAGGTACAAATGTGGGAATGAAGGTTTGTTCTCTTGAAATATTTGGCCCTGTTGTAACTCTGGAAAGGTACTCTTCATTCGATAAATCACTTGATCAAATAAATGATTCAAGGTATGGATTGCAGGCAGGTGTTTTTACCAGTGAAATTTCTGAAATGAACCTGGCATATGAAAATCTTGACGTTGGTGGGGTAATTATTAACGACGTTCCAACATTTCGTGTTGATCATATGCCTTATGGAGGTATAAAAGACTCTGGGCTGGGTAGGGAAGGTGTGAAGTATTCTATTCTCGAGATGATGGAGCCTAAATTGCTGGTAAAAAGTATTTTATGAAATGATTCCTCCGCTATCCTTTATCCTTCTTCACTAGTATTAAGTAATAATTATTTAGCAATACGATTTGGTTTAAGTTGCAACGAGGAAAATTTGTTTAAATAAGATAAACGATTTGAAATTTTCTTCGTATAACCTCCTTGTACCTGTTTTAGGTTGTTTATACAAAAGCAATTAGTATCTTTGCATGATTTTTTAAACACACAATCAGGTTAAATTAATTTTATTGTAATCAGAAGTAGGGAAGTAATATGGATTTTCTGTTGTTAATAAAGGGAGTTTTAATTGGTGTTCTGATGTCATTTCCATTCGGACCCATGGGCTTGCTTTGCATTAACCGAACCTTGACAAATGGAAGAACTTCTGGTTTTTTATCGGGGATGGGCGTTGCAACTGCGGATACTATCTTTGCCATTATAGCTGGATTTGGTGCTTCCTTTATTGTACATTTCCTGGAAGAAAGACAATTATTTTTTCATATCCTTGGTTCAGTAATTATTATCCTTTTGGGGATTCGTATTTTCATGAGCAACCCCATTAAGGGCCTCAGGATGAGGAATAAAGGTGAAAGAAGGTTTACATGGCATTATTTCTCAGGTTTGTTACTTACTTTAACAAATCCATTTATAATTTTTGCTTTCCTCGCTGTCTTCACAACTATGAACCTATTTGATAAGAGTTCATTTGCACCTGCTCTTACAATTGTAGTGGGAATTTTCTCTGGTGCTTCTCTTTGGTGGTTTATGATTAGTTCAGTTGTGAATAAATTCAGAAGCAGAATCCGACTAAAAAGGATATTTTGGCTAAATAGAATTGCAGGAGCAGTAATTTTTCTGTTTGGTTTTGCTGCTATTATCAATTTCCTAATTACTGCATAAGCTGGCTTTAGCTTTATCTTAAAGCATTTTCAACTTTTATTTTTTTATTATCTTTGAATGTTCCATTCACCCTAGGGAGTGTTAGTATTTATACTATTTTATCTCCCGAAAATATTCTAAACCTATGAAAATGAATCAAATCACACTTGTTGTTATAATCCTATTGTTTATTTCTTCCTGTAAGCAAACTGAAAGCTCCCCAGAAGAAAAAGCAGCAAAAATTCACGAGAAAGTATTTACTATAGATACACATTGTGATACACCAATGATGTTATTTAGGCCAGGTTTTGATATAGGAAAGAAGAATGATCGGGAAAAAGGAGGTGGAAGGGTTGATTTTGTACGGATGAAGGAAGGTGGTATGGATGCCATGTTTTTTGCTGTTTTTTTAGGTCAGGGGCCCAGAACACCTGAGGATAATGAGAAAGCGAAAAATGAAGCTTTAGAAATCATTGATTCAATTTATTCCGCAGTAGACCGATATTCAGATATTGCTAGTTTAGGACTTAATCCATCCGATGGATATAATATAGAAAAAGAAGGAAAGAGAGCAATTTATATTGGAATGGAGAATGGCTATCCAGTAGGGAAGGATATCTCCCTTGTGAATACATTCTATGACCGTGGAGTTAGATATATTACCTTATGCCATACTTCGAATAACGATATCTGTGATTCCTCAACCGATAGGAATGGACCAGAGTTTGATGGATTAAGTTCATTCGGTGAAGAAGTTATTTCTGAAATGAATAAGCTGGGAATGTTGGTCGATGTATCACATATTTCTGATAGTTCATTTTATGATGTTTTAAATGTCTCACAAGCTCCAGTAATTGCCTCTCATTCATGTGCCAGAGCATTGTGTGATAATCCAAGAAATTTAACGGATGATATGCTAAAAGAATTGGCAAATAATGGTGGTGTTATTCAGTTGTGCATATTGAGTGATTATGTAAAGACTCCCGCTCCATACCCAGCTAGAGATTCAGCATTTGCCGCTCTGAGACAAAAATTTGACAATTTTGATCAACTATCTGATAAAGAAAAAAATGAAGCAAGAAGTGAGTGGTATTCGTTGAATCAGAAATATCCAAGAGAACTAGCCACAGTGTCTGATGCAGTGGACCACATTGATCATATTGTTAATGTCATTGGAATCGACTTTGTTGGAATTGGCACTGACTTTGATGGTGGAGGTGGACTCAAAGATTGTTATGATGTTAGCCAGATCGGAAATATCACCCTGGAATTAGTGAAACGAGGTTATACCGAAAAAGAAATTGAAAAAATCTGGGGGGGCAATGTTATGCGAGTATTTAGGGAAGTTCAGAAAGTAGCAGCCAGAGTATCTTAGAAACTATTTGTATATAATAAAATAAGGGATGATTTACCAGCCCTTATTAATATGTTATTTGTTGCTTGATGCCAAAATTGACACAAGGTGTTTTATTAAAATATATCTGAGTTAGTCACCTACCGATATTCCAATCCCCCTGGCAGTATGAAGAAGTGCTGAGTCTGGTTCAATTAATTTCTCCTTTTGAATTGCCTCTTTAAAAGGTACTGAGCAAATATCAGGATGATTATATACCACCATTTCACCATATTTTTCATCAAGAACCATTTCAAACGCTTTTACTCCAAATTGGTTGGCAAGAATCCTGTCATAGGCGTTTGGTATTCCACCTCTTTGAAGATGACCAAGAACAGTCTCACGCATATCAGCCTCAAATCCAGTAGCTTTTATCTCCCTGAGCAATCGGGATGCCGCTCCCATTAGTCTGAAGTTATCATATCCGATTTCATTGCTTTCTTCACCCGCCACATCTCCACCAATCGGTTTTGCACCTTCGGATATTACAATATTTGCAAAACCTCTACCTCTAGAAAAACGTGACTCAAGTTTTTTAACTACTTTATTAATATCATAAGGGATTTCTGGTATCAGGCAAACCTCAGCTCCACCAGCAATGGCAGCACTCAGTGCTATCCAGCCTGCATTCCTGCCCATAACTTCAAGTACAAGAACTCGGTTATGACTGTGAGCGGTAGTAACTAATTTATCTACTGCTTCAGTTGCAATTTGAACAGCTGTATTATAACCGAAAGTAAAATCTGTCATAGACAAATCATTATCGATTGTCTTAGGAACACCAATTATATTCAAGCCTTTTTCATACAGCAATTCTGATATCCTCTGAGAACCTTCCCCGCCAATGCTAATTACAGCATCAACACCCATATACTGGAGCTTTCTAATCATTTCATCAGACCGATCTACATAGTCCCAACTACCATCCTTATTCTTGATGGGCCAAGCAAAAGGACCACCTTTATTTGTTGTTCCTATTATGGTTCCACCCTGGATATGAATTCCAGACACTCTTTTTTCATCAAGTATTTCAATTTCTGTAGGTTCGCGTAATAATCCGTCATACGCTTGAATACTACCAATTATTTCCCAATCTCTTTCCTTTGAGGCTCTCTTTACGATGGCACGAATTACTGCATTTAACCCGGGGCAATCACCCCCACTTGTAGCTACTAAAACTCTTTTCATATATTTACTATAGGTAATTAAAAAATAAGCGGACAAAGTTAGGAAGAAAAAAGGCAGAAATGGGCTAAATTAAGGTATTTTTTATGTAAGATCTGCTATAATTTGATCTGTTCTAGATATTATTTCTCCATGCATATTAAGGAGGCTAATTAGTAGGGTATTTTTACTTCGTTTCTTAAAATAGAATTTCCATTTTAGAATCAGTTTTTTGAACTGAAAGCTATACCACCAGGCAAAAACACCAAAGACAGGCATAGAAAGGAGGTAAACTCCTGCAATTTTCCAGGAGGTAAAAATGAGAACAATTAGGGTTTGAAAAATATAAAATAAAGGGAAGAGAACCATCAATAGAACATACTTAAAAGAGCTGCGAAATTGCCTGTCTTTTGCTTTCTTTGAAAATTTCACTGATAAACCAAAAGGAAGAATATTATTTATAAAGCCATATAGAAAAACAGGAAAGCTTAAAATCAGAAAAACTGACAACAAAAGTAGATTGATTATTTTCCCATGTCCATTCTCTATTATTTCATTTGTAAAACCAGATTGGGTTAACTTTTTATTATAGGACAGTACGAGTTCCTGGAATTCCGGCATTTCTTTGTGATTATCCTTTTCGTATTTACTTACAATTTTTATTAATTCCTGATCAGCTTTTAATTTATTGGGCATATTGCAGTTAGGCAGAGAAAGTCTTTCGCACATCCGGTATTTGTAGATTTCCCTCAGTTCATTGTACAAATCGTAAAATTCCTCACTTTCAATATTTACAATGAGTGGTTTAATGTGCTCGCTGAGTGTGGAGGTTAAGCCGTTTATAGCCTTAACTGGAGACTCTTTATAAAGTTCATAAAAATCAGAAACAGGTATGGGCTTACCAATCATTACGAGTAATGAGGACCTAAGGTCTTCAAAGTTGCTATAATAGATTCCAATAGGAACTATTTTAAGATCCAATGAGAAATTATTTGCCTCCTCAGTTTGAAAAGCAATTCTGGCAAACCCTTTTTTGAGGGGGCGCAACCTTCTATGATAATCATGACTTCCTTCAGGTAATATTACCAGACCATTTTTATTTTTGATTACATCAATAGTCTTCTGAAATACGTCGTTATTTTTTTTTAAGGTTTCGAAGCCATCACGAATTCTGTAAATAGGAAGAATTTTCAGGATGATCAAAAACTTGGCAACAATAGGATTATTGAATATATCTGACCTTGCCATGAAAACCAGCTGGGTATCGATAGCTGAAAATATAGCTGCTGCATCCATTAAAGCATTCTGATGATTGGGAGTAAAAATGAGGTGTCCGTCTTTTGGTAAATTCTCTTTTCCATAAATAACTACATCTTTATAGAAGAAATCGTTGTTCCAAAACATGGAGTAACCTTTAAATAAGGCATATTTAAACGACCATTTTTCAATGTTCTCAATATTCATACTCAAATAGCTATTAATTATTATGAAGAAGTAATATTAGAAGTTTCTTTTTTGGGCCTGAGAGAGAATCCAGACCAGAATCCAGCAACAGTAAAGCCGGCAATCAGATGCCAGATACCCCACCAGGCTGCAATAAATAGCATCCCTCCAATGGCAAGATTTGGGGGGAATATTTTCGGATTAAACATTAAAACTAGTGCTAACCCGGAATTTTGAATCCCGGTCTCAATGGATATAGTTTTCCGGTCTTTAAAAGGCAATTTGAATAGAGAGGCGAAAGAGTATCCCATACTTAGGGCTATAGCATTATGAACAAGTACTATAAGGAAGATGTATTTAATATATTTTATAAAGTAATCAAAGTT
>RCNC010003605.1_pt1 | contig 10115 bp, 9 predicted proteins | sample 2041301 | NCBI WGS metagenome assembly RCNC01 (sample SAMN09708231, study PRJNA481090) | Marine sediment metagenome, whole genome shotgun sequencing project. | biome: marine sediment; feature: ocean; material: sediment; isolation source: Sewage treatment plant 13A marine sediment (STP13A) ... | reverse complement strand
GGGCTCGATATCGAGCCCCTTTTGATTGTTAAAAATGAAATTGACCGTTAAGCGGCTTCGATATCCCGCCGGTCGGACATATCCATGAGCACGCGATCCCGGGCTTTGTCGATACCCAGGGCCTTTCGCTTCTTGTCGATGTGGGCGATCATCATTTTTGCCATCTCGTGGGGATCGGGGTTAAAGCCCCATTTGCCCATGCCCATCTCCTCCAGTCCCTCGAAGAGCAGTTTTTCGAACTTGGTGCCCTTGGTGACCGGGAAAGTGACGCCGAACACGGTATACACACCGGAGGCCACGAAATACTGGCCGATGGCGATGGCCTTTTCGCTCATGTATTCGGGGGCGGCGCCCGCCACCGGCAGATCGGCGATGCTGTCGCCCAGGCCGCCGGTTTTTACCATTTCGGAACAGGCGATGAGGATGCGGGTGTTGTCCACGCAGGACCCCAGACCCAGTACGGGCGGCATGCCGACAGTTTCGCATACCTCGCGCAAACCATCACCGGCAAGGACCGCGGCTTCGGGCGAGGTTAGACCGGCTTTGGCCAGCGCGATCTGCGAACAGCCTGTCTGAACCACCAGCACATCGTTTTTAATCAGCTCTTTGACCAGTTCTACATGCACATAATCCTGTTTCACTCGGGGGTTGGTGCAGCCCACCACACCGGCAACGCCGCGGATGCGGCCGTTGATGATGTTCTCGTTGAGCGGGGTATAAGAGGCACGGAAAGAGCCGCCCAACATGTAGTTGATGTATTCATGGGAGAAGCCGTGTACACCTGTACCCACTTGCTTAGGAATCTCAACGGGAAATTTGCGGTTTTTGAATCGGCTGATCGCTTTAACGACGATCTCATCGGTACACGCCATCGGATTGTGTTCATCCAGTTCGATGTGGGTGGCACCCTCCAGGTGGCAGCGCGGGTTGGTGGTAAACAGCGCGGTCTCGTAACACTCGGCCACCTTGACCAGGCCCTGCTGAATGCATTGGACATCGACGGCCATGGCATCCACGGCACCGGTCACGATAACCGGCTCGGTGGATGAAAAGTTGCCGGCATGGGGGATACCGTGGCGCGACATCACCTCCGCACCGGAGCAGCACATACCCACCAGGTTGATACCCCTGGCACCAGCTTCCTTGGCCGACTCGACCAACGAGGGTGCGTTGACCGAGGCCAGCATGGATTCGAACAGGTTGGGTTCATGGCCATGCACGATGATGTTGACCTGGTCTTCCTTCAAAACACCCATGTTGACTTCAACGCTGACCGGTGACGGGGTGCCGAAGAGGATGTCGCTGATCTCGGTGGCGACCATGGATCCACCCCAACCGTCAGCCAGTGCAGTGCGGCTGATCTGTTTGATAAGGTTGTCGGGATCCTGATCCATACCGATGTGGGTGCGGCTCATCATCTCCATGATCTCACGCATGGCGCCCCGGGGAACGATGCCGTGTTTGCGCCACATTTCCAGGGTTTTGGGCGGGACGCGCTTGGCAAAGGGGATCTCGCCCTCCACCTGGGTGTAGGTTTTTTCCAACTCATGATACAGGTCCATGGCAATGTCCTCGACACTGCGCCCCTCGGTCTCGATGCCGATCTCCTTGGAGATCGATTCCAGTTTGCCGACATCCTTGATGCGGTAGTCCTTGATCTTTCCCTGGACCACATCGCGGAAAATGTCCAGCATGGCCATGCCGTGGTCGTTGTGGCAAGCGGACCCGGTGGCGACCATGCGGCCGAAATTTCGCGCCTGGATGGTATCGATGGTGGCCCCGCAGACGCCCACCTTGCCATAAGGATCCTTGGTGTTCATCCGGCAGGGTCCCATGAAACAATTTTTGCAGCAGGCAGAATCGGCACCGATGGGACAGGCCTTCATGTTGACCGCGCGGTCAAAATGGGTCTCGACACCGTCAAGACGGGCCTTTATCAGCATCTGCCGAGTGGCCTCACAGGTGGTGACGTCCTTGATTTCGTATTCATTTTCTTTTTTACCAACTTTCTTGTCGACCATGTTCCCTCCTTCGTGGAAAGATTGCGAGTGAGTTATGTGATTACAGTTAATATAAACGGCCTTGATGGCATGTATAATCCGGAAAGGCAGTTACAATTTGAAATCAAGTTGTCGTGGGCAGCGATGGAAGCGTATTTGGCATATGTCAAACCCTTACCAGGAATGATTACTAATACAAATAAATAATTATTGCAGCCCTGTCAAGAATTGTTTCGCTTTTCATTGGTATTTTGAACGACATCGATCCCTGGCGGCACCCAGGTGGCGCAAAACCGATGACGAGATTGTGGTCCAGTGTCACTGATTTTCCTTGACCGAATACCGGTGGACCTTTAATGTAAGGACGCTCACCAACGCTTTTAGGGATCGTCTGAAACTCAGTAGTTTAAGTTGGTGCCCATTGTTTCGGACGAGCCCCACGCTGATAGGGCCGGGGAAGCATGCATGCCCACGCCCTTTTTTTCATGGAAAGGATAGGATCATGTCTGACAAACCTGTGAAGGTGTTCTCGCTGAGTACATGCAGCCACTGCAAATCGACCAAACGTTTTTTGGATGAATGCACCGTTAAATACGACTTCGTGGATGTCGATCTATTGGATGGGGATGAACGCAAAGCCATTCTTGCCGATGTGAAAAAATTCAACCCCAGATGTTCATTTCCCACGGTTATCATCGGTGACAATGTCATCGTCGGCTACAAGTTAGATAAAATCAAGGAGGCGCTGGGACTGTGATGGATGCCAGTGAACTTTACGAAAAACTGAAAAAAGTCCATGAGCCCAAAGGCTATTACTTCAGCAACGATCACGAGCGGGTCATGGAGCTGGTGGAAGCCCTGCTTGTGAACAAGGCGCGCTACGGCTACATGGTCTGCCCCTGCAGGCTGGCCTCCGGTGACCGGGACAATGACCGGGATATCATCTGCCCCTGCGACTACCGTGAGCCCGACGTGGCCGAATTTGGATCATGCTACTGCAACCTCTACGTTTCCAAAGAATGGAATGAAGGAAAAATTGAGGAGGAATACGTGCCCGAACGACGTCCGCCTGAAAAGATGTTTTTATAATCAGTGTCCATCCAGAAATAGGCAGATTTGGTTGAGATCAAGGCATGCGAAAAATTTTACCGCAGACATATAGTTGATATTTCGAGGATAAAATTTTGAGTATAACGCAGATATCAGGCAAATTGGCCATTTATGGATCAACACTAATCAGGAGAACTTGTCATAGGCAATCATCTCCGGCTCCACCCCCAGGCTGTCCAGCATCTCCTCCACGGCATGGACCATCATGGGCGGCCCGCACATGTAGTACTCGATTTCTGTGGGATCCTTGTGTGTGGCCAGATAGGTGTCTTGCAGGCGCTGGTGAATAAAGCCGGTCAGCCCATCCCACTTGTCTTCGGGCATGGGGCTCGACAGGGCCACGTGATAGGAAAAATTGGGAAATTTTTCGGCCAGTCCCTTGAACTCCTCATCGAAGAACAATTCCAGTTTGGAGCGGGCGCCATACCAGAATGAGAGCCTGCGGTCGGTTTTCATACCCAGCAGCTGGTCCAGGATCTGGCTGCGCAGGGGCGCCATGCCGGCGCCGCCGCCCACAAAGCACATCTCCCTGTCGGTCTCCTTGACGGCAAACTCGCCAAACGGGCCGCTCAGGGTCACCTTGTCCCCGGGCTCGAGGCTGAAGATGAATGTGGAGCCGGTCCCCGGCGGCAGGTTCTTGGCCCCCGGCGGTGGCGTGGCGATGCGGATGGTGAAACGCAGCCGGGTAGCTTCTTTGGGCGGATTGGCCAGTGAGTAGGCCCGGAAGACCGGTGCCAGATTCTTTCCCCGCAGTCCCCACAGGTTGAATCGATCCCAGTCGGGCCGGAACCGCTCGGCCACCCGAATCCGGAAATGCTCGAATGGGATCTCGTATTCCGGAATATCGATCTGTATGTAGGCGCCGGCCGTGAATTTCAGGTGTTCATCACCCTCCAGTTCCAAAATCAGATCCTTGATGAAGGTGGCCACGTTTTCGTTGGAAACCACCGTGGCCGTATATTTTTTAACAGATAAGATTTCATCGGGGATACGGATTCTCAAATCCTCTTTGACTTTCAACTGGCAGGCCAGGCGAATGTCGCCTTTTCTCTCCTGGCGTGACAGATGGGCCAGTTCGGTGGGAAGCGGACCACGGGAGCCTTCCTCCACCTTGCATTTGCACATGCCACACGCCCCGCCACCGCCGCAGCCGGATGGGATAAAAATGCCGTTGGTCGACAGGGCAGACAGCAGTGTCCTGCCCGATGGCGCATTGATTCCCTTTTCCTCGTCGTCGTTGATGATGACCCGGTTGTTGCCCTTCTGGACCACCTTTCCCTCGACAAAGAGCAGCAGTCCCACAAGAATCAGGATCACCGAGACAAAAACAGCGCTTCCTACAAGGTATATCAAAACACACTCCTTTTATTGACGACTACCTGACACGGATAAACCGGTGCTGTTGGAAAGGCGCAGGCCGTAAACAAATAGTTCCGAGCACCAAATTATAAATAACAAAATACAAATCTCAAATAAATTCCAAATTACAATATCCAAATCTCAAAAAAGCGCAAAAACCAACGATTGACTGTCATTTGGATTTCTCCAAATATTGATAATTGGAATGTCCTTGTCTTCATGATCATAAAGGTTTGGAGTTTTGAGTTTTAGTTATTGTTATTTATTTGTTATTTGGTTTTTGGCTATTGTGATTTATTTGCTGTTTGTCTTTTATTATCGGACCTGAAAATCACGGATTTCAGGATTAAGACCTTATAGGGTGATACCCGAGAACAGCATGAACCCCATGGCCATCAGCCCGGTCATGATCATGGTGATGCCGAACCCGTCAAGGCCTTCGGGTACGTTGGCGTAGCGCATCTTGATCCGGATGGCGGCCATGGAGACGATGGCCATGAGCCAGCCCACGCCGGAACCGAAACCGAAAACCACCGTTTCGATGAAGGTGTAGTCGCGCTCCACCATAAACAGCGACGCACCCAGAATGGCGCAGTTGACCGCAATCAGCGGCAGGAACACCCCCAGCGCCATGTACAGCGTCGGCGAAAAGCGGTCGATCACCATCTCCACCATCTGCACGATGGCGGCGATCACGGCGATGAAGGTGATGAATTTTAAAAAACTCAGGTCGATGGACTCAAGGCCGGCCCAGCGTAGGGCCCCGGGTGAAAGCAGGTACTTGAAGACCAGCCAGTTCACCGGCGCGGTGATGGAGAGCACGAACACCACGGCAAAACCCAGACCGATGGCCGTGTCCATGTTCTTGGATACCGCCACGAAGGAGCACATCCCCAAAAAATAAGAGAGCAGGATGTTGCCCACGAATACCGAATTGAGAAACAAACCGATCAGGTTTTCCATCTGCATCATTCCCCGGCCGTAACCGGCCGCCCATCATACCATTTACCAGTCACTATAAAGCGGCTGGAAACATTACCTTTTGTCTATCACCCTTTGCCGACTTAATAGAAAAATAACAAAATACAAGCACCAAATTTCAAATAAATTCCAAGCTACGATATCCAAATCTCAAACAAGGGCAAAAACCAGCAGTTGATTGTCATTTTGTCTTTGCCAATATTGATGATTAGAATTTCCTTTTTCCATGATCATGAGGTTTGGAATTTTGGATTTGATTATTGTGATTTATTTGTCATTTGTTTTTTGGATATTGTTGTTTATTCGATTTTTATCATTTATTTACTTAACCTCTCCATTCCATCCACTTATCAACTCAACTTTTCATCAAACTTTTTTGCAACCACACCAACAACCCGATGATAATAAAGGCCGCCGGCGCCAACTGCATGAATCCCATATTCATGTATCCGTGGTCGTAAAAGGCCTGGGGAACCACGGAAAAACCGAAGAGCTTGCCGGCACCGAGCAGCTCACGAATGAAGGCCACGGCCACCAGCACCAATCCATAGCCGGCGCCGTTGCCCAACCCGTCCATGAACGACTGCACCGGTGGGTTGCCCAGGGCGTACGTTTCCGCCCTGCCCATGACGATGCAGTTGGTGATAATCAGACCGACAAACACGGAAAGCTGTTTGCTGATGTCGTAAAAATAGGCCCGCAGTACCTCGTCGGCGAGGATCACCAGTGAGGCGATCACGGACAGTTCCACGATCATGCGCACATTCCTGGGAATCACGTTGCGCATGGCCGAAATGGTCAGGCTGGAAAAAGCCGTGACAAAGGTCATGGCCAGGGCCATGACGATGGCGGTATTGAGCTGCACCGTCACGGCCAGGGCCGAGCAGATCCCCAGGCTCTGGATGAAGACCGGGTTGTTCTTGGCCAACGGTTCGGAAAAGGTCTTGAATGTCAGTGATTGGGTTAGTTTCATGGCAATGGATTCACGCATTGGTATCAGTCCATAAATAGCATCTTTCGGCCCAGGCCGGCGTTCTCGCTCAGCTGAAGTCCTCGATGTAGCGCTGCTACGCCTCCGGCTTCAACCTCGTTGCGGCCTTGGCCTGAACCAAAATCTACCATTTATGAACTGACACCGGTTAGTGGTTAGTTTTCGCATCCTACATGATTTGAGCTGTTGAGCTGTTGAGCTGTTGAGCTGTTGAGCTGTTGAGCTGTTGAGCGAAAAGGACGAAAAACCATATTGGCTTATCAGCTTACCGGCTGTCCCCTCAGCTGCCCGCCGGCAGGGAGACCGGGCCGGCCCGGAACTGTTCGGACAGGGGTTCGTAGTCCAGCAGGACCTCCTTGAGGCCGCCGGTGAGGAACTTGCCGGTAAGCGTGGCACCGGAAATCCCGTCCACATAGTTGGCCTGCCGGTCCGCAGCGATGGCATCGGCGACCTTGCCCTTGGCGATACCCACGGCGGCAAATTCTCCCGCCTCGTCCACGATCCGCTTGCCCACGAAGTTTTCCTGGAACCAGGGCTTTTCGATCTCGCCGCCCAGTCCGGGGGTCTCGTTGTGGCTGTAAACGGAAAATCCGGCAACGGTCTTGCCGTCTTTTTCGATGGCCATGTAGCCGCGGATCCTGCCCCACAGGCCGCGGGAGACCACTGGAAGGATGTATGCTGCCGGCTGGGCATCCTTAACGTAAAAGCAGACCGGCATGGCGTCTGATTCCCCCCCGACGATCCGGCCGCTGCCGTCCATGGCATAGCAGCGAATCTTGTCTTGATAGAGCCGCTCGATCTGGGCAACGGTGGACTGCTGATCGGGATCGAAAAGCCCCACGGACTTCAAAATATTTTTCTGCCGGTCAACGGCCACATTGCGCAATTTCCGTTCCTTGAGGCCGGTGGCGGCGCCGGTAAGCAGCAGACTGCACACCAGGGCAATCGCAACGGTGAAGGCAATCGATTTTAATTGATCAGACATTGGGCACCCTTTTCCTCAGCCGCGCCTTAATGACGAAATGGTCCATCAGCGGGGCAAAGAGGTTCATGAACAAGATGGCCAGCATCACCCCTTCCGGATAGGCCGGGTTGAACACCCGGATCACTACGGTCAGGGCACCGATGGCAAATCCGTATATCCACCGGGAGAGCTCCATGCCCGGACCGGATACCGGATCGGTTGCCATGTAAACGATGCCGAAGGCAAAACTGCCCATGACCAGGTGCCAGACCGGATGCACGGAAAACATGGTGGCCGTCTGCCCACCGGAGGAGAGGTAGATCAGGTAGCCGGGGTAAGCCACGGCCAGCACGCCGACAATGCCGCCGATCATGATCCGGTAGTTGCCTACCCCCGTCAGCACCAGAAAAACGGCGCCGAGCAGGCACATGAGGGCCGACGTCTCGCAAACACTACCGGGAATGTTGCCGATAAAGAGTCGCTGGAAGGTGTAGCCGGCCTCACCCAGGATGTGGGAAGCCGACTCACCGGCAGTCGCCAGGGGCAACAGGGCCAGCGGTGTGGCCGCCGTCACCGCGTCGACTGCCTGCTGGCCGCTCTGCTCTACCAGGGTCCAGACCCGGTCGCCGGACATGTTGGCCGGGTAAGCGAAAAAGATGAACGCCCGGGCCGTCAACGCCGGATTGAGAATGTTCCTGCCCGTACCGCCGAAAATCTCCTTGCCGATCACCACGCCAAAGGAGATGCCCACAGCCACCTGCCACAGGGGTGTCGTCGGCGGCAGGGTCATGGGAAACAGCAGGCCGGTCACCAGAAAGCCTTCACTGATATTGTGCTTGCGAATCGAGGCAAACAGCACCTCCCAAAACAGCCCCACGGCATAGGAGACCATCAGCATGGGCAGCACCACCCGTGCACCTTGCATGATCACTGGAACGAAGCCTATATTCAGCCCCGACGCCAGATGGCTTTGGTAGCCAGTGTTGTAGATGCCGAATAAGAAGGGCGGCATGAGCGCAATGATCACGAAGGTCATGAACCGCTTCAGGTCCAGGCTGTCGCGCACATGGGCGTCGGACCGAGTGGTCAGCGCAGGGGCGAATGCCACCGTTTCGATCGCATCGAACAGGGGGTGCAGTTTCTCCAGACGGCCACCGGTTTCAAAATGGGGCCGGGTGGTGTTGAATAACCGTTTGAGCGCTTTCATCATTTTCCATTCTCTGGCAGCGGGTCATCCTCACCCGATGGATCCCGGGGCTCAGGAAATCTCCTTGTAATATTGCGCTTTGGCATCTTGAAACACCTCGCGCAATTGAATCTTGGATGGGCAGGCATAGGTGCACAAGCCGCACTCGGCACAGTCGAGCAGGCCATGGGCAAGGGCCTCTTCCACCTCGTCGGCCACCAGGCACTTCATGGTGAACTGGGGCAGGATGTCCACCGGGCAGATCCGGGCACAGGTGCCGCAGTTGACGCAGGCCCGCACCTCCCCGTGCTGCCCGCAATCCATGGGAAAGGGCGTGCGGCGAAAGGCGGACAGAAAGGCCGTGGAGTAGCTGGGTTTGTTGGTGCCCGGGCGAATGAAACCGAAGGGCTCTTCACGATCGCCGTCGTCAATCAGATTCAGCGCGTTCTGGTAAAACCCCATGTAGCTGTCGGGACTGCCGGCAAAACCGGTGAACACGCCTCCCACGATGGTTCGGGCAGCCGGCCTGTCCGCAAGGCCACAGCTGCATAACAGGCTTAACGGCACACCGGCCCGGGTCGATACATGTCCGGCGGCGGGTGCAAGACTCCCGCCGACCGTCATGATGCGTTGCACAGGATAGCGACCGGTCCGGATATAGTCGCCCATCAGAATCACATCCTGGCCATCGATAAACCAGGCACGATTCTGTTCCGATCCGGTCCGGGTCCGGTAAAGCTGAACGCTGGGATTGCCGGACGGGTAGCACCCGGTATACCGCTGAATGACGGCCTGGTCGGGCAGAACCGACAAAACCGATTCGTCACCGGCAAGGTTGATCACCACCCGGTCGCACAGTTTGGTGAGCACGTCTAGGCCGAGACCAAAGCAGTCTTCCCTACCTTTAAAGTATACCACCGGGTCCGGCCCAAAGGGTTCATCGTCGCCCAGGCGCACGATGATGGACGGTGGAACGGTGTCGGGGTCGGCCAAATCCATGAAGGGCAACGCTCTGAGAAACGGCCACATCCCGCCGGCGAGCAGGGTGTCCACCAATGCCTGCCGCGGTATTGCGTCCAGTTGCTCTACCGTTGGTACATCAAAGGCGTCACACGGTTCATCCGTGTCCAACGCGATGATAATCTGCCGAATGATCCGCCGTGGACCGAAAACAATGCGCGTCACCCGGCCGCCGCCGGGAGAAAGAAAACGAATGCGGGTATTGCGCTTGTCCTCGAAAAGGGGGGTGCCGATGGACACCAAATCGCCCTCTTCCACCAGCAGCCGGGGTTTGACAAAAGGGATCCGTTCGGGAACCATGCCCACTTGGTGTGGCGTATCCAGCCGGTGCAGGTCGCGTCCGGGGGCTCCGGCAATCCGAATCGAAAACCCCTTTTTCAGGTGTATGGCATTCATCGGTTAACCTTGGTTATGGCACACAGGGTGCAGATTTAAAAAAAAGGGCTTATTTACCATTAAGTCGAATATACTATCTATCGTTAAGTAATTTTAAAGAATAATTAA
>RCNC010003604.1_pt1 | contig 10117 bp, 10 predicted proteins | sample 2041301 | NCBI WGS metagenome assembly RCNC01 (sample SAMN09708231, study PRJNA481090) | Marine sediment metagenome, whole genome shotgun sequencing project. | biome: marine sediment; feature: ocean; material: sediment; isolation source: Sewage treatment plant 13A marine sediment (STP13A) ... | reverse complement strand
TAAACGGCAGCGGGAAAAGCACATTAATACGCCATATCATGAAATCTCTTAATCTACCGAGGAAACATGTCACCTATCTGCCACAGGAGATTGATATCCATACATCCCAAGATGTTATGACACGGGCACAGGATCTACCCAAAGAGAAACTTGGACAAATGATGACCGTTGTGAGCTGTTTAGGATCAAGGCCCCATCAACTCCTTGAAAGCATGACACCCAGCCCTGGAGAAATTCGGAAAGTTCTTCTTGCCACTGGTATTGCCAATTTGCCCCATCTGATGGTTATGGATGAGCCAACCACCTTGACTTGCCTTCCATCGAATGCCTTGAACAGGCCTTGTATGATTGCCCCTGCGGGATGCTCCTTGTTAGCCATGACCAGCGTTTTTTAGATACGTTGGCCCATAGACGATGGCACATATCAAAAGATATTCAGGTACAAGAGAAATATATCTTGGAAATGAAATGAGCTATAGCGTTTGGCAAAATTACGTTCCGAAATATAGGTTGCTATATGACATTGATAGCGAATGACATAATCAAAAACAGTTCACTCCAAACGCTATTGAAATAGCCATTAGATTCCAGTCTTTTGGCTTATATTAAAGCCCTTTATAGATTAAAGCACTTGTTATTTTTTAAAATGTAAATCATTGTTGAGACATCTCTCGCAGAGTTCTCAGAGCATTTTTCTTTGAGCGGTTTAATCTGATTTTTCGACCCTGGTCAGTGAAATTCTGCGAAATTAAACCCTAAAGGATTTTCTCGGGGTTAAAAATCAGATAAAATTTCTCCGTATGCGATTGACAAATTCAAACAGGAGAGCATATTCTTCAAATTTTGCTCCAGCATTGCAACTATGGGGTTTATTCAAACGACAACACTGACATAAAGTAAGGAGTGTGCAATGACAAACCGTATATATGAGCGTCTTCGGGAACAAATGGATCAATATGCAATTGGGTTCCCGGCAACCGAATCCGGGGTTGAGATGAAAATTCTCAAAAAGCTCTTTACTGAAGAGGAAGCCGAGATGTACTTGGAGCTTTCAATGTTGCTTGAAGCGCCTGACGTCGTTGCAGCACGGATAAATCGATCGCCTGAAGAGACAGCCGAAAAACTGGAGTCCATGGCGAAAAAGGGGCTTATCTTCCGCCATTCCAAAGGCGGGCTCAAACGCTACTCTGCCTCTCCCTTTGTCATCGGGTCCTATGAGTTCCAGTTAAAACATATGGACAAGGAAATGGCCGAGCTTACCAACCGCTATATGGAGGAGAGGCTTCTCATCAATCTGAGCCATAATGTGGTGCCGTTGAGAACCATCCCCGTGAAGAAATCCTTTGACGTGGTCCATAAAGTGGCAGCCTATGAAGATGCCAAAGAGATTATCAACAGCAAGGATAAAATCGCTGTTGCAGACTGCATTTGCCGCCAGCAGCAGCGCTTCCTGGACAAGGGGTGTGGTAAACCCAGTGAGGTTTGCTTGATGTTTGGATCCCATGCAGACTACTATGTTGAAAACAATATGGGCCGCTTTATCGACAAGAAAGAAGCACTCGAAATCCTGGAAAAATGTGAGGAGGCAGGGCTTGTCAACCAGCCGGCTAACATGGTGAATCCGGGTGGTATGTGCAACTGTTGTGGAGACTGCTGTGGCATATTGCGAGGCTTGAACCAGCTTCCTAATCCTGGAGAGCTCGTGTACAATAAATACTGGGCGGTTACTGACCAGGAGGCGTGTATTGCCTGCGAAATGTGCCTGGAGCGCTGCCAGATGAATGCCATCGAGATGGGGGCAGATGAAACCGCTGTTATCGACGTTGCCCGGTGCATCGGCTGCGGTCTGTGTGTCACCACCTGCCCCTCGGGTGCCCTTAGCCTGGAAGAGAAACCCCTGGAACTTCAGGTCCCTCCTCCTGCTGACGGCAGGGAACTCATGTCACTCACTGCGGAAAAGCGGGGGACGTCTGTGATTCCCCTTAAGATGCAGCAGAAGTAGCAGCTACTGGTGGGAGTTTATATTCACCGCAGAGTCGCAAAGAACGCAGAGGTTTATCTTTTTTATTCAATCTGGAGATACTGATTGAATAAAACCAACAATTCCTTCGGAATAAATATCATTATATTATTTTTTAACCGAGGCTTGATTCGGTTCAGAAGAAACAAATCTCAGCGTCCTCTGCGTCTCGAGCGCAGCGGGCGGTGAGATTTACCTGGCCCTTTTAGGGCCAATATCATGCCACCCTTTTTAGGGGTGGTAGTTGACTTATCTCAAAAGGAGAATCCGTGTCACATGATTTTATCAAAAAAAATGCTGAAGACCACGGGCTTACACGCGTGGCCTTCAGCGGTTTTTTAAATAAAGTACTTCCTCTAAAAACCTGCTCTGCCTCCAGAATACTTCCGGGATTTGGGAATGGCTAAATCCAATGAATGATATCTTTTGCCTCTTGTCGGGTTTTTGTTTTTGGTGGGATTCTATCTAAGATTTTATTCTTTTGGACGGTACTTAACTGGGTGTTGCATCTAAGACATCTTGAAAAAGGCTTTATGTCATTTTTAATATCCAGGTATTCTATGATCCGTCTTATCTGTTCTATTGTTGTCCCCGGACGAATAAACATTCCATGACTTACATCTTTGAATTTAAGGAGTTTTTTGTTCTGGGTCAGTATTATTCTCTTCTTATTGTTAGATATTTCAATTATGTCACGATTGGAAAGAAATGAATCGTGATATACATCAAGTCCCAGAACTCTCATATATTTAACGATATTCCCAATAGAAGCGGAATATTACGTTCGGCATCGTTTATCCCTTTATATTTGAAACCACCACAGCTTGTCGAAGGATCTCGGTTCAATAGGTAGCGTTAAGTCAACCCCATAGTTGCATAAAAAACATGGCAAAGTATAGATAATGAGCTCTTTTTGCATTTATGCACAATAATTGATATCTGTCCAAGCAAAGAGCCAGTCTTTTTAATACTGGAATATATCACAGGTGCCCATATGCAAATAGAAATTCCCCAGTATAACGTTCAATGCTATATCCAAAAACCAAAGCAGACAAACGTTCCGCATGTTTTTTCAGAGGATGTCGCCGCTAACGTAAACCGTTTCCATAGCCAGCTTCCCAACTACCTGCCAACGCAATTGGTATCTCTTAAAGGGTTGGCCAGGGCATGGGGGCTCGGCGGAATTTATGTCAAAGACGAATCAACCCGATTTGACCTCAAAGCGTTTAAAGTGCTGGGCGGCAGTTATGCTGTCGCACGCCTTATTTGTCGGGAACTGGGGATAAGCATTGAAGATACCCCTTACAAGCAACTTGTCAGTGATGAAGTTCGTCAGCGTATCAGGCACATGACGTTGACAACAGCTACTGACGGCAACCATGGCCGCGGCATTGCCTGGGCCGCTCAGCAGTTAGGCCTGAAGGCCGTAATCTACGTGCCCAAAGGCACCACCCGATCGCGTATTGAAAGCATCCGCTCCCACGGTGCTTCAGTGGAAGTCACGGACCTCAACTATGACGATGCCGTGCGGCTGGCATCCAGCACGGGCGAAAAAAGAGGCTGGTACATGATTCAGGACACTTCCTGGGAAGGCTATGAAGAGATTCCCCTATGGATCATGCAGGGGTACTTGACCATGTGTAAAGAGGCCGCAGAACAGATGATCGAACTAAACAGGGAGCCCACCCATGTGTTTATCCAGGCCGGTGTTGGGGCAATGGCTGGAGCTGTTGTGGGTTACCTGGCCAACAGGTATAAAGATCATTTGCCGCGCTTCATTATCATGGAGCCCAAAAATGCAGCGTGTATTTTCGCCTCTGCCGTTGCTGACGACGGCCAACCCCATGCCGTGACTGGCGACTTGGACACCATCATGGCCGGTTTGGCCTGTGGAGAACCCAACTTGATTGGCTGGGAGATCCTGAGGGATTTTCCGTGCGGGTACCTTAGCTGTGACAATTATGTGGCTGCCAACGGGATTCGCATTTTAGCCAACCCAGTTAATGGTGACAGTGTGGTTGAAGCCGGGGAATCAGGTTCAGTTGGAATTGGCATGTTGGAACTACTCGCCAACCACGCAGCTTTCAAGGAGATTAAAAAAGCGTTTGACATTGGGCCAGACTCAAAGGTGCTATTCTTCAACACCGAAGGGGCTACGGATCCAATCAACTATCAAGATATCCTGTGGTACGGTAAATACCCCTCCTTACTACCGACGGAATAATGGATTACCCCGAATTGAAACTAGGTTGCGCTGCAATCAAGACAAAGTTCCCGGGCAAGGTCCACGATTTCCTGCAGGGCCGCCTGGCTGATACCGTGAAATTCACAAAAAAGGGATGGCACCGATCAGACGTTGAGCCGAATTTAAAATCTTCACTTGATTGCAATCCCTAAAATTGGTTAAATCACAATATTTGGAAATGTTCGTCCGATTGCTATTAACGGTTTTAATCATATGTGCCGACAAATGAGCGAGATGATATCTACAATTATGGAGGGTGTACATGTTTAGAGAGATCAGATTAAAAGAAAACGCGCTTGATGATAAAGAAACCATTGAAATTATAAAAAAAGGCTCATTTGGTGTTTTGTCTACTATTGGCGAGGATGGTTTTCCCTATGGGGTGCCGTTAAATTATACGTATTTTGATAATTGCATTTGTTTTCATTGTGCACAAAAAGGACATAAAATAGAGAATATTGATGTTAATAATAAGGTATCCTTTTGTGTGGTAACTAAATCGGATGTACTTGCCAATGAATTTGACACCGATTATGAAAGTGCCATCGCCTTTGGGAAAGCAACTGTGGTTGCCGATGATTCAGAAAAAAAGGACATCTTGCTATCTGTGTTAAACAAATATTCTTCAGAATATATTAAGGCTGGGAACAACTATATGAAGAAATATTGGGATGAAACCAAAGTGGTAAAAATAAAAATCGAATATTTAAGTGGCAAAGCACACGGGTAATCCTCTGATAACAGATATCTATTATAAGTAAGAGAGACTGGTTCCCATCGCTGTAAAGACAGGCCCTGCGCCTGTCTATAGGACAAACATTACGAGGTCCGCCCATCCTTTGAGTATAAAACATCATACATCGCCGGTCTTCTGTCCCTGAAGAATGTCCAGAGATCTCGTTCTTTACGGATTTGATCAAAATCAAATGATGCCGTTAAAACAGTCTCTTCTTCACGATTTGCTTCTGCTACTTTTTCCCCTTTAATGTCAGCAATAAAAGATGTGCCATAAAAAGTAATTTCTGTTTGCGCACCTTTTTCAGATCCGCATCGATTGGATGCGCATATCGGGATAATATTTGCTACAGCATGCCCTTGCATTACTCTTTGCCATTGCACCTGATGATCCTCATTTCTATCTTCCGGCTGTGAGCCGATTGCAGTTGGATACATCAAAAGGTCTGCACCCATCAATGCCATAGCACGAGCACACTCCGGAAACCATTGGTCCCAGCAGATTCCTACACCCACTTTTCCATATTTAGTGGGCCAGACCTTAAAACCGGTATCACCCGGTGAAAAATAATATTTTTCCCAGTACCCGTCATCATGGGGTATATGCGTTTTTCTATAAATACCCATTTGTGTTCCGTCTGCATCGATCATCATTACAGAATTAAACAATGCATTATTGGCCCGCTCATAAAAACTGATGGGAAGAACCACATTTAACGCTTTTGCCAGATCTGAAAAATGTTTTAAAACCGTGTGCCCTTCAGCTTCCAGGGCATATTCAAAGTATTTGGGATTCTGATCTTGACAAAAGTATGGGGTAAGGAAAAGCTCCTGAAGCAAAATAATCTGGGCGCCCTTAGCAGCGGCTTTTCTTACCATTGCTTCTGCTTTTTGGATGTTATTGTCGATGTCCCAAGTACATGATATTTGTGTTGCTGCAACGTTAACCATATCGTCTTACTCCGCCACCGCTCCCGCCTTCGGTGTCTCCCAATCATAACGGTTCTTCACAAGCTGCAGTCTGAATGAAGGTTCGGCATTGATGACGCCATCTATGTTATGGATGCTGGCAAGCAGGTCTTTGAGATCTCCCTGGGATTTAACACTGAATTCCACGTCAAAATCAGCTCCACCTGTCAGCAGCGCAATATACCAGAGGGCGTCTATGGCCTCCAGTTTCTGCATAATCTGTTCGGTCTTCTTGGTATCGATTTTTATTTTGATGTTGCCTTCAATGTCATAGCCGATTTTGCTGTGGTTGACGATGGCAACTACCTGAATGACCTCGTTATCAAAAAGACGTTGTAACCGTTTGCGGATCGAGGTCTCAGAAATTTTAAGTCTTTTAGCCATTTCTGTATTGCGCATGCGGCCATTCCGCTTTAGCAGATGAATTATCCTGGAATCAACTTCGTCCATATTGGCTCTCATATATCCTCACTTTTGCCGGCAATATTATTAGAATTCGAAGTACTCACTTTGTGCCTATTTTTGTTCCCGTATACCACAGGCTTTATCCATTGCCAAGTTAATATCGAACAAAATAATTCGATTACCGATCAAAAACAACGAAATTTCTCCATATAGTGATATATTATCCCTGACCTATAGGCAAAAAGATAGCTAAAAGGTCATAATTCCTTTAAATTGATTGTCTAACCATGTATAGAAAAAAGACAATTTTTTTTACAAAATCTAATTGAATTTATAATATGCCAATAAATAGGATGGTTATATTTTTTTTAAAGATTTCATAACCGTTAATGTCTATTTTCACTTTAAACGATTTTCGAACCAAAAGAGATTATTATAGTTTATATCGAATTTATTTCTTGACAAACAAATTTATATTGCTCTATATGGTTCGATGATTGATTAATTTTGGGTTTTAAAAATTCTGAATCATAAAGCATACCACCTGACAAAGTTTCAGATCCGCTCGCGTCAATAGAAAAAAGAAAAATTAGATATTTCGCTGTTCCGCCTCATGTAAAAACATGGAACCTTAAAAAGGATGTGTTTTCACAATGACTGAGTTAGCAGTTGAGATTAAGGGAGTCACGAAGATATTCGGTGAAAATACCGATGACCAAGTGATTGCATTAGATAAGGTATCGGTAAACATAAGCGATAACGAGTTCTTCACCCTGCTCGGCCCATCGGGTTGCGGGAAAACAACCCTTTTGAGGCTGGTGGCAGGTTTTGAATACCCCACAGGTGGCGAAATCCTGTTATTTGGAAACAACCTTGAAGGGTTGCCGCCCCAAGAACGTCCCGTCAACACGGTTTTTCAGCACTATGCGCTCTTCCCCCACATGTCTGTGGTTCAAAATGTAGGTTTCGGCCTTAAAATGCTGGGCCGTGAAGAAAAGGAAATCAGCAGGATTGCCATGGAGATGCTTGAGCTCGTGCAGATGAAAGAATTGGCCGACCGGTTCCCGCATCAACTTTCGGGCGGTCAGCAGCAACGTATAGCTCTGGCAAGAGCCCTGGCATCGAATCCCAAAGTTCTGTTATTGGACGAACCCCTCTCCGCGTTGGATCTGAAACTCCGCCAGGATATGCGTGAAGAATTGAAAAACCTCCAGAGAGAAACCGGAATCACTTTTATTTTTGTCACTCACGATCAGGTAGAAGCGCTCACCATGAGTGATCGTATCGCGGTGATGGCCATGGGGAAGCTTCAGCAAATCGGTACGCCAACCCAGATATACGAACATCCCAGAAATCGATTTATTGCCGATTTTATTGGTGAATCTAATTTTATTGATGCCGTTATCACATCAGTTGACGAAGACTATGCAACCTGCGCTATCGGTGATGGCCTGGTCTTGAAAGTTGAACCTACAGAAGGCACAAGTGCAGATGACCATGTGACGTTAGCCCTTAGGCCGGAAAAGGTGTTTTTGGAAACAGCCGATGCGCTCGGAGAAGGGGATATACTCGGAACAGTGGAAAGCAGTATTTATCTCGGGACGGACACATCTTACCAGGTCCGGTTGAACCCTTCCATCTGTTTGAACATCCGTGGGAAGAATTCCATTACCGGAGAATCCTATTTTCAAATAAAGGATAGGGTTGTCCTAAAAATTGCACCCGGTACAGCCCGGATTCTGTTAGAAAAATGAAATTACCAGCAAATCCGAACATTAAAAGAGCTTTGGGATTGGGACCGGCCCTGGGGATCATCATTGTGTTCATGATCATTCCCATCTGCATTATTGCGGTGTACTCATTTCTTGAAGCGAATCCCTACGGTGGCGTAAGGCCTAACTTTACGTTGGATGCCTACATCCAATTTTTTTTCGAAAGGGATCTGGATGACAACCTGGTATTAAACTCAGCCTACTTGATGATCTTCTGGCGCTCTTTCGTGTTGGCCCTGGCCACAACGGTGCTGTGCCTGCTCATCGGTTTCCCGACTGCTTACTATATTGCCATGCAGCCACCCAAGCGCAAAAACCTGCTGGTGTTCCTGGTTACCATCCCCTTCTGGACCAACCTGCTTATTCGCACTTTCTGCTGGATTCTGATGCTCAGGGATAACGGTATAATCAACAATATCCTCATGGGGATAGGGCTGACACATGAACCGCTCGCCCTGCTCTATACCAACGGCGCTATTCTCATAGGACTGGTTTACACCTACATTCCTTTTTTGGTGCTTCCGGTTTATGCCACTGTAGAAAAATTTGATTTACGTCTTTTGGAAGCAGCCCACGATCTTTATGCCAATCGCAGGCAGTTGATGCGCTGGATAATTTTGCCCCTGGCAATGCCGGGCATCATCGCCGGCAGCTTGCTGGTGTTCGTACCCAGCCTTGGTGCTTTTATCGCTCCGAACCTGCTCGGGGGGGGTAAAAAACTGATGATCGGCAGCATGATCCAACTCCAGTTTGCCTCCTCGCGTAACTGGCCATTTGGATCAGCAGCTGCTCTCATTCTGATGGCCTGTGTACTCATTGCCATGCTGTTTTATGTTCTGGGACCAGCAAGGAAAATTGATATTGGAGAGATTGGATAATGGGCAGCGATTCGATATCAGACCCTTCAAAAAGGATGAACAGCAAGTGAAAAGAAAGCTCCGCAACTTCGTGATAGGCAGATTCCCGGGATTTGGTGCCATCACCGGACTTTTTTTCATCTATCTCTATATTCCGATAGTGATCCTGATTGTCTTTTCCTTCAATACAGGTCGCTCGGCAACGATTTGGCATGGCTTCAGCCTGGAGTGGTATGCACGCGCCTTTGCTAACGACGATATTCAGCGAGCTGCCATAAATAGTATCGTTGTAGCTGTTACGGCCACATGTTTTGCTACGACGCTGGCTACATTTGCAGCGTTGATCATGACGCGCAGCCGGAAGTTCAAAGGACAGACCATTTCTTATGCCGTTCTGATGCTGCCGCTGATCGTTCCTGAAATCGTTACTGCCGTGGCGACCCTCTCATTCTTCGCAGCAGTAGGATTAAAGCTGGGGATAGGGCGTGTTATCCTGGCCCACACCGTATTCTGTATTCCGTTTGCATTTCTGCCCATCCGGGCCAGACTGGAAGGCATGGATGACACCCTAGAACAGGCGGCCTCGGATCTTTACGCCAATGAATGGCAAACGTTTCGCTATGTGACCCTGCCGTTGCTGCTGCCAGGCATCGTTTCAGGCGCCATGCTGGCCTTTATTATCTCAATCGACGATTTCATCATCACTCTGATGGTTGCCCAGGCCGGCATGACGACACTTCCCCTATATATCTATGGCATGGTTCGTATGGGGGTCACCCCGGAAATCAATGCTGTTTCCACCGTCATGCTGGCTATATCGATCCTGTTCGTGTCCCTGTCCTACTATATAGGGCAGCGGCGTTGACCCCATAGTTGCATAAACAACATGGCAGAGTATAGATAATGAGTTTTTATTATATACAATATCGTAGCGATAGCGCCATTTCTCGGATATCCCCCCAGGTGAATTCTAAGGATGGGGTCTATTTTGCCATGTTGTTTTCCCTCCGGGAAAGCCGGAGAGTTTCAGATTCTGTGTTGCTGAGGGTTCGAAGTAAAAAACTACGACTTCACCCTCAGACGCCTTGACTCTGAAGCCCTCCGGCTTTTGCAA
>RCNC010003603.1_pt1 | contig 10120 bp, 10 predicted proteins | sample 2041301 | NCBI WGS metagenome assembly RCNC01 (sample SAMN09708231, study PRJNA481090) | Marine sediment metagenome, whole genome shotgun sequencing project. | biome: marine sediment; feature: ocean; material: sediment; isolation source: Sewage treatment plant 13A marine sediment (STP13A) ... | reverse complement strand
CTGTATTTTTTTGCTCATGCTACGTCCTTGTGCTTCAGCAAGTTCGCGACCAGGTCACCCATAGCAACGCCGTTCGACAAGGCGTTGATTGCCGGCAACGACATGCGCTCGGATATTTGATCGACGCCGACGGCGTTGTCAGTCGCCGGCCCGGTCACGACAGCAGGTTCGATGTTGAAATTTTCACGAAGAATTTTCGCGCCGCCCCAGGCAGAAACCGGATCGTTTGCACACAGGATAACGGCGGTCATCGCATCGCGAATACCCTCGTCGGACAATATCGCTTCGACACCGTAGGCACCGAGGAGGCCATCGCCGAGCTCAAGCACTATGACATCAGGTTTTTTCTCTGCAAGGCTCGTCAACAATGCGCGTGTCAGTGCCGGCCCGTTTTTGGCAGTTGTAGTAACGACCCCGAGGTCGGAGAAGATCATTGTTTCCGACGCGCCGGCGTCTTCCATTGTCAGGATGTCACGCCGCAGTGAGACGCCAGTCGCCTTGCACGCGGCTACGTGCAGGCCGAGATGTCTCAGGCGGCTGACGATCGCGCAGGCGGCTGCTGTTTTGCCCGAATCCATGCAGGTACCGGCAAGCGCAATAACTGGAACGCCTTGTGTATCCAGAGATGCGTTTGCATCAAGCGTTTTCATCCCGGCACGTGCCGGTATGCCGATTCTTTCGCCGAGGTAAGGAAAATGCAGCACGGTTCCGAGAACCTTGCAATCGAACGGCGGCCCCACGTCAGGATTCGCCGAGTCACAATGGCCGAGAACGCCACCGATGTTAAGCAACTGGATGGTGTCGCCAGGCGCAAGTTCAGTCGGCAATCGACCGGAATAACCGCGCAATGCATTGCGATGCCCGAGCGCTCCAACGACGATGTCACCTTGTGTGACTGTTGCCATGCGACCAGACGTCAGCTCCAATTGGTTATAGCGCGCCTTGTTATTGAGTACTCGGACAGCGACGAGCACTCCTTCTTCGCACGGAATATCCGCAGACAGCCGCAATTCATGTCCAAGCTCAGCGTGCTGCGCGACAGACGCAACCTTGTCTACGACAATACTTTTCATTGCTGGTCTCCGGCCGCGCGTGTTTGCAGCGAGCCGGGTAACGAGAGGATGCGGGCATAGCCGAGTGCATCGGCGGCAGTCCATTCGCCGGCAGTTTCGCCGTAGACGCCCTTGGTGGCGGCGAGCAGAGAATGAGGTGATTCGACACCCTCGACAAAAAGGTTGCCAGGTTTCAAGGAAAAGCGGACGGTTCCCGTGACGCGTCTTTGTGACGAGCTCAGCATGGCTTCAATGTCATCGCAGACGAGATCGAGTTGCTTGCCTTCGTGCACGAGGTCGCCGTAGATGGCCGACATCGTATCTTTGGCGCGCATTTGCTGGGCGCTTAACACGAGCTTCTCAAGTTCGCGATGGGCAGTAATCAGTGTTATTGCCGCCGGTGCCTCAAAAGCCACGCGACCTTTTGTGCCCAATACCGTGTCGCCAAGGTGGATGCCTCGCCCGATACCGTAACTGCCGGACAGCTGCTCCAGTTTCTCAATGAGATCGACAGGTGCATACGAGGTGCCGTCGAGCGCGACTGGCACACCGGCCTCAAAGTCGAGAGTGTGTTGTGACGGCTGCTGCGGATTGCTGAACGCGTTTGCCGATAGCACCCAGGCGGCTTCGGGAATTGTGTTTCCGGATGTCAGCGTTTCCTGGCCGCCGATCGTGATGCCCCACAGGCCACGATTAATTGAATACGCAGAACCTTGCGTCGGCAACGGCATATTTTGCTCTTCAAGGTACTTGAGCTGTTCTTCGCGAACCCAGTTGTTGTCCCGCACCGGCGCGAGAATTGCCAGACCAGGATTGAGTGTGCGAAGCGCCACTTCGAACCGAACCTGATCGTTTCCGGCTGCGGTGCAGCCGTGCGCCACGGTCGTTGCCCCTCTGTCTTTTGCAAGTTGAGCAAGCCGGGCAGCCTGCAAGCCGCGCTCTGCTCCAACGCAAAGTGGATAGGCTTGCCCGCGAAGTACGTTGCCGGCGATCAGGTAGCGAATGACCGAATCGAAAAAGTCCTGCTTGCTGTCAACGACAACATGTTCAATTGCACCGAGCGCCATCGCCCGCTCCTCGAGCGATGCGGCCGCTCCGGCGTCGATACCGCCGGTGTCGATTGTGGCGGTGATTACCTCTCGGCCATAGGTCTCTTTGAGCCACGGCACACAAAACGAGGTGTCGAGGCCGCCTGAGAACGCAAGAATGATGGGTGATTGATCTGTGCTCACAATATTTCCTTAAAGGTGTCGCTTACGCGCGTGCGCGTTCGATTTTTGCGATTAGAATTTTCTGGCTACCGCTGGAATCGGATGCGACAAACACGGTGTCATCGCCACCGATGTTGCCAATCATCTCGGGCCAGTCGCTACGATCCAGCTCAAGTGCCACGCGTTGTGCAGCACCGATGGCGGTTTTAATGACGGTCAGATTGGGTCCGGCCGGCGTAACGCCGCGGATAAATTCGGCAACACTCGTGAGTTCGTCATCACTTGAATTCGGGTTCGGTAACTCGTAGCCGCGGCGGGTCTTGATCGCGCCGATGTCCTTGAGGTCCCGACTAACACTGGATTGCGTCGCAACGAGCCCGCGCGCAATCAGCTCATGGACAAGCGACTGCTGCGTCTCGGCAGGGGCGCGCGACAGCAGCTGCCGGATGGCGTCCCGGCGCAGCGTTTGTTCCTGAGTTGAGTTGGGCATGGTATTGCTCGCATAAATATGTGCATAGAATACTTAACATGCGCATAACGAGTCAAGCCCCGGAATCATATTTTTTGCGATTTTTCGGGTTACACTGCGCGGCTCTACGAATACGAGGAACTGTGGATGGCCTTACCTGAAACGGTGCAAGTTGAAACCGGCGAAACCCCCATAGGCAGTGTGATCTGGCTGCATGGCCTGGGTGCCGATGGCCACGACTTCGAGCCGATCGTGCCCGAACTCAGGCTACCGGAGAGCCTGCCGCTGCGCTTCGTGTTTCCGCACGCGCCGGTGCGGCCAGTGACCCTGAATGGCGGCATGTCTATGCGCGCCTGGTATGACGTTCTTAATTTTGATCGCGATGGTCCGGCCGATGATGCCGGTATTCGGCAAAGCGCCAGCGTTGTTAATGCTCTGATTGAACGCGAGATTGAGCGAGGTATCGATGTTCATCGGATCGTCGTGGCCGGGTTTTCTCAGGGCGGCGCAATTGCGATTCACGTTGCGCTGCGTTTTGCCGACCGACTCGCCGGCTTGATGGCGCTGTCGACGTATATGCCGATACCCAGGTATTTCCAGTCCGAGGTCATTGATAACCCGCAATCTGCTGACTTGAGTCTGCCCATTTTCATGGCGCATGGGAGTTTTGATCCGGTGCTGCCGATGAAAATGGGGCGTGAAACTGCGGACTTGCTTGTCGAATCGGGTTTCAACGTCGAGTGGCACGACTACCCGATGGCGCACGCGGTGTGCGGCGAGGAAATTGAGGACATCCGTAATTGGTTGCTGTCAGTCTATGCTGTCGCATAGGCGATGCGATGAGACAGAGATCAGTTGTCGTCGCCGAGTTGCATCCAGTGATCGACGAGCCGCCGTGCTATAGAAATTCGAAACGGTAGTTTTGGAAACCCCGACCTCAAATCATCCCGCGTGAACCACTGCGCGTCCTCAAGCTCCTTGTCATTGAGCGCGATATCTTCAGATGTTGCTTCGGCAACAAAGCCGAGCATCAAGGCTGAAGGAAACGGCCAGGGTTGCGAGCTGTGATAGGCCACTTCGCCCACCTGAATATTGGTTTCCTCGTAGACCTCCCGGCGTACGGCGTCCTCCAGGCTCTCTCCCGGCTCGGCGTAACCAGCGATGGTTGAGTAGCTGCCCTCTGGCCAGCGTTCCTGCCTGCCGAGCAGGCAACGTTTACCGTCGGTAACCAGCACGATAATGGCCGGATCTACGCGAGGAAAAATTACTCGCCCACATTCCGAGTTTGTGCAGACGCGAGAATTGCCCCCGGCTCCGGGTTGAGCGGCGGTTCCACATTTGCCACAGAAAACCTGCGATGCATGCCACAGCACAAGTGCACGCGCATGCGCCAGCAGGTTTGACTCATCAGGTGGCAACACCGTGCCAAGGAAGCGTAGCTCTCGAAACTCACCGAATGTCGGCAATGGCGCGTCGCCGGCTGAATCGATCGCAACGGCGAACGTAGGATGGCCGCGAAACACACCGAGGAAGATTAGCTCGCGTTCATCGATGAACGGCTCGACATGTTGATGTTCAAGCAACACCGCATGCTGCAAGTCCCTATCGACCAGGCACTGATCTCCCCAGACAGGAACGAAGCGACTGTTATCGTTACTTACCGCGTCCGCTAGCCAGTCGAGGTCCTTGCGCCGTTCACCACTTCTGTCGACAAACGCGCCGGCAAATACGTTGTAATTCTCCATTTGCCCGCTAGGGTACAGACTCGTTTGAAAATCGCCAGTACTGATAACGTCAGGAGCCGCCGAAACTATGTGCGCTCGGTCGGCGGCGCCGATTCGCCTCGATCTCACAGGATGGGCAGGACCTGTGATCCAGGGCAAAAGCATCCTGGACATAGCGCGTCTCGCAGCTCGCACAAACCGCGAGGTAAAGTTCGTCATTGTAGGAGATGTTCTTCAACAGGCTCCACGCCCATTCGAAACTCAGTTGAGCATCTTCATGCAGCAACAGGTAAGTCTCGAAAGCGCGGCAGATACGATGACCAAATTCAATGTCCGGCCTCGGCCAGCACGGGGTTATCGCGTTGTTGGCGTCAATTCGTAACAGCAAGCCACTGCAATACAGGGCCACAAGGGTTGTTGCCTGCAACTGGTTCTCTGGATTCTTGACGAAGCGGTTTACCTGTCGTGGCGATTTGCCACGCCGTCGCCGTACATTCGAGGCACCGGCGTTGAGAAAATACGTCGAATAAACCTTGCGGATCCTATCGTCCGATAATCCAGTGCATTCGCGAATTGTTCTTGTGCGGGCTTCATGCCCGATCATTCGAAGAGCCAGTTCGAACTGGCTGCGTTCAGCAGCATAGCGGTCATCCGTCAGTCTCATTTTCAACCCTTTATGATAGTTATAGACCATATATAGTGGTATAAAAGCATATATGATCCATACATGGTCGATCAATAATAAATACAGTAACTCGTGAATCTGGCGAGAATTGCAGCAAAAGGGGACTGATATGGACTTTTCCGGGCCGCAAAAGGCGGAATTCAACAACGTTCGAGCGCTGAATCGGGCGTTCCTCAACAGTTTGCGAACAGCGCCTGAAGCAATTGGGCTTCGGCAGACCTTCTCGCCGAAATTGCGCCCGATGGTTGAGGGACTGACCGATTTGCAAGCGCGACGACTTTCCGAAGCGCCATTTCTGCTCCTGTCGCTTCGCGAACAAGATGATGACTACTGGAATGCGCTCTTTGCAGACGATCCGAACGGGGATCTTTTTGCGGTGGTCTCCAGTGACGGGTGCGACAGACACCTCGTTGCGGCAGCGCTCGGCTTCTTGTGGCAGCTGGCGCAGCACAATCCATATGCGGTGCGCCTCGTATCGGGTGCGACAATCAAGTGGTGCGACCGCCTGGCCAATTGCACTTTGCTTCGCCTGCTAAAACGTACGGCCGATCGAACGGATCTGCTGCGTCCGCGCCACTCAGACAATTCCGAGTTTTGGCGCAAGTTGTTGGGCCCTGGTCTGAGTTCGGAGCCGGGAATTCGAACAGCCGCACACTTGTCCGCACTGCAGACGATGTTGACGATCGATCGCGCAGCGCAATATCGCGACGTTCGAGCCGCGGCTTGCAAGATCCGACCCCCTGCATTTCGCGTTGCCGAAAAACCTGATCGATCCTGACGAGCAGCTTTCGTGACGGCGCGCGGGCAGGGTGGGTACAATAGCCGCCCTCATGAAAGCGCTGTCCATCAAGAACCTGAAAAAAACCTACGCCAACGGCAACGTCGCGCTCAAGGGGATTAACTTTTCGGTTCAAGAGGGCGACTTTTACGCGTTGCTTGGCCCAAACGGTGCCGGCAAAACCACGGCGATTGGCATTGTTAGCTCGCTCGTCAACAAGACAAGCGGCGAAGTCGAGATATTCGGCCACAATATTGATACCGCGCTTGAAGCCGCGAAGACGTGTATCGGGCTTGTTCCGCAGGAAATCAACATGAACCTGTGGGAAACCGTGCAAAACGTTGTTCTGAATCAGGCCGGTTATTACGGGCTTGGTCGCAAGCTCGCGCATGAACGGGCCGAGAAATACCTGCGCGAACTTCGTTTGTGGGACAGGCGTGAAGATATTGCGCGGAGCCTCTCCGGCGGCATGAAGCGCAGGCTCATGATAGCCCGAGCCCTGGTGCACGAACCAAAGCTACTGATCCTCGATGAACCCACGGCCGGCGTCGATATCGAGATTCGCCGCTCAATGTGGGATTTTTTGCGGGCGATTAATGATGCTGGCACGACGATAATCCTGACAACACATTACCTCGAGGAAGCAGAATCACTTTGCCGGCATGTAGCCATTATCGATGAGGGCGACATCATCGAAGATGCGAGAATGACTGTCGTGCTTAGAAAATTACAACGTGAAGTCTTCGTGCTTAGCCTCGCTAAACCTATCAGTGAAGCGCCGACGCTGGAGGGGTTCGACACGATGCTTCGAGACGACACCGAACTTGAGGTCGGTAAGGAGTCAGCAAATACTCTAAACGATCTGTTCAGGCAGCTTGACGCCCAGGAGATAGAGGTTGTCAGCCTGCGGAATAAGGCTAATCGGCTTGAAGAACTGTTCATACGACTCATCGAAAGCAAGCATGATGGCCGCAAAGAGATGGCTGGCCGGTGAACATTTCATTGAATGTGGTCGCGACGATGACGATCATTCGCAAGGAGGTCACGCGCGTCGTTCGCATATGGATACAGACCATTGTGCCGCCCGCTATTACGATGACCTTGTACTTCATTATTTTTGGCAACCTGATCGGCCGACGTATCGGCGTCATGGACGGCTTCGACTACATGCAGTACATCGCACCGGGCCTGATCATGATGTCCGTGATTACTAACTCTTATGGCAATGTCGTGTCGTCATTCTTCGGCGCCAAATTTGGCGGTCATGTAGAAGAAATGCTGGTGTCGCCGATGTCCAATGCGGCAATTGTGATTGGGCATGTCGCTGGCGGCGTGCTTCGGGGTGTGCTGGTCGGAATGTTAGTGACCATTATCGCTTTGTTCTTTACCAAACTTGAAGTGCGACATCCGTTCATCATGATTTCCGTCGTGCTGCTGTCATCTACCGTGTTTGCGCTCGCCGGATTTATTAACGCCGTGTTTGCCAAGAAGTTCGATGACATCGCTATCGTGCCAACGTTTGTACTGACACCGTTGACGTATCTGGGCGGAGTGTTCTACTCAATTTCGATGCTGCCGGAATTCTGGCAAAACGTGTCGCGCGCGAATCCCATCCTCTACATGGTCAATGCATTTCGCTATAGCATTCTCGGCACGTCAGATATTGGTATCGGATCGGCCTACGTTATTTTGCTGGTCTTTGTGACGCTGCTGTTTTCAGGGTGTTTGTATCTGATGCGGCACGGTATCGGGATTCGGGAGTAACTATGTGCGGTCGCTTCGCTTTCTATTCTCCCAGTGAAGCAACGGCAGCCTTGTTCGGCGCAAGTGGGTCTCTGGACATCAAACCCCGCTACAACATTGCGCCAACACAAGACATTGCCGCGATATGCCTCGACGAGGACGGCAGTCGGGAGCTGAGATCACTACGTTGGGGACTCGTGCCGTCCTGGGCGAAAGATTCGTCGATCGGCAATCGCATGATCAATGCACGCGCCGAAACTGTCGCCGAAAAGCCGTCATTCAGGGCAGCGTATCGAAAACGCCGTTGTTTGGTGCTTGCCGACGGTTTCTACGAATGGCACACCGAAAGCTCCGGCAAAACGCCGTACTTCATTTCGCTTGGCGATGGATCTCCGTTCGCTTTCGCCGGGCTATGGGAGCACTGGCAAAACAAAGACAGCGATGAAACTCTGTATAGCGCAACGCTCATGACGATGGCCGCAAACGAGTTCATGTCAGCATTACACCACCGGATGCCGATCATTCTTGATCCCGCTCGAGCCGATACATGGCTGGCCGGGGGCGACGACACTATCCAAAATGCGGCGCAAGCGGCGCTCAGTCTCAAAGCCTGGCCCGTGGGGCGCGAGGTCAATAATCCGCGTAACGAGGGCGTCAATCTCATAGCTTCCACGGAGCCCGCACTCGAGACCTAGTCTGGTGGCTCGGTATGCGGCTGTGTCGAGACTATCAGTGTGCCCGGGCCACCGTGAACTCCCAAGCCAGTGCCAAGGCCGGTTGTCGATAACCGCGAGATGTCGGGAATTTGCTCGCGAAGGTGGCGCTCGAGCTCGGCAGCGTCGTCCGGGCAGACTGCGTGAGCGATAGTTATGTTCAGGGCTCCGTCTTCTGCGACACGGCGAGCAATATAACGCACGAAACGCGCGATGCGGTTTCGCTTACCGAGCATGAAGCTGGCAGTCGCTATTCGACCGTCCGTTGTCGTACGAAGGATTGGCACAAGCCTGAACACATCGGCAATTGTTTTTACCCAGGCGGGCAGGCGACCTCCACGCACGGCATAGCGCAAATCCGCGAGAATCGCGAACGTGCGCGTTTTCGGTATCAGCGCCTCAACCGCTGCTACCGTTTTCTCTGCGCTCGCACCAGCTTTCGCACATTCGGCGGCGAAGACGACCAGCAGTCCCTGGCCTGCTGATGCATTCAGGGAATTGATGACGTGAATTTTTCCATGAGCGTTGGTTCTTTCGGCAGCCAGTTCTGCTGCGGCGAACGTACCGCTGACTGCGGCGGTCAGGTTAATAGAGATGACGTTCGCAAAATGGCTCGCGAGGAACTGGAACTGGCGACGGAAATCACCCGGCGACGGTTGCGACGTTGTTGGGTGGTTCGGGTTGGTGGAGAGTTCAGCAAAGAATTCCTCCGTCGTGATGCTGACTTTATCGAGATAGCCGCGATTACCGAATTGAATTCGCGCGGGCACCATGTGTATATCCAGGCGCTCCATATCCTCGTCGGCAATGTCGGCAACCGAGTCTGTAATCACGGCAAATCTGCGCGTCTCGTCGTGGCTGGTGTGTAGCTGACGATGCATGTCATCTGCTTTCTCGCCGCTGACGTCGCCATATTCACGGCCGGCGTTGAACACGATCTCCGGGTCGTTGACGTGAATATGGATCTTGGCTTTGCGCTTGGTGCCCGCAAGCACCAGGGAGTCACCGAGATCGGACAGCGCCTCGCGAAGTTTGCGTCGATCGATGTCCACACCCGTGACAAGACACTCCGTGCAGTAACGGTACTCTGAGTCTGCACCAGAGCCGACCGTCAACATGGGTACGTCTTCACCGTGAAGTACGGTTAAATCGGGCTCTTCGGCAATTCGCCCATGACGGATGTAATCGGCCATACCGTGCACGAGTTCGACGAAGCCTTTCGCTCCCGCATCCACAACGCCCGCTTTGCGCAACTCATCGAGTTGCTCCTGCGTGTTGGCCAAGGTGATTTTCGTCTGTTGCAGCGCACGCTTCATTACCGTTGGGAAGTCACCTTCGTGGTCACTGCTGGCCTGTGCATTGAGGGTTTCCGCGAACGTGGCCATAACCGACAGAATTGTGCCTTCGCGAGGGTTCGACAATGCATCATGGGCATACTCGCTGCCCAGGCCTACGGCTTTGCCAAACGTGTAGGTCGTGAACCGCGTCAATTCGCCGGCCGAATCACTCATCCCCTGAAAAAACTGGGCGAGGATGGCGCCGGAGTTACCGCGAGCGCTATCCAGCAGGGTATCGGCTATCGCCGCCAACAGAGTGCCCAGGTGTTTGTCACCGGCTTGCCTGGTTATGGCCAGAGCGGCGCCAAGTGACAGGCTCAGGTTCGTCCCGGTATCACCATCTGCGACCGGAAAGACGTTTATGCGATTAAGAAATTCCTGCGCACCGATTACTTTGTGAATACCCGA
>RCNC010003602.1_pt1 | contig 10120 bp, 10 predicted proteins | sample 2041301 | NCBI WGS metagenome assembly RCNC01 (sample SAMN09708231, study PRJNA481090) | Marine sediment metagenome, whole genome shotgun sequencing project. | biome: marine sediment; feature: ocean; material: sediment; isolation source: Sewage treatment plant 13A marine sediment (STP13A) ... | reverse complement strand
AGAGCACTGGCAAATTTCTCATGCTCACCCACCACCATCACCTGGTCGATGAAGGAGGACTCTTTGATCTTGTTCTCAATGGGCTGTGGGGCCACGAACTTGCCGCTGGATAGTTTGAATATCTCTTTCTTCCGGTCTGTGATCATAAGGAACTTTCCATCCTCCAGATGACCCACATCGCCGGTATGGAACCAGCCTTCCTCATCAAATACTTTCTTGGTCTGTGCTTCATCCTTATAGTAGCCTGGCATCACACAGTCGCCCTTACATAGGATTTCTCCATCCTCAGCAATCTTCAGTTCCACACCATCAATTACGGTTCCCACTGAACCCAATTTGCAACTTCCTTTTTCGGTGCGGTTGATGGTAATGATGGGGGAGGTTTCGGTAAGACCATACATATTGATGATCTTCAGTCCGCTGGCCCAGAAAATGCGTTCCAGTCTTGGTTGCAGTGCGGCTCCTCCACATCCCACCATTTTGGCATGACCTCCAAGAGCTTCCCGCCATTTGATAAAAATAATTTTGTCGGCAATCTTTAATTTACGGTAATAGAGCCAGCCCTTTTTTCCATGAGGTTCATATTGTAAGCCCAATTTCACGGCCCAGAAAAAGATCTTCTTTTTCATACCCGTCAGGCTTCTCCCTTTGGCAATCACATTGTCGTAAATTTTCTCAAGAATCCTGGGAACGGCATCAAAACCGGTGGCCTGTATTTCCTTCAGGTTAGCTGCAATGGTTCCCATGCTTTCGGCGTAATATATGCAGGCCCCCGAATACTGGGTCTGGTAGTTACCCAGCCTTCCGCCCACATGACAAACTGGAATAATGGCCAGATAGCGGTCTGTTTCATTCAGCTTGAACACACCGGAGGCGGCCAGGAAGTTACTTACCAGGTTTTTATGTGTGAGCATTACCCCCTTGGAACGGCCGGTTGTTCCTGAAGTATAAATAATGGAGACTACTTCCTCAGGAAGAATCTCATTTTTAATGGCGTCCAGCTTTTCCCGGGTATCTGAAGAAGCACTTTCCCCCATTTTAAGCACCTCGCTCCAGTGCTTTGCTCCTTCGATGGTATCGAAAGTAAAGAAATGCTCAATCGCTTTAATTTTTTTTGCTTCCGGCTGGATCAGGTCATATAGTTTCTGGTCTGAGACAATCACCATTTTAGCGTCGGAGTGTTTCATAATATAACTGTACTCTTCGGCATTCATGGAGGTATATACCGGCACATGTATGATCCCTGCCATGGACATACCCATATCCACAAAATTCCACTGGGGTCTGTTGTTGGTGACGGTCATGATTTTGTCACCCTTCTTAAAACCCAGCTCCAGGAGTCCGAGGCCAAACTGATGGGATATCTGGCTGTATTTCTCTGAAGTATAGAACTTCCATTCACCCTTAATTTTCTCGGATAGGGCATGGTTACCGGGGAACTCAGTGGTAAATCTTTCTAGTAAATCAAAATTGCGAGTGGGGACCATAGTTGATGTTTTGACAGTTCCCCGCAAGATAATCAATCTAGTCGAAATAGACAGAATCTAATAGTAGCTGGTTCCATCCCAACAGTGCGTACACAGCTTCTCTTTTGGAAGCCCGATGGCCTCGATCAAATCGTTTAAATCCTGATACATTAATGAATCAATCCCCAGGTTTTTAGCGATCTGTTCTACCATTTCCTTGTACTTTTCGGTGGAGGGATTGGCATACTCCTCCAGATTAGCCTCTTCGCCATCCAATTGTTTAATCGCCTTCCGGGTGGCCAATTCCATGGGGGACCTCGATTGGGAGAAGTTCAGGAAGTTGCATGGGAAGGTGAGAGGTGGACAGGCTATGCGCATATGCACCTCTTTGGCGCCGGCCTTACGCAGATCGGCTGTATTATCCTTTAGCTGGGTGCCACGAACAATGGAGTCGTCGAGAAAGACCATGCATTTATCCTCTATCATTGCTTTATTGGGGATAAGCTTCATTTTGGCAACCAGCTCGCGCATATCCTGGTGCTGTGGCATAAAGCTACGGGGCCAGGTGGGAGTATATTTGGAGTATGCCCTTTTGTAGGGAACACCATTGTGATTGCCATAACCGATGGCATGGCCCACACCCGAATCGGGAACCCCGCAGACAAAATCGGGCTTCACCGTATCTCTTTTTGCCAGGGCAGCACCACAACGATATCTCACTTCATCCACGTTGATTCCTTCATAATAGGAGGGTGGATAACCATAGTATACCCACAGGAAGGAACAAACCTGCATTTTTTCGCCAGCTGGCTTCAGGGTCCGGTAACCATCGGCAGTAATTTCAACAATTTCTCCGGGTCCCAGATAGTACTCTATTTCATAGCCGGTATTGGGAAAAGCACAGGTCTCTGAAGCCACTGCATAGGCTCCGTCCTTTTTTCCAATAATGGCTGTGGTCCGGCCCAGTTTGTCCCGTGCTGCAATAATTTTCTCGGGGGTCAGGATCATCATGGTACAGGATCCCATGACTCTCTCATGAACATTTTCTATGCCAGCCACAAAATCATTCTCCTCGCAGACCAGGTTGGCCACTACTTCGGTGGGATTTACATTGCCCTGGAAGTTCTCAGCGAAGTGTCCCCTCTTGTCCAGGAAGTGCTGCTCAAGCTCATCTATGTTAACCATGCGACACACCGTGGCTATGGCGAATCGTCCCATATGTGAATTGAACATAATGGGTTGGGGGTCGGTATCACTGATAATTCCGATACCACTTCTTCCACTGAATTTTCCAAGATCGGGTTCGAATTTCGATCTGAAATATCCATCTTCGAGGCTATGGATGGATCTTCTGAATCCTTCCTTTTCGTTGTAGAACACCATCCCCGCCCTCTTGGTACCCAGGTGCGAGTGATAATCAGTTCCATAAAATACATCGTACACGCAATCCTGTTTGGCAATTGCCCCAAAGAAGCCACTCATTTTGGAAATAGTTTTAGGTTCGTAGTTGTCCTAAAACTATGCATTTAAACCGTGAATGCAAACTAATTTAACAGCTCTTATTGATGGGCTGCTTCCCAGCCAATCAATGCTGATTTTCTATCCAGTCCCCACCGGTAACCGTTGATCTCACCGGTCTTGCGGACCACCCGGTGACAGGGTATCAGATAGGCTACCGGATTTTTACCAATGGCCCCTCCTGTAGCCTGGAGTCCACGAGGATTATTTACATGCTCGGAAACCGCCTGGTATGAAACCAATGCCCCAAAAGGAATTTTCAAAAGTGCTTCCCAGACCTTCAACTGAAATGGAGTTCCTTTCACCAGAAGTTTCAGGGGAGTGCTTACTTCATGTGAAAATAGTTGTTCGGCAAGGGGGGCGGTGATAGTGGGATCGTACAGGAGATTTGACTCACTCCACTGTTGGTGCAGCACCAAGGTGGCATCCTCTTCATCCTCGGTGAATTCAAGTGCACAGATGCGTGCTTCTGAGGTGAGGGCCAGAATGAATTTTCCAAAGGGACTCTGGTGGAAACCATAATGAATGGTGATCCCCTTCCCCGATTTTTTATACTGGCCTGGAGTCATGCCTTCCATATTGATAAAGAGATCATGCAGGCGACTGGTTCCGGATAGACCTGCTTCATAGGCAATCTCCGATAGAGAAAGATCTTCTCTGATCTGCTCCTTTGCATACTGAAGGGTGAGATACTGCAGGAATTTCTTGGGAGAGATTCCGGCCCATCTGGTAAATAGCCGCTGAAAATGATAGGGGCTCATATGAACGTGCTTTGCTATGTCCTCCAGGGAGGGTTGAGTGGTGTGATGCTCCCCGATATAGTGAATGGCACGCTCTATACGCTTATAATCAACTTCTGTCTGCATGGTGTAAAGATAAGCGTGGATCGGGCATTCAAAAACCCGTTTCTTGCGCTCTTACAACAGGAGGTGTTGCTTCTCATTTTTGTTCCAGCCAGCCTGAGACTCATACTTGACCTTGAAGATCTTCAGGTCGGCCTGGCTCTCGTATTCTACGAAATAAATCTTTTTCTCGGCCTGACTCTCATACTCCACAAAATACCACAAACCATCTTCATTGGCTTGCGATTCATACTCCACAAAATAGACCTTTAGATCGCACTGCGATTCATACTCCACTACAAACAGTTTCAGATCGGCCTGACTTTCATACTCAACCTTGAATACCTTTTGTCCCAGCATGGAGACCGGAGTAAGTATGAATGCAAGCAGGAATAGATATATAGTTTTCATCTTTCAGGACTATTGATGTAGATAAATCAGATCAAAAATTGGTCCAAAAAATATTCCTATCTTTTTATCGCTATTTTAAATGAAGCAATTATGAAATCGATCATTTGTTTTGGGGAGGTATTATGGGATGTATTGCCAGCTGGAAGAAAGCTGGGGGGTGCACCCCTGAATGTTTCACTCCGGGCTCAGTCATTTGGGAACAAGGCGGCCATGATTAGCAGCATAGGCAGAGACCTTATTGGAGAAGAACTTGCCGAAGCTATGAAGGTTCATGGTGGTAACCTTGCACATATACAGGAGACCGGAGAGTATGCCACCAGTGAAGTATTGGTAGCCCTTGACGAACATGGGACGGCGTCATATGAAATTAAAATGCCCTGTGCCTGGGATAATATCTCACTCCTGGAGCGCGATGTGGAAGCTGTGAAGGCCTCAGATGCTTTTATCTATGGGAGCCTTGTGGCCCGTAACAGAACTTCCAGGGAGACACTTTTTGCTTTACTTGATCATGCTCGTTATAAGGTATTTGACGTGAACCTGAGGCCACCCCATTACACCCCGGAAAGAATTATTAGCTTAATGGAAGCAGCTGATTTTGTTAAATTCAATGATGAGGAACTCTATGAGATTTGTGCTCACCTGGAGTTTAATGATCGATCCCTGGAAGCGTGCATCAGCTTTATATCTGAGCAAACAGGCACAGACCAGATCTGCGTAACCCTGGGGAAAGACGGAGCGGTTCTCTTCTACAATAGCGCCTTTTACTACAACAAAGGCTACAAGGTAACAGTAGCCGATACCGTAGGGGCCGGAGACTCCTTCCTGGCTACCATTATCTCTCAGCTTCTGAATGGCATGAATGCTCAGGAGGCCATTAATTTTGCCTGTGCCGTGGGCTCCATTGTAGCTTCGAAAAACGGGGCCAATCCCGAGGTAAGCAAATCGGAAGTCCTTACTATGCTTGATACGAAGACAGGCAAATAGCCAGTACTGCCATTATTCAGGTTTCGCAGGTAGATTTGATTTTTGCCTTTTCCGGAAGGAGGAGGGAATAAGATTGAATCCTTTGATGCCGAATCGGCGTGCCAGTATTTCTAGTCCAAGCAGAGAGACGACACCGCCTGGCAAGATAACCAGAGTGGTGAAGATGGAGAATCGACCCACATCCTTCAATTGTTCGATAGCTGCTTTAACCTCCTCTTCGGAAGGGGGCTCTTTCCGTCCGCTCAAATCCAGTTTCGCTTCCAGTAATTTGAAAAAGGAGCGGGCCATCTCTTCAGTCTCACCGGCCTCTTCTCCAACGATGGAGACCCCTTCATGGATCAGATCCTTGGTTTTGATTGCATATTTTCTGGCAAACAGGTAGCTACGATGATTTTTCACCGGCAAGCTCCAGGCAGCATCTTTCAACGCTTTGAGTTTATTGAGTATGACTGACTCCTTTTGCATAGTTCTGTCTACAAAAGCTTGGCTTTTGATTTGGGCTTTGGTGATTTCACCACCAGTATGCGGCTCAAATTACCTGAGCTATTCGACAAACAATGTACGATGTCTTTGGGACTTTCTACAAGATTATCTTTTTCAACTGTGATTGTTTCATCGCCAATTCGCACATCAACCGCACCTTCGAGAATGTAAAAGAAAACATCGACTGGTGTGATATGTGGTTTTAAGCTTTCGCCCGGTTTCAGGCTGATATGCATGGCCTGCGCATTGTCGTAATCATATAGTCTACGCACATCCAATTTGTGAGGGGTGTCAACAATGTCAAGGCTTTTCCAGTTTATGATTTTCATAAGCTATTTTATAAGTAAACCCAAGTGTTTCAGTATAGTTCATTTTATTGAATGCACGCTCTTTATCCATCCAAGTTTCATAAGGAAAGCATCTGCTTGATCGTAGGCTTTCCTTTGAACTTCTTTGTCCGGAAGGGGCTCTCTGTTATCAGGTATTGTATTAGGGGTGAAAAGATGACCGACCCCTTCGTAAACAAATAATTCACAGTGATTTCCATAGCTCAGCATAAGATCATGAAACTGCTGAACTCCATCTAAGGGTGTAACGGTATCATCTCGTCCCTGGAGAATGATGGTTGGTGGCAATCCTACGCGAACATGCTCAACCGGATTGGCACTGCTCACTGTAGTATTGGCACCAAAGACGTTGAATTTCCAACCTTCCCAGCCCTTTCCTTTGGGAAGCGAAACAGCCGGTGAGATCAGAATCATGGCATCTGGAATAGAAGTTATTGCTTTTTCCGGGATGGACTCGCTAAAGATAGCTGCCGAGGAGACCAAATGTGCTCCGGCAGACCAGCCATATGCAACTAGCTGATCCGGGTTGATGCCCAGTGAATCTGAATGTAGGCGCATCCACATTATCAGGTCTCTTGCATCAGACATGGATTCAATTGCAGTGATGTCATGTACATTGCATAATCGATACTGAGCAGCAATTGCCACCATTCCAAGATCTCTAAAATGTTTTGCTTTCTCGAAAGCCCAAGAGGGATTTCCTGAATTCCACCCACCTCCATGAAAGATGACAATAGCCGGATGTCTCTCCAGGGCAAGTGTCTCATTTGGATAAAAAATATGTGCTTCCAGATTAAAGGAATTATCTGTTTTGTATATTTCAACTTCATGGTCGGCCCTTGAATCCCTAAGAGCAGTTAAATAATTCTGCATCTCCCTGGCAATTGTATCTGTTTTGCACGCTTCTTCAAACTCTTTGATGTAGGGCTGACTGTTAGAGAGGCCATTATTTTCAATATGGACTTTTAAGTATTCAGCATACCAATAATCTCTTAAATATTGGCTGGTGAATATCTCAGGAATCAGCCTGCTTACTGCATCCATTTTCACGAGGTTGTAATGCTTCGAAGAAGTTTCGCCTTCCAGTATATGATCCAATTTATAGTCAATCCAGTCTTCGGCAAAATCTTTGTAACTGGGTAAATCAAAGCAAGCCATTGTATCGATTTCCGGCACCTTGATATAGGAGATAGATTCATCACTCAACTCCACCTTTTCACCTGTATAATAGAAGTGATTTCTTGGGTAATAGAGCATGATCTTATTAAACGCAAAATTGACATCTGTTTTCCAGGCCTTCACAAAAGCTTCATCATCCGGGAGGTCTTCCATGAAGCGTCTTTTCATAGAGTCAATTGTGGAGATGTAATCTTCCTGGTCTTGTTGATGAATCTGCACCCAATTCTGATTGAGAAAATCATTGATTTCTTGTGAGACTGGTACTATTCCAAGGAGAAAAGTGTTGGAGGGAATTAAGTCGCCCTTGTATTCAATCGCATCCAGGGTTTCTCCGCCTATTTGAATATCCAGGCTGCTTTCCGGTAGCAGAAAAACTGTCCATTCTAAGTTTGCATATGAAATATCCAGAAAGACCGGTCTTTCTATCTCTTTGACAAAGCTGAATACACCGCCTTCCGAAATCTGAATTGTTTGACCATCTATTTCAATCGTTCTATCTGCAGAATCTGAAACGCTTCCTGTAATTTGATACTGTTTATTCTCGGTTGAACAACTAATGTGAAGAGCGAAGATGAATACAAGTAATGGGAGCCAGTTTTTCATTAATCTATAACTTTTTCAGTATCCTGTAATCAATTTGCAGGAAAGTAGAGCGGGTGATTGGTGTTATATCTTCGGATAAATTCTCCTATTTTAATTTTCTTATCCCGTTTTCGAAGGGATGCATATTCGGTGAAAAGCAGAGCATCTCTTACCAGTAGTTTCTCAAAGACATCAACAGTATAGGCTGCTAATGTATTTGATTCAAAATCAAAAAGATATTCCTTACTCTCCCCCGTAACATTGGCATAGTAGTATTTTTTATTATGAGAGCGATAAAGATCTTCCGTTGTTGAATATACAGTGGTATCTCTGGGCTGAAACGTTTTTTTCTCTTGTGTTGTTGCTGAGGCTGTAAAAAGGGAAATACTGCCTTGAATAATTATCCTCATAAACTCACCACCTACCATGATAAAAAGTCGTCCGTCCTCTGCATATCCCCAAATATGCTTGGTATATATGAATCTTTGAATGCCGTAATCATCGTATAGTATGATTTTCTCACTATTATGAATTTCATTTACAAAATCTTTGTTATAAGATCCCAGATCAGTAACGATCCTGGCGAGGGGAATGGGATCGTTTGTCTTTACATCTTCGACCTTGAGATATAATCCATCCTTGAACTTAAATTCGGGAGAGTAGCGAATCATGGCTGTCTCTTCAGTCTCCTGTGCAATCAGGACCTGGAAGGGCATTAGAAATATCAATAAGCCCAAAAGGGGCAGCATTGATTTCATATCATAGCTTTATGCAGTATCCTTTCTTTCGCACAAAAATTGTGCCCATCTAAACTATAGCTAACGTTGAATAGAATCCTCATGTACCCATACAGCAGCTTGTTTTATCAGGCGACGATAGCTTGAATTTTCATAAGCGTAATGATCATGACCCAATTGCAAATAGACTATTCGTGATTTTGCATATCTGTTAGTCCAGCCTACAATTTTTCCGCTTTCAGGATGTGTGGTCTGAAGCAATGGCTGAACGGATGGCAATACTTTATAGTTCCCATAGACTTCATCATGAATGACAAAATCGTCCATTCCCTTTGTAATGGGATGATTTTTATCTACAATTTTAACAGGTACGTCTACATCGTGACGATAAGTTGAACTATCCTGATTAATGTTGGTGAGAACATAGCGCCCACCGATTATCTTCTCAAATTCATCCCATTCTTGATAGGATACCAGTGAATGATGCAAGAAGACAAGTCCTTTCCCTTCCTTTAATACCTTTATAAAGGCGGCTTTTTGTGTATCATCAATTTCCTGGACCATATCGTAGAAGATCAGGACGTCAAAATTATCAATGAGATTAGAATCAAATATTTGATTGGCCTCTGGATGGACTAGCTCCTGATAAACAACATCAGGTATATTATCGAAAATATCGAAAAATGCTTCTCTTTCGAAGTCATGCCCGCCAGTAATGATCAAAACCCGCATTAAGGTTTGCGCCTGGCAATAACTGGTAAATACGATGTTAGAGCTTGTTACCAGAATAATAATATAGAGCCATTTCATAATTCGCATTTTTCAACCCCTCTTTTTTTTCTTCTTTTTTGGCTTCGGTTCAGGGAGTTCTTTTAAGCTTATGCGAATGAGTTCACTTAACCATTCTCTGTCCTCGATTTTATCTTCAATCAGGAAACTTGGTTTTGCTCCCTTGTAGGGTGGGGCTTCCACTACATCCTGGATAAAGGCCCTTCCCGATTCGGTCGGTTTTATAAATAGTTTGTTATCACAAATGAGTGCGAATATCTTTCCATTTGAGAAAACTCCATATTCGCCAAACATTTTTTTGGCCGTGATTTCGCCTGCATTATCAATTTGATCCAGAACGAAATCCACGAATGCTTTATCAGTTGCCATCTTGCTTTAGTTATTCATTTTGTCCAATCTTCGTCCTCCATAGTGTTCCAAAACCTCACGGAGTTGCTTATAGACTTCCTTTTTGTCAGCATCCAGCGTCGAAGTATCCAATGGATTTAGCTCTTCGTAGTCTTCAGGAACTTCATAAAACTCCCCGGAATCATACAATTTATAGCCATGATTACGGGCAAATACGCGAGCCTTGTCGACCTCTCCACTTCTTGAATACCAGCTGTAAATCCATTCCCTGGGATTGCCCGTTTCCCCATGTAGTTGAGGCAGAAAGCTCCGTCCATCCAAATCCTGAGAATCCAGGTTTATATCTGCGGCCTGGCCTAGTGTGGGCAAGAAATCAGTAAAGTCAATAAGATTTGTATTGATGGAATGAGGCTTGATCACATCAGGCCATTGAA
>RCNC010003600.1_pt1 | contig 10122 bp, 9 predicted proteins | sample 2041301 | NCBI WGS metagenome assembly RCNC01 (sample SAMN09708231, study PRJNA481090) | Marine sediment metagenome, whole genome shotgun sequencing project. | biome: marine sediment; feature: ocean; material: sediment; isolation source: Sewage treatment plant 13A marine sediment (STP13A) ... | reverse complement strand
GTTTCCCCGAAGTCGACGCCGAGCTTCTCCTTGAGATGCTCGACCAGCCCCGAGGTGCCGCACAGTTGACACGAAAGGGTGGTGCACACCTGGAGGAGATACTTTCCCGGGGGGCGGAGCTGGTACATGGTGTAAAAGCTGGTGACGCTTTCGACGAATGCCGGAGAGAGAGCGAGCCGTTGTCCGACGGCTCGCATGACACCGGGCGAAATCCAACCCCATCGTTCCTGGCAGAGCCATAGAACCGGAAGCAGCGCGGCGCCGTGGTCCCCCTCTGGGTAACGCTTCAGAATCCGCTTGATTTCGGTTTCCATGCCCTTGTCGAACGACGGATTCTCGACCGCCTCGACGCTGGCGACCACGAGCGGCGGTGTGGCAACCTCAGTCATTCGCACTGCCCGTGCCGACGGAGGGAAGGCGGCGTCGACCCCAGTCGAAGACGCCCTTGCGCCACAGGTAGATGTAGGTGACAGCGAGGAGTGCGAGAAAAGCCAGCATATCCCACAGCACGATCATCGAGCCGCCGGCAAGCGCCGAGCGGAAATTGACGGCCCAGGGGTAGAGGAAGGCGACCTCGACGTCGAGAACGACGAAAACCAACGCTACGAGGTAGAACTTGACCGAAATTCGCTTGTTGGCGCGGTCGAGGAGCGGGACGCCGGACTCGTAGCTTTCAGTCTTGTTTGTGGTGGGTTGGCGGGTGCGCTGACCGAAGAGCACCGCGGAGCCGAGCAGTGCGGCTGCAAAGACGACCGCAACACCGATCGCGATGACTACCGGTAGGAATTGATCTGCCATAGGAAATTCTGTGCCTCTTCAACCCTTCCGACGGAATCCTAACCGGGCTGTCGGGAAAGTCAAACCGATATTACCGAGATGAGTCCTTCTCGCCGACGATCTGCACCATGCTCATCCGGCAGAACCGCAATTCTCAGGGATTTTTTTGCAGGAATCTATCCCTCATGGCGACCATCACCCTCGCCAGCGTCACGGCAATCAGTATGTAGATGGCGGTGGCCATGCTGCCCGGCAGCGGCGTGTCGACGAAGAAGGCGGCGCCCATCAGGAGAGCGGGAACAATGGCGCCGATTGCGGTCAGCCAAGCCCACCGTCGTCGGCGGCTGGCCAAACCCACCGCCGCGCCGCCGAATCCCGCGAGGGCGGGAAGATACAGCAGGGTCGATCGACGAATCGATTCATCGAGGATATCGATCCGCTCATCGATCGTGAGGCCGTCACCGCCGAGCGAGTGCGCGGCGCCTTTGATCCGCTGCTTCTCGAAGGCGTCGAGCGTGTGCAACCCCACCGTGATCACGAGAGCGACGACGGCGGCGAGGAAGAGATCGGGAGTTACCCGGCGGAGCCATTCATTCATCGTCTCGTCAACCTTTCCAACACTCCGCCCTTTTTTATTGTCACATGGGCCCGGCGGTTTCAGCAGTGATTTGTGTTACGGCGGTTCGCGGGTTACCGTTCTCTTCCTTTTCCCCACCGCCCCGGGTCATTCTGCTATCCTCCGCGCCATCATGCCGGCCGTGAGATCGCCGGCCCGGGAGCGTCCATGGAACACGAGCTGATTCTCATCCTCGATTTTGGTTCACAGTACACACAGCTCATCGCGCGCCGGTTTCGCGAGCTCGGCGTGAAGACGGTGATCGAACGCGGCGACCTTGGACCACGCGAGATCCGGGAGACGGCGCCGATCGCCGTGGTCCTGTCGGGCGGCCCTGCGAGCGTCTTCGAAGACGGCGCATTACAGGCGGATCCTGCGGTCTTCGATCTCGGCGTGCCGGTGCTCGGTATTTGTTACGGGCACCACCTCATGGCCCGCGACCTGGGCGGTGAGGTCCGATCCTCGAATCGACGAGAGTACGGATTGGCCGAGCTCGAGGTGATTGGGGAGGGACCGGTTTTTGGGGACACCGAACGGCGACAACCGGTGTGGATGAGCCACGGGGATCTGGTGGCCGAGCTGCCTCGGGGTTTCGAAGTTCTGGCAACGACGCCGACCACAGCGGTGGCGGCCATGTTCGATCCCGACCGCCGCTTTGTCGGCCTCCAGTTCCACCCGGAGGTTCGGCACACCCGCCACGGAACCGAAATTCTCGATCACTTCATCGACCTGGCCGGAGCACGCCGCGACTGGAATCCCGCCGCCATTCGTCACGAACTTGTCGCCAACCTCGAGCGATCAGTCCCCGAGGGCAGGGTCATCTGCGGCGTATCGGGAGGTGTCGACTCGTCGGTGACCGCCATCCTGTTGCGCGAGGCCGTCGGCGAACGGCTGGTGCCGATCTTTGTCGACACCGGTCTGCTGCGAAAAAACGAGGGCGATGCCGTTGCACGTCGTTTTAACGAGTTCGGGCTCGATCTCGACCGGGTCGATGCATCGGACCGTTTCTTCGCGGCGCTATCAGGCGTCGAAGACCCCGAGGAGAAGCGCCGGATCATCGGTCGTGAGTTCGTCGCGGTTTTTGAGGAGGAGGCGGCACGCTTCCCGGACGCCCGCTATCTGGCGCAGGGAACGTTGTACCCCGATGTCATCGAGTCGTCGGGAGTTCGGGGAACTGCGGCGGTCATCAAGACCCATCACAACGTCGGCGGGCTCCCCGAACGATTGGGTCTGGAGCTCGTCGAGCCGTTGCGCGACCTCTTCAAAGACGAAGCCCGAATGGTGGGGGAGGAGCTGGGTCTGCCGCACGACTTTGTGTGGCGGCACCCGTTCCCCGGACCCGGGCTGGCGGTGCGGATTCTGGGCGCGGTCGACCCGGTCCGCGTCCGCACCCTGCAGGAGGCTGACGCCATCCTCATCGAGGAGATCCGGGCGGACGGTCTCTATGACGAGATCTCGCAGGCGCTGTGCGTTCTCCTGCCGGTGAAGAGCGTCGGCGTGATGGGGGACTCCCGGACCTACGAGAACGTGCTTGCGGTACGCGCGGTAACCACAACTGATTTCATGACCGCCGACTGGTACCGCTTCCCGCCCGAGACCCTGGATCGGATCGCCCGCCGCGTCGTCAATGAGGTCGCAGGGATCAACCGGGTCGTTTACGACGTGACCTCGAAGCCACCCGGCACCATCGAGTGGGAGTAGGTTTCTGGGACCGCCGAGCTCCAGCCCGGCATTCTCCCGGGCAGAAAGCAGATGCTGTCGGTGACAGGTCTGTTCATGTTCTGCACTATCGTCTGCATCATCATTTCCTCACGCCCGACGGGACCGAATCGAGAGGGCGGCGGAGGGCCCGGGCTGACGGCGGGGCGGCTTCACCCACCCGGAAAAGGAGAACGGGGAGGGTCTCTTCCTCGAGTCGACAGAGAGAGCGGAGGTTCCTCTCGGCCTCGATGGCCCAATCCCGCAAACGAGCGTCCATGCCCGCGCCGCCCTGCAATCGGTTGCGCATAATGAGCAGCGCCGGCCCGGCGATGGGTTGGAAGGCCAATCGCTTCTCCGCGGCCATCAGCCATATCTTCTCAAGGAGTCGACCAGCCTCGAACGCGGCGTCCGCGCTCATCTCGGGCAACGAAATGACCCCGAATGCGCCCGAGGAGGCGTAGAGTTTGACCGCCCGACTCGCCAGCCGCCGGCCCACGCCGAGACGTGCGAGTACCTTCGCGCGGGGCCATTTGCGGAGGACCCTCAATCCCAATCGATCAATTGAATTCAGTTCGAGCGAACGCAGCGGGAGACCGTCTCGAGTCCGGAACACCTCTTCTCGGGTCCAGCGGATCCAACGAAAAATGACATCGTGGATCTTGGAATTGTGCAGGAAGAACTGATCGAACTCCCCTGCCATGGCACCGATGTCTTCGATCTCGTCGCGTTCGAATAACATGCACAACCGTGCCTTGTGGCCAATACCCTCGAGGCCCTCCAACCGCTCGACCATCTCTGGCGCCAGCCGCGTCCTCGCGTATGGCCGGCGGTTGGTGCACCGCTCGGGGATAACGGCCGCAAGAGATGAGGATTTTTTCGACGCCGGCTCGAGAAAGACCCTGGCGGTCGGGCGATTCGAGTACGCTTCCGATCTCAGATCAACTCTCAAGTCATAGCCCTCGGCGTTGGCGACGATCTCCATGTTGGTGACGGCGCCGCCTATTGAAAGGTAGGCCACCCCATGCTCCACATCGAGAAACGAGGTCCCGGTTTCGAAGTCCCAGAAGATCTCGATGCACTCGCCCGTCCACCGAAATCGCCAGGATTGCCAGTTATCGGGGGTCGGCGCCCACCAACCAGCCTCGATGATCCTCGCGACGGCCTCGGCCTCGAGAGGATCCGCGAAGAGTCCGGGCTCTTCGCCTCTTCTCTTGGCTGGGTCCGAATACGAGGGGGTCTTCATGTGGGAGGTTGCTCCTTCTACGGTCGCAAATACCATGTTACGACAGGAGGGTTCGGATCGAGGTATTCCTCGCAACTAGCCCGCATTTCTCAGCAATCGCCAGTTACGGTAGACGATCCACCACTCCCAGGACGATTGAGCGGGAGCTGGTTCTTTTCTCCGGATTCGCGGTACCCCCTTGACTACTCCGGGGTCGGCGCTGGCTTCACAGGCCGGTATGAGAGCTCCGGCCGGTTCTTCCCGGTCTTGACATCGTACCTCCTGAGCATGCTCAGGGTCTCGTTCCAGAGCGCCTCCGACTCGTCGCCGACCTTGGCCATCGCCTTCTCGGCCTCGGTCCAAAAGACCGCCGGGCTGGCCGCATGCTCGACGTAGATGTAAAGCGGCATCTCGGTGCCGAAATCGCCCTGCCATGTGTTCCAGCCGAAAGGCACTTCCTTGGCTGTGAACAGGGTGACGAATTCCTTGAAGTTCTTCTCGAACGCCCTCTCCATACCTGGCTTGACATAGCAGTAACCCCAGAGAAGGTAATTGCTCTTGTCAGGATCATAGGGATGCTGTTCCGGCAGGTAGGAGAGGTCGGGACGGAAGCGCGAGAGCGTGAAGCGGTAGGTTTCGTAGGAGCCCGAGATCTGCTTTTCCATCTCTTCGTATTTGTCCCAGCCCCAGGATTCGAGGAGCTTCATCCAGCTCTTGTAGAGAGCGTCAACGTCAGCGAAGTCCTTGATCGGGTAAACGTAGTAGTAGTGATAGTCATCGGTGGCGTAGGCCTCGTAGGCATACGGGAAACCGTGCTCGGCTAAGATCGAGGTGAACCCCTTGACGGCAGCTTCGTAGGCTGCTACCCCTTCCGGTTTCACCGTTACCTCCTCAATGAAATAGAGCTTTCCCTCCTCCTCCCCGGCCGGCGCCAGGGAAACCACCCCAAAAGTGCACGCCACAAGTACTGCGAACGACACGATCCAGATACCACGTCTCATCGCAGATCCTCCTTCTCGGTTTTTCTCACCTGTGTTGACTAAAAGAGCTTAGGTTCTGGGAGACTGAGTGTCAACCAAAGAAGCCTGGCACCGCTTCTCTGTGACCCTGGTACCTTTCGACAACACTGCCCGTCCCGAAGAAGGGCAACCCAACGGGTCGACGCGACGAGATCTCTGAGGTACTCGGTCTACTGCAATCCGCGTCGCACGAGCAATGGCTCGATGCTCGGTTTGGCGCCCCGGAAGCGCTCGTAGAGCACCATGGGTTCTTCACTGCCACCAGCGGCGAGGATGTTCTCGCGGTAGGAGCGCGCCACATCCGGGTCGAACAGCCCGGCTTCCTTGAAGACCTCGAAGCCGTCGGCATCCAGCACCTCGGCCCATATGTAGCTGTAGTAGCCGGCCGCGTATTCTCCCGAAAAGATGTGACCGAAGTACGGGGTGCGGTAACGGGGCACAACCTCGGGGATGATGCCGATGCGCTCCATCGACGCCGCTTCGAAGTCCATCGCATCCTGCACGACGGATTCGGTGAGCGTGTGCCAGTCCATGTCGAGGATACTCGCCGCCAGGTACTCGGTGGTAGCGAATCCCTGGTTGAATTGTTTGGCCCGCTGGAGCTTCTCAACCAGCTCGGGTGGAATCGGCTCACCACTTTCCACGTGGCGGGCGTAGGTCGGCAGGACCTCCGGCGCGAGGGCCCAGTTCTCCATCATCTGCGATGGCAGCTCGACGAAATCCCGCGCCACATTAGTGCCGGTGAGGGTCGAGTAGTTGCCATCGGCGAGCAGGCCGTGGAGGGCGTGACCGAACTCGTGGAAGAGGGTCAGCGCCTCGTCCAGACTCAGCAGCGCCGGCCGGCCCTCGGCAGGCTTCGAAAAGTTGCAGACATTGACGATGATCGGCCGCACGTCGTCGCCGTCTTGCTTCCACTGCTGGCGGAAGTTTTCCATCCAAGCTCCGCCGCGCTTGCTCGCGCGGGCGAAGTAGTCGACGTAGAGGAGGCCAAGGTGCGATCCGTCGTCATCCTTGACCTCGAAAGTCCGCACGTCGGGGTGCCACACGGCGATCTCGGGCCGCTCCTCGAACGTCAGACCCCACAGCCGGCCGGCGACGTCGAAGGCGGCCTGGCGCACGCTCTCGAGCTCGAGGTAGGGTCTGACCGCGGCCTCGTCGAATTCGTACTTCGCGGCGCGGAGCTTCTCGGCGTAGAACCACCAGTCCCACATGGCGAAGTCGATGTCATCGCCGAGGCTGTCCGCGAGGGCCTGGAGTTCGTCCCGCTCCACCGTCGCCCGCGCCAGGGCCGGCGCCCACAGCTCCTCGAGAAGCTCGTTGACCTTGGCCGGCGTGTCGGCCATGTTCTCCTCGAGGACGTAGGCCGCATGCGACTCGTAGCCCAGCAGGAGGGCGCGCTCGGCCCGCAGTGCGGCAATCTGCGCGGCAAGCTCCCGATTGTCGGTCTCACCGCCGTTGGCGGCCAGCTGGGTGTAGGCACGGTAGAGCTTCTCGCGGAGCTCACGACGCTCCGAGCGTTGCATGAAGGGCGTCCAGCTGGTGCGCTGGAGATTGAATGCCCAGGCGCCCTCGTGGCCCTGTTCTGTGGCCATGGCCATGGCTGCGCTGCGCACGGACTCGGAAAGACCGGCCAGATCTGCCTCGTCCTCAATCAGAAGGGCCACGCCGTTCATCTCCTTGAGCAGGTTTTCTCCAAACTGGGTGGTGAGGGAAGCCAGCTCGCCGTTGATCTCGCGCAACCGTGCCTTGGCCTCCTCATCGAGATTGGCGCCGCCTCGCACGAAGGCCTTGTAGGTCTTGTCGAGCAAGCGGTGCTGCTCGGTTGTGAGCTGGAGTCCGTCCCGACTGTCGTACACCGCCCTGACCCGCTTGAACAGCTCTTCGTTGAGCAGGATGTCGTCCTGATGGGCCGACAGGCGGGGGTTGATCTCCTTGGCCAGCACTTGGAGTCCCTCGGTCGAGTGCGCTTCGTTGAGATTGATGAACACGAGATTCGTCCGCTCCAACAGCTCGCCCGACCACTCCAGCGCCTCGATGGTGTTGACGAAAGTCGGATCCGCGGCATCGCCGGTGATCGCTGCCACCTCATCGGTGTGAGCCGACATCGCCGCCTCGAAGGCCGGCAGGAAGTGCTCCTCCTGGATCTGGTCAAACGGTGGCGCACCGTATGGGGTGTCCCAGTCGCCGAGCAGGGGGTTGGGTGCGGTGGGACCGCTCACGTTGCATGCGGTGAAGACGACGGCTCCGACCGCAACTGTGACGACGAGCATTAGGGTTCCATTGTGCATTGAAGTACTCCTCAGTGAATTCTCGGGGTGCCGCTAATGCCCTGACCCGCACCGGACGCGGTTGACCGGCATTCTACCCGTATCCGGCTTCAGCGCCAGGCGAGGGCAGAAAAACCAGTCGGGGTGATGATTCTGAACAGAAAGAAAATCCACCGCCTCGCCATTCAACCCTACCGCCTCCTGGCCGACGGTTTCGAGTCCGGCGACCTCTCGGCCTGGTCGGTCGCGATCCAGTAATCACTCATGGGTACCACCCTCCGCATTGTTGCATTGTGGTTGCGCCCATCACCAGCGAGTTTCCAGCTTGGGCGAGGGATAACTCAAAACTAAAAACTCAACACTCAAAATTCTGGTGGGGCGCGTGGGTGGTATGATGCGCGCCGCCGCCGGTTCAGCTTTACCCGGCGGTAGGCTCACGGGGGCTGGGCGTCTCACCGGTGGGCCGTCATGGAGGCACTGTCATGGCACGGACCAAGGTCGTCATCATGGGTGCGGCTGGGCGCGATTTTCATAACTTCAACTGTCTGTATCGCGACAACGAGGACTACGAGGTGGTGGCCTTCACTGCCACCCAGATCCCTGACATCGAGGGCCGGACGTATCCCACGGAGCTCGCCGGGTCGCTCTATCCCGGCGGTATTCCGATCCTTGCGGAGGCGGATCTCGAAGATGTGATCAAGAAGAACAACGTCGATGAGGTGTGGTTCTGCTACTCCGACGTTCCCTACAACTACGTGATGGGCAAGGGGAGCCGGGTGATCAGCTGGGGGCCGCACTTCGGCATCCACTCGGCCACACGGACGATGGTCGAATCCAGCAAACCGATGATCGCGATCACCGCCGTCCGCACCGGTGTCGGGAAATCGCAGACCACACGGTATGTCTCGCGCATCCTCAAGGAGATGGGGAAGAAGGTGGTCGCGATCCGCCACCCCATGCCCTACGGTGATCTCGCCAAACAGGCCTGCCAACGCTTCGAGACCTACGAGGATCTCGATCGCCACCAGTGCACGATCGAAGAGCGTGAGGAGTACGAACCGCACATAGACAATGGGTTTGTAGTCTTTGCCGGCGTCGACTACGAGAAGATCGTTCGTGAGGCCGAGAAGGAGGCCGACGTCATCCTGTGGGACGGCGGCAACAACGACACACCCTTTTATCGCCCCGATCTCCACATCACGCTCGTCGATCCGCATCGAGCGGGTGACGAGCTCACCTACTACCCGGGCGAGACCAATCTCCTGATGTCGGACCTCCTGATCGTCAACAAGGTCGATACCGCCGATCCGGTCAAGGTCGAGCAGGTCGTCGACACCTGCCATGAGGCCAACCCGTCGGCAAAGGTCATCAAGTGCCGCTCGGTGATCACCGTCGACGAACCCGAGCTCATAGCCGGGAAGCGTGCGCTCGTGGTCGAGGACGGCCCGACGCTGACCCACGGCGGGATGGAGTACGGTGCGGGCTGGTTTGCCGCCAAACAGGCGGGGGCGGCTGCGATCATCGACGCGCGGCCGTACGCCGTCGGCAGCATCAGGGCGACCTTTGAAAAGTACCCCAACGCCGCCCGCATCCTCCCCGCCATGGGTTACGGTGACGAGCAGGTGAGGGAGCTCGAGGAAACCATCAACGCGGCGGAGGCCGACGTGGTGGTCGAGGGCACGCCCATCGACCTCAGGCGGATCATCACCGTCAACAAACCCATCGCGAACGTCACCTATGAGCTCGAAGAGGTGGCGCCGGGGGTGATCGAGGAGATGGTGGCGCAGGTCGTAGACCAGAAATGACGAGCAACGCCAAGACTGCGCGATCGGTCTCAGCGGCGCTGTGGATTGCTGCGTTTCTGGTCGCGGTGCTCCTCGCCGTGTTCCAGAGGATGACCGGTCCGAGCTACCCGGCGCGGGGAGAGGTAGAGCTGGCCGGCGGTGAGTCGATGACCTACCGCCTGCCACGATCGGACGAGGGTAGCGGACGCCTGCGCGTGAGGATTCCCCGAACCCGCGACGACCGCGAGGCAGTTCTCGAATGGCGGCTATTTCCTACTGATGAGCCCTACCGGACGCTCATCATGGCGAGCGACGGCGAGAGGCGGTTGGTGGCGTCGATTCCGGGCCTACCGGCCGCCGCGAAGGTGGAGTATCGAGTCGTGGTCTCGGACGCCCGAGGCTCCACCGTCGTACCCGCGGATGAGACGGTCGTGGCCCGCTTTCGAGGTTCCGTCCCGGCTGGAATTCTCGTTCCCCACATCCTCGCCATGTTCGGCAGCATGTTGGTGTCGACGCGCGCGCTCTTCGAGGTCCTGCGCCCCGGCGCGCCAGGCGGGCGTCGTCTGATTCTCACCTCGATGGGGTTGCTGGTCGCCGGCGGGCTGGTGCTGGGACCGATCGTCCAGAAATACGCCTTCGGAGCGTTGTGGACGGGGTGGCCGTTCGGCCACGACCTCACCGACAACAAGACCCTGATCGCCTTTCTCGCCTGGTTGCCGGCGACGGTCACCGCGGC
>RCNC010003599.1_pt1 | contig 10124 bp, 7 predicted proteins | sample 2041301 | NCBI WGS metagenome assembly RCNC01 (sample SAMN09708231, study PRJNA481090) | Marine sediment metagenome, whole genome shotgun sequencing project. | biome: marine sediment; feature: ocean; material: sediment; isolation source: Sewage treatment plant 13A marine sediment (STP13A) ... | reverse complement strand
ACCCAAGGCCTCCCCCTGCTCTGCCTGCTCACCTTCCAGGCTATAAGTGATGCGTGGATAGTCTCGCATTATTTCCTGAATAGCCCCGGCACGCAGGTCAGCAATGACCTCATTGGCGGTGATCTGGGCCCGGTCGACATCGGCTATAACACTGACAATCCGCTGCCGGTCGGCACGGCGAATGGTCGAGTAGCCGCGGCCGAGCTCAGCCCTGGCAACCGTCTGGAAGGGCACCTCGGCACCATCGGGCGTACGGATTCGCATATCGTTGAGGGTGGCAAGCGATTTTCGTTCGGCCTCGGTATAACGCACCATGACCCGCACATCATCACGACCGCGCTGGATTCGCTGGGCTTCCTCTCCATAGAAAGCCTGTCGGACCTGACGCGCCAAAATTGACAGCGATAATCCCAGGGCTTCACCGGATGGCTGGACATCAAGTTTGAGTTCCTGTTTTCCAGAGCGGAACGAATCGGTGATATCAATAACGCCGGGGTAGGTGGCGAGCTTGTCACGCAACCTGGCGGCGACGGTACGCAGATCATCTACATTGGCGCCTGCAAGCTGGATGTCAATTGCATTACCGGCATTGAACAGCGAGGTGCTGAATTTCAGCTCCACCGCATCAGCAATAGGACCTGCCAGCTCCCGCCAACGATTGGCCACTTCGCGGGTATCAATGTCTCGCGACTGGCTGGGGGTTAGCTGCAGGGTGACTTCCCCCAGGTGGCCGCCGCCTTGAGCAGGGCCACTGTCGGATCCTGGCCCGCCGCCGCCGGTGCTACTTGGCTGACTGCCAACGGCTGACAGAATATGGGTCACCGGCGGGGCCGTTGGATATTCCTGGTCGAGGTCACGCTGCAGTTGCTGTGCAGTCTGCTCCAGGTGCAGCACTGCGGCATCTGTCACAGAGGCGGGTGTACCAAGAGGCATAGTCAGCTGTGCAATGGCCTGGTCGGACTCCAGCGGCGGGAAAAATGAGAATGGTAAGCGGCCACTGCCCAGGATGCCCACCGCAGACAGAAACGCCACGATAGCAAGAGCAGCGACGACATAGCGGGTCGCCACGGCACGCTCTACCAGGGCTCGGAAACGCACTGCAATAAGTGATTCTATGCGGTTGGATACCCGCGCCTGGAATTTCACCATTGCCTCGGCAACGGGCTTGGAGATACCCGCCAGATGGAGCAGGTAGAGCAGCACCAGGGTAGCAATGGCAAATCCCATGTAGCTGCGTACATCCCAGGCGATTTCCAGGAGGGCAATGCCAAGTATAGGTATCAGCAGCAGTCCTACCTCACTGGCGGCTGACTTGGAATGGCTGTGCCCCAGGTGGGAAGGCAAAATCAGCTGGGACTCGATCAGTGAGAAGACCAGGCAGCATAGAACTACCGTGGCTACCACGCCAAAAATCTGGCCGAAGGTTCCAGGACCCAGAAGCAGGGGCATGAAGGTAACGACGGTGGTCAAGACACCAAAGATAACGGGCAGAGAGACCTGCTGGGTGCCAACCACTGCACCCTCCAGCAGATTGCCCGTGTGCTGTTGCTGCGAGTGAACGTTTTCTCCCACCACGATGGCATCATCAACCAGGAGACCCAGTACCAGGATAAAGCCAAACAGCGAAATAGCGTCGATCGACAGACCCAGTATATAGATGCCAAAGATGGCTCCAAGAAACGCCACTGGCACGCCAACACTCACCCAGAACGCCAAGCGTGGCCGAAGGAACAGTGCCAGCACGATCAGTACCATCAAAAATCCTTGGCGGGCGCTATTAAGCAGCGTCTCGAGACGGTCCCGCAGCAGCTTGGAGCCGTCATTCCAGACAGTCAGCTCCACCCCTTCGGGGACGCGAGTGCCGGCAGTCGCAAGATACGTCCGGACCACCTGTGTGATATCAATAATGTCCTGGCTGCCGATGCGCGAGACTCGGACTAATGCCGCCGGTTTACCATCGAAGCGCAACATCTGATCAGTGTCAGCAAAGCCATCTACCACAGTAGCAACGTCCTTGAGATAAAGGCGAGTACCATCAGGAGCAGTGCGCAGCACCAATTGCTCATACTCGCTGCCCCAATAGGCCTGGCCCTTGGTGCGCAACAAGATCTCGCCGCCGCTAGTCTTGATGGCACCACCTGGCAGGTCCAGGGAACGGTTACGTACCGCCTGGGCCACGTCATCAAAGCTAAGGCCGTTGCGCCGCAAAGAGGATTCGGAGACCTCAATCGAGACTTCATAAGGGCGTGTATTACGCAGCTCTACCTGGGTTACCCCGGGAAGTTTTGCAATATCGTCGCGGACCTGTTGACCGATGATTTTCAAGGTGCGTTCATCAGTTGGTCCGGTAACGGCGATATCAAGGACGGCGCGCACTATACTTACCAGGTTAACAATGGGTTTTTCAGTTTCGAGCGGAAAGGTGTCGATGGCATCCACCCGGTTCTTCACATCATCCAGTGCCTTACCGGAATCTGCGTCCTCGAACAGTTCCACAGATACCGAGCAGGAACCCTCGTTGGCATTGGAGCGAATATGCTTGACGCCTTCAACACCTTCCAACTCTTCTTCTATTCGAATACAGACCCCTTGCTCTACCTCTTCGGGCGCCGCGCCCAGGTAGAGCACGGTAATGGAGATGACGGGAATATCGATGTCGGGAAATGACTTTTGCGGCATGCTCACTACCGCCACGAGGCCCGATAAGACAATCAGGCCCATTAACAGATTGGCTGCTACATTATTATGGGCAAACCAGGCAATGACACCTTTCATAAAGGATCACTATTATTGCTACCACGGTCTTGCGTGGCAATGCGCACTGACATACCTTCCAGCGCATTATCCATGGGCGAGATACAGACTCGTTCACCCGCCGCCAAGCCAGCACTGATATAGGCGTGCTCGCCTACCGTGCGCAGCACAGTGACGGTACGAAAGTGCAGCCGATCGTCGCTGTCCACCACCAGTACCTGGTTGCCCGGGCGCACTGCCGAGCGGGGCAGGACCGTCACGTCCCGAGCCAGCCGGCCATGAATCTCGGCATCAACAAACAATCCCACCGCCAACGGCGCTCGACCTGCAACAGGGGCATAAGGCGATTCGACTCGAGCCACTACGTTAATCATACGAGTTTGCGGGTCAAGCTCACCCTCGGTGCGCACCACCTGGGCGGCCCAGCGGTGTTCCTGCCCGGCAAATCGCGCGGTAATGGTGACCGCAGTGGCTGGTATTGTCTGCGCTCCCTCGATAACAGGTCCCAGGGGCAGATCGAGAAAGGCCAGCTCCTCATCATTGATGGGTAAGCGAATCTCTGCATAATCTGTGGCGTAGATGGTTGCAATGGCGCTGCCACGATTCACAAACTGACCAATATCAACGCGCTCACTGCGAACCCTGCCCTCATAAGGTGCGCGGATACGGGTGCGGGCCAGATCACGCTCGGCCCGGGCAAGCTGAGCCTGGGACGAGCGCAGAGTCGCCTCGGCAATGCGCATCCTGTTAACCGCGTCATCCTGCTGCGCAACACTAGTGAGCTGCCGTTCGCTGAGGCTATCCAGGCGACTGGCAGCCCGCCTGGCGTTGGCCAGGTCACTCTCAGACTGCACGATCCCCGCTCTGGCCTGCTCAAGGGCCAATTCGTAATCGAGAGGGTCTATCTGCAACAGCTCCTCACCAGCATTAAAGAAGCCGCCGGACACCAGGTTGGGATTTACGCTGATCACTCGACCAGCCACCTCGGCCACAAGTTCACTTTCAGTTCTGGGGGCAACAGTTCCGTGAGTCAGCGACGAAAGCGCCACGTTCTTCAAAGTGACGGTCTGGATACGCACCAAAGGTATCAGGGACTCCATTGGTTTGGGGGTCAAGGTGGGCCCTGTAACCAGCAGCATTGCGGCCATACCAATTCCCGCAAGAATAATCACCAAGGGTAGAACCAGACGTTTCAAGGTTGTTGCTCCTGTGCTGACGAGGGTACGGCCTGCTGCAGACCAGCAAACAAATATTTTTTCATGTAATGAAAGGTCGCTACTGTAGAAGTCGCTTATTATACCCGGCAGGGGCCATTTTAGATCTCTCGAAACAGTATCGACGGTAGAGCGATACGGCATAACTGATCATATTTGAGGGCCGCCCAGGCGTGGAAATCGGTGGTGCTTATAAGTATTCATGGCCCGATTGTAGCAATCTGGGCCAGTTAAATTGTCAGTCCCGTTAAGAGGCCTTACCGCGAACATCACTGTTACTGAGCAAATTGCAGTGAATTCAGCCACATATGGGTCGCAATACTTGCGGCATAGCCAATAGCAATGACCGGCGACCACTTGAGGTGACCGAAGAAAGTGTACTGCCCTCTGGCCTGGCCCATCAAGGCCACACCTGCGGCAGAGCCTATCGACAAGAGTGATCCGCCTACCCCGGCAGTCAGGGTGACCAGCAGCCACTGGCCCATCGACATGTCGGGCATCATGGTCAGAACCGCAAACATTACCGGAATGTTGTCGACTATAGCGGACAGCAGGCCTATCGCCACGTTAGCATTGGTGGCACCCCAGTCGATGTACATTACGTTTGAGGCCAGGGAAAGATAGCCAATGAAGCCCAGGCCACCCACACAAAGTACCACGCCATAGAAGAACAGCAATGTATCCCATTCGGCTCTAGCTACTTTCCTGAAAACATCGAAAGCGACCGGGTCACCGATCCTGCCTTCATGTTCCTTGTCCTTGTCCTTGTCCTTGTCGTTGGTTGGTCTATCTCGCTGCGTGGTTTTTTTGAGGTAAAAACCGAACAACTGCAGGTAACCCAGCCCTGTCATCATCCCCACCACCGGTGGCAGATGCAGAAAACTGTGGAAACAAACGGCTGTCGTGATGGTCAGCAGAAACAGGGCAATAATTCGCCGGGATCCGCGTTTCAGCCTGACAGCTTTTTCATCGGTGATAGGCCGACTCCCAGGCACTGCCAGGCTCATAATAGCCGCAGGCACCAGCCAGTTGACTAAGGCGGGAATGAATAAGTGGAAGAAGGAAAAGAAGTCTATCGGGCCCTGCGCGGTTTCTATATTTTTCTGCCAAACCATCAGTGTGGTTATATCCCCAAAAGGACTGAATGCGCCACCGGCATTGGCTGCGACCACAATATTGATCGCTGAGAGCAGCACGAATTTTGACTGTTCGCCACCCACCGCCATGATAACTGCGCACATCAGCAGCGCCGTAGTCAAATTATCTGCTACCGGAGAAATCAGGAAGGCCAGCGCCCCGGTAATCCAGAAAAGCTGTCGATAGCTGAATTGCCTGACAACCAGCCAACTGCGCAAAGCTTCAAAAATATTGCGCTCGAGCATGGCGTTTATGTAGGTCATTGCCACCAGCAAGAACAGCATTAGTTCGGCGTATTCCAGTAGGTTATGGCGCACAGCTTGCTCCGCCTCGTCAGTAAAGCCGGAGTGCACATAGACACCGCCGATAATTGCCCAAATGAGGCCGGCGGCCAGAATCACCGGCTTGGACTTGCGCAAGTGCGTGAACTCCTCTGCCATGACCAACCCATAGGCGACCACAAAGATAACAATGGCTGTGATACCGGCCCAATGGCCGGTGAGATCAAGTGGTTGGCTACCTTCTGTCGCGGCATGTGCCGCTCTCGGAAGCAGGCTCATCAAAACCATCAGGATGCTAGTTGTCTTGCTCACATTAATCTCCATTGTCGCTAAAAACTATAAAAGCAGAAACGTCTTGTGGGACAGAGCCCATGGTATGGAAGCCTGTCCCGGACAGTCAGGCCGACCTTGTCATCGTTTCATGTGGTCGTAGATTTGAGAGAACGAGTTGGCACGCTCGCTGATGAAGATGGGGATATTCATATTCCGGGTGATGTCGTTGGCCGATACCAATCCACAGATAGAACCCCTTTTGTTATCCACTATCAGTACGTGCTGGTCCCCGTAAGTTTTCATTGTGGCCAGTCGATCACCAGTTTAAGTTTGACATGCGCCTTTTTCATCAGCGCCTGTGCCTCATCAATGGTTGCACTCTGTTCCAGCATAAGCGGTATTTGCTTACTGAATTCTGTCAGCACCTCCGAGGCGGGGCTGTCGATGTCGATATGCGTGTTGTGTTGAGGCCTGTCAATTGTGTGGATATTTACCATCGATTGGGTTTTGAGTTTCCTGAACTGGGTCATGATCTGCGTCTCCCGGCAGCACGCATGCGCTTGTCTGCGCATAATGCGCCAGCCATATAGTGATTAAAATGGTCGTACTTAGGCGTTTTGGCTAGGAGTGCGGCGGCGCACGGGCGCGCAGCAGGTAGAGAAGCTCAAGATAAGTAAAAGAGTGTTCGGTTACGGGATATGGTATTGATGACCTGAAAGCTGAAGTCTGTAAATTGAGAGTAGCTATCGATTTCTGTGGGTCTTGAGGCTCCCCGGTATCATCGTTTAACCAGTCGTCGGCGAGCGCTTCGCCCAGCACCAAAGATGATGTATCTGCAGCGGAGACAGTCGGCATACTGCCAAAAGCTGCTAATAGCAGGCCACACAGCAAAAATGCCGTTGTAGCTACTTTTGACCGATGGTTGTAGTTCAGTTTCATTGCTATCGACTGCCAGGCGAGCGGACCTCCGCTCGAGTTCAAACACAAGTATAGGACAGATAAATCGACTTAGGCAGTATCGAAAAACACCGATTGTGGTAATAATGAATATTCAGCTCGGGGCATTGATATGATGGCCGACAACTTCTTTGTCGCTGCAGACTCGTTGCGGGGCCTCACCATCGTTACCCACGAATTGCTGCTTCATATGGTTTCGTGTGGTGATTCCGCGCGAACATCCAGACATACTGATCGAGGAATATGAATGCGCCACCTAGCGATGTGCCGCGCTTGTCACTGCCTGCCTTACCACAGAGGGCGTGGTACCCGACCAGCGCCTGAATGATCGGCGAAAATTTGCCGCGTCACTAAAGCCCAGTAGGCAGGCTATTTCCGACACTGGGAGGTTGGTGCCTTCCAGGTATTCCCCTGCCAGGCGATATCTCACCTGATCCAACAACGGCTGAAATCGATTCCCCTCTTTGGCCAGGTGTCGTTGCAGGGTGCTTTCGCTCATATGCAATAGCTGCGCGACCTTGGCGCTGGTAGGAAACTCTGAGCCTGCCTGCAGTAGAATTTGCTGCACTCGCTCACTGACCATGCCACCTGAAGCATCTCGTGATATCAGGCGATCACATTCCCTTTTGAAAATATCCATAGCGATCGGGTTAGACGTTGAGATAGCAGAATCAAGACTGGCGTAGTCAAAAAACATAGCGCTGCGTTGCGCGTTGAAGCGTACCTCAGGTCCGAAGATCGCGTGGTATTCAACGAGGTTCGTAGGCGGTGCATAGCCCAACTGCAAATTGATAATGGCGGTTTGCCGCCCCAACAAAATACCGCCGCTGTTTATGATCGCGGCATACAGCACTTCTGTGTAAAAGCGCTGCAGGTCCTGGGGCAGGTGCGCCGCTTTCACCCACAGCTCAAGCTGGTCATCATGGCGCTGCAATTGGACACCAATACTGGGCAGTATCACGCGGTTATAGCGCACCAGCAGATTCAGGGCGTCGCCAATTGTGGCGCTGGTCATCAGCGCATATCCGAATATGCCCTGCGACGCGATGCTGATCTGGCTGCCAAATTTCAAACCCAGTTGGCTGTCTTTGGAAAACAACAAGGCGTTGGTACAGGCCGTATCAAGTTGACTGGCGTTCAAATTCAATGCCGTCTGAGCGTCAGCCTCGACAATACCTGTGCCTTGAAGGAGCTGTTCCCGCGACATGCCCACCGGTTCCAGTACCTGCAATAGCGTTGAGATGTAGTAGGCGTGCACAAAGCCTCCTGATGGTATTTAACCTACTGTAAGATGGCATATAACCCCCAACATGAAAGGATATAACCCCACTGATGAATGTATATAACTCCTATTCGGGCCGGATTGTCAACTAGGATGCTCCCACACGTTACGACATCACTCTCGGAGCACAGTTATGACATCGAACAATGAAGCAGCAAACCGGGCAATAACCGACGCGATTGATCAGACAGCCACGCAGGCAGCTACTCAGGCAACTACGCCCGCGTCCGTGCAGATCAAGCCACGCAATCGCTCGCATGATATCGCCGAGGCGTTGCAGGGCGAATGGTTAGACCACAATGCATTCTTGACGGCCGTGTTCAACGGCATGTCCATCACCTTTCCCGCTGGAGAAAAGTTTTTCATCGACAGTGTGCGGCATTTCGCTGGCGACGTTACCGATCCTGTGTTGAAGGATCACATCAAGGGATTCTGTGGGCAGGAGGGTTTTCATCGTCGAGAGCACCAGCGCTACAACGAAGCTTTGTGTGACGCGCGCGGATACGATCTGGAGAAATTGGAAGGGAAACTGACTCGCCGCCTTGTCTGGGCACAGAAAAATCTCACGCCCCTGCAAAACCTTGCGATCACCGTCGCCATTGAACATTTCACCGCAGTATTGGCGGAATTGCTGTTGCGTTCCGATTCAGTGATGAACAATGCGGATCCAGCGATGCGTGACCTGTGGCGCTGGCATGCGGCTGAAGAAATGGAACACAAATCTGTCGCCTTTGATGTTTATCGAGCAGTTGGTGGCAGCGAAGGGTTACGTCTGTCTGTAATGAAGCGCGCATCTTTCTTCATCGGCTTCGAATTGATGCGAGCCGTATTTTATATTCTGCGCAAAGACAATCAGCTGTTCAATTTTTCACTCTGGCGCAAGGGCCTGGCTGGTTTGTTTGGCAAGCACGGTGCCTTCAAGGGAGGTTGGGCGCCTTACCAGGAATTTTACGCAAGGGGCTTTCACCCTTGGCAACATGACACGCGACAACTGTTAGTGGATTGGGCGGCAGAGCCTGTGGCTGGCTAATTGCTACCATTTTCTATACTTTTAAATGGCTTATAATCGCTTAGAGAGTCCGACTCTGGCAGGGGAATTGGTGACGCTTGTATGTGTTCATGGGCCGATTCTATCAATTTCAGTCTGTTAAGTTGTCATTACCTTTTTTGATATCGTCCATATCATCAGAGGTTCCTCTCAGTTGGTTTCGCCATGAGCCGTTGCCGAAGCACGCTGCTCGGAACCCTTTGTTCTGGTCCACTGCAGGAAGGTGATGGGCACGCTGCCGGGCGTTAGAGCGTTCCCACTGCTCGACAATGGGAAAGCCTAGCAGTTCACCGTAGAAGCGGACGTTAGCAGCTCCCAGGATATTCTGATTCCAGCAGTTTCCTAGCCCTGTTCCCTACGCAGTTTAAGTAGCCAGGAACTCTGATTTTTTTCTGCGTCATAGAATACGGCGACGGTAAAGAAAAACATCAGTATCAATATAATGTGCGCAGCTATGCTTAAACCGAAATACATGATGCTTCCGATATAGGCTGCAAAGGCGCCACTCCACATAAAAGCCAGGATTGTCATGATAAACATTCTACTGGTCGGATCAGGAATGTGCCTTATCGGGTTTTTACTAGCGTCAAATATGTACTTGTAAGCATCGTAAATCCAAAGTCCAAATTTCTTCATTTCCAGTCCTCCAGTTTATGCAGCGGTCTGGTATGTTTACGGGGTCCGGCCGCAATTGGATTTGCGTTAACGATTTTCATGTCCGCCCTGGATTAATATGGCCATCGGTTCCGGTACCGGGGCAATTAGCTACTCAAACCACTCCTTTTGAACCATGGTCTCATTGGGTAGTACGCTTACAACCCTGATTCAGATGAAAGCCAGGTGTAATATGATAATCAACGGCTCGCTAGCGTCCGCTGTGAGGTGCGACCTCAGCCGGTCAGCGCAACACTTCAACCAAACCAACCAACACCTATAACGACTCCGGCTGCCATAAGTACTTCAGGCATGGGATATCACACACAGGACCGACGGAAATCTACTCGACAAACATCTCCTGCAGTTGCTTGACGATATTGATAGGGCAGGTCACCACAGTCACCTGGGTGTAGCCCATATTCCGTAACTGCTGCGCTGCCAGGGTAGCGCGACCACCGCTGGCGCAGTGCAGATAAATGGGATGGTTCTCATCAGGGATCACCTCAGCCCGACGGACAATC
>RCNC010003598.1_pt1 | contig 10124 bp, 7 predicted proteins | sample 2041301 | NCBI WGS metagenome assembly RCNC01 (sample SAMN09708231, study PRJNA481090) | Marine sediment metagenome, whole genome shotgun sequencing project. | biome: marine sediment; feature: ocean; material: sediment; isolation source: Sewage treatment plant 13A marine sediment (STP13A) ... | reverse complement strand
TGCACGCATTCTCGTCTCGTGGGTGGTCACGATTCCAGCCGGGGCGTTTCTCGCGATCGTATTCTTCTTCATATTCAAGACGGTTCTTCCCTAGTGGCGGGCCCGCTGCTCTAGATGCCGCCGCGGATCTGACGCAAGAGGCAATCAATGGATAAGGACACTGGCGATCACGCCATAATCCGCGAGGACTTATACGGCACAACACCTGAGCCGACCTACGCGGGCGCGACATCTTTCATGCGCCGCAAGTACACGCGCAACCTTGAGGGAGTCGATGTTGTTGTAACCGGCGTGCCGCTAGATACGGCAACAACGAACCGACCGGGCGCCCGGTTCGGACCGCGTGCGGTGCGGGCGGCATCGACCATCATGGCGTGGGAAAAACCCTACGGTATGGAATTCGATCCTTTCGACAAACTTGCCGTTGTCGACTATGGCGATTGTTTTTTCGATTTCGGGCGACCACAGGAGGTGCCCGATGCGATCGAATCTCATGCAACGAAAATCATCAGCCAGGGCCCTGCGCTGCTGGCGTTAGGCGGCGATCATTTCATCGCCTATCCATTGCTTAAAGCGCACGCCAAGAAACACGGTGCGCCGTTGTCCTTGATTCATTTCGACGCACACAGCGATACCTGGCCCGATAAGGACGATCGCATCGACCATGGCACGATGTTTTATCATGCGGCCAAAGAGGGCATCGTCGACCCGGCCAGTTCAGTGCAAATCGGATTGCGTACGACCAACAGGGATACATTGGGTTTCAATGTGCTCGATGCGCCATGGGTACACGAGAACGGTATCGTTGCGGTAGTCGAGAAGGTCAAGTCGGTCGTCGGCGAAAGGCCGGCCTATCTGACTTTCGATATTGATTGCCTCGATCCGAGCTACGCGCCCGGCACGGGCACGCCGGTTTGTGGTGGGCTTAGCAGCTATCAGGCGCTGGAAATACTGCGCGGGCTCGCCGGAATTAACCTCGTCGGTATGGATCTGGTCGAGGTTGCACCAGCCTACGACGTGGGTGAAATCACAGCGCTGGCCGGAGCCGCCCTGGCCATGGAGATGTTGTACCTGTATGCGTCTCGCCCGGCTCAGTAAAACCCGAAAATCGCCGTCTAAAGGAGCTTCTTCAAGGCGGCATCGTAATCCGATTTTGGCCGTACTCCGACAAAAGTATCGACGATCTGGCCTTTGTCGAACAGCATTACGGTCGGAATGGAACGTATGCCGAATTGCATGGCAATCTGCTGGTTGGCGTCGATATCGACTTTGGCAATCTTGGCCTGGCCTTCATAGTCTGCCGACAACGACTCGACAATTGGTCCGAGCGCGCGGCACGGGGCACACCATTCGGCCCAGAAGTCGACGAGCACCGGCTGATCGGATTTGAGCACTTCCTCAGCGAAGCTGGCGTCGGTGACGGGTATCAGATGTGTCGCTGTTTGGTTCATAATCTATCTCCTGATTGCAGAGAGACGATGTGGGATTCGTCTGGCGATATTCAAGCGCAAGAGTGACTTCGGCGCAACATTTCTTAGAATGATTTGAAATACAGGTATTCCAAAAAGGGCTCAACGTGAATCCGGATAAGCTGCTGCAATTCTACGACGAGCGAAAATCACGCGGTGATCGCCTGGTTCTCGCTACTGTATTCGAGACGAAAGGGTCGACCTACAGTAAGGCCGGTGCGCAAATGTTGATCGACGAGAATGGCTTGTTTCGGGGGATGCTGTCTGGTGGCTGCCTGGAGGGTGACCTGGCAGTGCGAGCTCAACAGGTGCTCGATTCTGGCGCTACTCAGTGCGTGACCTATGACCTGGGCCAGGATGATGAACTCTGGGGTATGGGTGTCGGCTGCGACGGTCTGATGCGTGTCTTTCTGCAGCCTTTGCTACCTGCGTCCGGCTATGCTCCGTTCGAGCAGATTGCGGCTGTGTTGAGGGGGCAGACCGCGGCGGAAATCAGTATCCCCATCGAAAACGAGTCGCTGAGTGAGCTTACGGTCGTCGTTCAGCCACCGCCGCAGGTACTCGTGCTTGGCGCGGGCCTTGATGCAGAACCCGTCGTGCGCTTTGCCAGAGAACTGGGCTGGCGCTGTACCGTCGTCGATCACCGTCAGGCCTATATCGACAATGGTGACTTCTCAGGTGCTGTTGCGACCCTCTGCGCTCCGGCGGATGAGCTGCAATCATCTTTGGATTTGTCAGGCTTCGATATGGCCATCGTCATGAGCCATCACCTGGCAAGCGACCGTAGCTATCTGCGGCAGCTCGCCGATACCGATATGAGCTATGTCGGTTTGCTCGGCCCGGCGAATCGCCGTGAGCGCCTGCTTGAAGGCTTAGCTGGCGCGGCGCTAAGGTTGGACGGACGCCTGCATGGTCCGGCGGGACTGGACATCGGTAGTCGAGGACCTGCTGCGATTGCGCTGTCGATTATCGCCGAGATGCAGGAAAAACTTGCCTCGCGCTAGGTGGCCTGAGGTTGGTTTCCGGGCAGAAATACCCGAATAATCATTTCCGATAACTTTTCGATTTCTTCATTGGAGTCGAGATCGATGTCGCTGGTGCCTTTTAACTCAAGCTTAAGAGCCAGCAATCCACCCGCCGATACCCGAATCATATTGAATAGCAGGGCCGGGTTGCCGGGCGGCGCCACGCCAAGCTCCTGTAGCTCGGCTAGTGACTGGACTACTATTTCGAACAGTGGCCGCAAGTGATTTTCCACCAACCAGTCCAGCCGATCGGTTGGCTGGCTCGATTCCTGCAGGATAATCTTGTGCAATGCCGGTTGGCTGCTCGAATAGCGCACGTAAGTTCGAATGAATGTCTCGGCGCGTGCGCGTGGATTCGCCTCGGCAACTTCCTCCATCGCTTTGACCAGCGAGATGTTGAATTCACGGAATATCCGATCCGCGGCTGCGCGCCAGAGCTGCTTCTTGCTACTAAAGTGATACGTTATTAGCGGATGGTGGACGCCGGCTCGATCCGCTATATCGCGTGTCGATGTGCCTTTGAATCCGTTCTCTGAAAATGCCTGGATAGCGGCATCCAGCAACTTCTGCTGCGTCACAACGCTCCGCGTTTGCTGCTTCCTCGCCGGTTTTTCTTCGGCCACCGCCTGTAAATCGCTCAATTTTCGCCCCCGCGCCAGGACAATCCTGATCAGGGAAGACTAGCTTGTATGTACTATCTAGTCCAGATTGGAAAAATTAATTTTACGATCGCTCAGTTGTTGGCGGTTACTCGAGCGCGAACAGCATTCGAACGGCGGCGCGCTTCTGAATCGCGACCCCGTTATCCATAATAGGCTCAAACTTCCAGGCTTCTACCGCGTTGGTTGCCGAGGCAACGAATGTATCGCCCGGATTCGAGTCGCGTATCGAAATATTCGTAACTGAACCGTCGATATCAACTGTAAAAATCACTTCGACCCAGCCTGAGATGTTGCGTCTCTGCGCGGCGCGTGGGTATTTTGGTGCGACGTATTTGACTCGTTGCAACGAGCTGACAGCAACAGGAGCATCCACAATGAAGGCAGGCCGCGACTGCTGCGGGGCAACTGCAGCGGCGGTATCCGCGTCGACAGATGACGATTCATCGGCAGCAACTGGCTCAGCATTCGGCGCGGCGAGTATTTGACTCTCAGGTTCGGCGCTCACGGGTTCTGCGTATGTTTTGGCTACCGTTGCTTCCTCGATCGGCTCCGCATTTGCGGCGGCGGCCTGTTGTTCGGCAAGCGCACGTTCGTTCGCGGCACGCTGCTCTGCGATTGCTTGTTCAGTCGCAAGATTGTCAGCCGCAAGTTTGTCAGTCGCAAGTTTGTCAGCCGCAAGCTTGTCAGCAGCACGCTTGTTGGCAGCTGCTCGCTGCTGTGCCAGCTGTTCACGTGCAGTTTGTAGTGCGGCCGTTGAGGTATTCAACTCACTGCTGGACGGGTCGAGACGTCGCGCATCTGCAAGCAGGGCTTCGGCTTCGTCGAAATTCCGCGCATCAATTTGTGTACGAGCCTGCAGGACAAGTTTGCTTGCGATCACGGCAAGTCCCTGTCGCGCAGCGGCGTTACCGGGATCGTTGCTCAGCGCGAGCTCATAGTAGTAGCGTGCGTTGTCGTTTGACGGCGCGATGAGCGCACCCTCCTCGAGTCGGGCGTTAGCCTTCTCCAGGACGTCACCAACACGCTGACTGCTCTGTGCGGCGTTGAGTTCGTCGGCGACGGCGTCTATTTCGGAAGCATCGGTGACCACGAGAGATCGCGCACCATCAAGAGCAAAGCGTGCGTCTTCAAACCGAGACTCGCGAATGCCGAGACGAGCTTCATCCAGATAGTTTCGCAATTGTACTTGAGCAAGCTGTGCGTTGAGAAATGGCAAGCGTGAATTGCCAGGGCGAACTAGCGCGATGCGTTGCAGTGCCGCCGCGGCATCTTCGACTCGATTTTCCAGCATGGCTGACTCAGCCAAGCTGAGCGATTGCTCGATGGCGGCATTCAGTTCAGCAGCAATTTCCGAATCTTCGGGTGATATTTGCAATGCAGACCAATACAGTTCGATAGCGTTGCCCCCTGGCGGGTTGAACAGCTGCCCTGCTGCTGTAGCCAGTCTGGCCTCTTCAAGAAGATCATCGATATTGGTATCAGCATCGACAGACGGCGTGGTCTCGAATGTGGCATCCGCTTGGGAAAAAGACGGCGTACCGAATGCGGCTTCGTCTACAGCAGCTTGTTCGTCTGAGCCACTGAAAATCCAGTATGAGATTCCGACAAGGACAACCAGTGCTCCCGCACCGATGCCAAGAACTTTGGGATTAGCAAATAGCGAGCCACCGGAACTTGAAGATGCAGGTTTTGCCTCAGGCGCACTTTTCTTCTCACCCTTTGGTTTTTTGAGAGAGGAAATCGATTTTCCGACCGACGTAACGATGCCAGTCATAGTCTCGGTGAAACTCGTATCGTCACCGCCAAATGCCTCTGTCAGGCCAGCTTCGACCGGTGAAAACGCCTCTTTCTTGTTAGGGATAATAGCGGCCGCGGGTTTAGGTGCCGGAGACGACTTAACGGCCTTCGGTTTTTGCGGCTTGGCTGCCCTGGGAGGCGCTGCAGGTTTCGGCGGCACGGGTGTTTGTGCTGCTGGTTTCTTTACTTCCGGCTTGGGCTGCACCTTAGGCTGCGGCTTTGGCGCAGCTTGTGCTTTCGCTTTTGGTGCGGCGGTTCCGGGGACGATAAATGCAGAGTCCGGTGCTTCGAGGTGGTGCTTCACTGATGCCTCAATAGCGAGCCGTGAACGACCCGGTGATACGGGCTTCAGCAGGAAGCGGTATACCTTGCCGCGGTTGATCAGGTCCATGAGCATTTCGCCGTCATCGCGGCGACCAGCAACGATTGCGACGAGTCGAGGTGCGGCTGCCCGCAAATGCATGGTCAAAGTTTCGGCGTTCGCGCCGACCATCGCGGCGTCAACAACGGCGACGCCAACTTTATTTTTGCGGACGGCTTCATCTGCTTGCGCAAGAGTATTCGCGTAGATGACGTTGTGAAGGCCGCGGGCCGATTCCCTGACCGTGGTCAAGAATTCCTCATCTTGTGTCAGAACGAGAACGTCGACCGCTCTTGAGCCCACGTCCGCAGATGCAGACACTCTTGCCGGATCCAGGATTGGTAAGCGACCAGTGCCGTCCGAAATGATCGTTGAACCATTCTCGGAGGTTTCCATGACAATGTGTTCGCCCAACGGTTCATCGACGTTGGCGGTGGTGTCATTTGCGGATTCAGCAAGGGTGAGCAGACGCGCCTGGCGCGTCACACTGTCGATCAGGTTCTTTAAAGAAGCTGGAGTAACGTCTCCGCGGACGATTTGAAATACTTCCTTGTCACCGACCATCGCCTCGAGGCCATCATTCTCATCTCCCGCGAGCAGAATGCCGATTGTGTCCGGTGAACGTTTCTTTGCCTCGCGCAGCGCATCCAGTCCGCTCATGCCAGGGAGTTCCTGGGCTGTCACGATGACGTCGATCTCAGTTTCGCCAAGCGTGTTTAGTGCTTCGCTACCACTTGTCGCACAGTGCACCGTATAACGATCGTTGAACCCGGTACTCAGATTGTCCAGGGTGCTTTGTTCGCTATGCAGTAACAACACCTGCTTTTTGAATTGTTCCAGCGACACTCGTATTCCTCCGGTGCTTTATGTTTAATAGCTTTAGCGGTCCTTGCGTCGAAGGAGTATATCTCTGAGAAACGGCGTACAAAGCAGTGATGGCCTTTCGGGTTTCGAATTTGTGACGTGGCGCACATTCAAACTGCAGGCCGCATCACATTTGGGCTTCAGAGAGTTGCAGGAGGCAGGACTTCGGCCTCCGGACGCGCGCTTGACGCGCTGGGGACGAGTGTCAGTTGTCGCTCACCAAACCGCGATTTCGCACTTCTTCAGACAACTGTGCGATGGCGTCATCGAGCGATAAAACGGTCTGCTGCTTACTGCCAAGCCGCCGCATCGCGACATTGTGTTCATCGACTTCGCGCTGGCCAACAGCAAGCAGTACCGGAATTTTCTCCACGCTGTGCTCGCGCACTTTGTAAGAGATTTTCTCGTTGCGAGTATCGGTTTCGGCTCGCAGACCGGCGTTGCGAAGTTGCTGTGCCACCTCTTCAGCATAGTCATTAGCCTCTGAGGTAATAGTGAGCACCCGTGCCTGCACAGGTGCGAGCCACAGTGGCAGGTTGCCAGCGTGGTGCTCGATCAGAATGCCAATGAAGCGCTCGAGCGAACCGAATATCGCGCGGTGCAACATGACGGGTACGTGCTTGTTGCCATCCTCGCCGATATAGGTCGCTCCGAGGCGGCCTGGCATGTTGAGATCGACCTGCAACGTGCCGCACTGCCAGTCGCGGCCGATGGCATCCCGCAGGACGAACTCGAGCTTGGGACCGTAGAAGGCGCCTTCGCCCGGATTGTGTGTGTACTCGAGACCACTGGCTTCGAGTGCCTTGAGCAGCGCCTGCTCAGCCTGGTCCCAGACCGCGTCTTCGCCGACGCGAACTTCCGGACGATCGGCAAACTTGATGCGGACATCGCCGAATCCAAAGCTGCGGTAGATGTCGAGAATCAGGTCACAGACCGCTATCGACTCTTGGGTAATCTGCTCGGCAGTGCAGAAAATGTGTGCGTCATCCTGAGTGAATGCACGCACGCGCATCATGCCGTGCAGGGCGCCCGATGGTTCGTAGCGATGACATTTGCCGAATTCGGCAAGACGTACTGGCAGGTCGCGGTAACTCGTGATGCCCTGCTTGAAGACCTGCACGTGACCCGGGCAATTCATCGGCTTAACGGCGTAAACGCGGCCGTCGACAGTCTCTGACGTAAACATGTTATCGCCAAAGGCCGCGTTGTGGCCCGACTTTTCCCACAACGCTTTCGCCATAATTTCGGGGGTGTTGATCTCCTGGTACCCGGCTGCATTTTGTTTCTGCCGCATGAAATCGACAAGGGTCTGAAACAGGTTCCAGCCTTTCGGATGCCAGAACACAGCACCTGGCGCTTCTTCCTGAAAATGGAACAGATCCATGATGCGACCGAGGCGCCGATGGTCGCGCTTCTCGGCTTCCTCAAGCATGAGAAGATATTTGCGCAGCTGTTTCTCATGCGACCAGGCTGTGCCGTAAATACGCTGCAGCATTTCGTTGTTCGAGTCGCCGCGCCAATATGCGCCGGAGACCCGAGTGAGTTTGAAAGCCTTGCCGAGCGCGCCTGTCGAAGGCAAATGTGGGCCGCGGCAAAGGTCGATGAACTCGCCCTGACGATAAAGCGTAATGTCTTCCGCAGATGGAATGCTGGCAATTATCTCGGCTTTATATTCCTCACCGATGCCACGGAAGAATTTGACGGCGTCATCCCGATTCCAGACCTCTCGCTCGATCGGCTCGTTGCGGTCAACGATGTCTTTCATGCGCGCCTCGATAACCTCGAGATCGGCATCTGTAAACGGCTCCTCGCGAGCAAAGTCGTAATAGAAGCCATTCTCGATGGCCGGGCCTATCGTGACTTGAGTGTCCGGCCACAGCTCCTTAACCGCCTCAGCCAGCACGTGTGCGGCATCATGGCGTAACAGCTCCAGACCTTCGTCAGAATCGCGTGTCACGATCTCGATGCCGGCATCAGTATCGATTTCTCGAGCAAGATCATAGAGTTCGCCATCAACCCGCACGGCAACGGCGGCGCGAGCCAGGCTCTTGCCGATACTGGCCGCTATTTCGGCACCGGATGTGGCAGCATCGTACTGCTGGGTAGAACCGTCGGGTAGGGTAATGTTTGGCATCGCTCGATCTGTTGATTGTTGAAATTAAGCCGTGAGGCACGGCGCGCTATTGTACAGTAGTGGCCCCTCTAATCTCAGTCAAAAACGCGTAGAATAGCGGCCTTTCCTATCGAACATCGACTAGCCCATGACCGAGACACCGCGGGATTTCATCCGCCAGATTATTCACGACGACCTGGAGTCGGGAAAACACGAGCAGATCGTAACGCGATTTCCGCCGGAACCGAACGGCTATTTGCATGTCGGGCACGTCATGTCGATCTGCCTGAACTTCGGGGTGGGTCAGGAAACGAACGGTAAGACCTTTCTTCGCTTCGACGATACGAACCCTGGCAAGGAGCGCGAGGAATACGTTCGTGCCATTGAGCGTGACGTGCATTGGCTGGGTTTCGATTGGGAAGACCGTCTGACGCATGCATCCGATTACTTCGACAGGCTCTACCAATCTGCAGAGAAACTCATCGAGATCGGGGTCGCGTACGTTGACGACCTGAGCGCCGATGAAATCAGGGCACATCGTGGCACGCTGACGGAACCGGGCAAGAACAGCCCCTATCGCGATCGGTCGGTCGACGAGAACATGGATATGTTCCGCCGCATGCGAGCAGGCGAGTTTGCCGATGGTACGCATCTGTTGCGCGCCAAGATCGATATGGCATCGCCGAACATGAATCTGCGTGATCCTGCGCTGTACCGAATCCGCCACATCGATCACCAGCGTACCGGCGACAAGTGGTGCATCTACCCGATGTACGATTTTGCGCATACCTTGTCGGATGCATTCGAAGGTACGACGCACTCATTGTGCACGCTTGAATTCGAAGACCATCGGCCGCTGTACGAATGGTTCCTCGAGCAGTTGCAGCCAGAGAATCGGCCACGGCAGATCGAGTTTTCGCGGCTCAATCTGGCGTACACAATCACGAGTAAACGCCAGCTCAATGGTTTGATCGAAAAATCGGTAGTCACGGGCTGGGACGATCCGCGCATGCCGACTATCGCGGGCATGCGACGGCGCGGTTATTCGCCGGCTGCGTTGCGCGAGTTCGTGACTCGTGCCGGCGTTACCAAGAAAGACAAACTCATTGAGATGGGTGTTCTCGAAAATTGCGTTCGCGAGCAGCTCGGAGATTCAGCCCAGCGTCGCATGGCCGTGCTACGACCGCTCAAGGTCGTGTTGACGAACTATCCCGAAGAGCAGGTTGAGATGATGGACGGGCACAATCATCCGAACCGGCCGGAGATGGGCACACGAGAGGTTCCATTCTCACGCGAACTCTGGATAGAGCAGGACGACTTCCTTGAGGAAGCGCCGCGTAAGTTCTTCCGTCTAAAACCAGGCGGCGAGGTTCGACTTCGTTCGGGCTACATCATTCGCTGCGACGACGTCATCAAGAATGATGCCGGTGAGGTTGTTGAGCTTCATTGCAGTTACGACCCCGATACTCGTAGCGGCACCGGTAGCAGCGATCGAAAGGTCAAGGGCACGATCCACTGGGTCTCGGCGGCACATGCGGTGCCTGCTAAAGTCAGACTTTACGACCGGCTCTTCACGATCCCCGATCCGACGATAGCCGACGATGTAATGGATGTCATGAATCCCGATTCGCTACAGACGGTCGAAGCTATGCTCGAGCCTTCATTGAAGAATCTCGCAGACGGCGAGGCAGTGCAGTTTGAACGGCTGGGGTACTTCTGTACCGATTCAGAAGAGCACTCGGCCGACACGCCTGTCCTCAACCGAATCGTCACGCTACGAGACTCGTGGGCGAAGATCGAACGCCAGGCAATGCAGCAGTCGTAACCGTGCGG
>RCNC010003597.1_pt1 | contig 10124 bp, 4 predicted proteins | sample 2041301 | NCBI WGS metagenome assembly RCNC01 (sample SAMN09708231, study PRJNA481090) | Marine sediment metagenome, whole genome shotgun sequencing project. | biome: marine sediment; feature: ocean; material: sediment; isolation source: Sewage treatment plant 13A marine sediment (STP13A) ... | reverse complement strand
CTGAAAATATAAATGCCGTAATCCACACCGATACCCACACCCAGGGCGATCACAGGCAGTGTGGCGACCTTGACCCCGATACCCAGGAAGGTCATCAGGGCCTGGCCCAGCACAGAAACCAGGGCCAGCGGAAGAATGATGCACAGAACCGCCCGGATCGACCGGAACGCCAGCAGCACCAGCAAACTGACCACTCCATACACCAAGGCAAGCATTTTATACTGGGCCCTGCTGACGACATCGTTGGTCGCAGCTTCGATACCGGAATTCCCTGCCGCCAGGACGAAGCGAACATCCCCCGTATCATATTCTTCAATGAATTTTTTCACTGCGGCCGTCACAGTCAGCAGGGTTTCGGCCTTGTGATCCTCTAGAAAAATCATCACCGGCACCAGGTTACAATCTGCATTCATCAGGCCCGGCGGCATCTCTTTGCCACTCACGGACCCATTTAGCACCCATTGATTTCGCGTGACCGTTGCCCACTTGGGATTGCCCTCGTTGTTACCGGCAATCGCCCGCTTCGAGGCATCGATCAGTGAAATAGCTGACTGAACTCCAGGCACGTCGGTCATGACCCATTCAAACAAATCAACGGCGGCATACGTTTCATAGGTAACGCACTGCATATCCGCCGTCTGGACCATGACGACAAACACGTCCGTGCTAGCCGTGTAATTGTCCACCATGAACTTGTTGTCCATGTTGTAGCGGGAATCCGCCCGAAGTTCGGGAGCGCCGGCATCAAGATCACCGATCTTCAGATCCTTGCCGTACCAGATGCCGAAAATGAATGCAGCACCCGCGAGAACGACCAGCACCCGGGCCACAGAGGGCCGCGTATAGACGGTCGATACTTCACATAGCTTGTGGTATGCACCGCTGTTCTCAAATTTCTTCATCCTGCGGACCGCGCTCTGACCAATTCCAAGGTATGACATCAACACGGGGAGAAGAATGAGGTTGGTCAGGATCACCACCATGACACCCACACTAGCCGCGATCGCCAGGTCTTGAATCACCTGGATCTGAATCACCATGAGGGTCGCGAAGCCGATCCCATCTGATATCAAGGCAGTCAATCCTGGAACATAGAGTGATCGGAATGCAAAGCGGGCTGCGTACTCATTGTCCCTGCCTTCTGATTTACCATGCATGATGGCGTTGATCATTTGCACGCCATGACTCACACCAATCGCAAACACAAGGAACGGGATCAGCATGGAATACGGATCCAGGCCATAGCCCAGCACTTTCAGTAAACCAACCTGCCAGGCAACGGCAATCACGGAACAAGTCACTACAATCAGTGAACTGCGAATACAGCGCGAATAGATATAAAACAGGACCAGTGTGATACCGATAGCCAAAAGGAAGAAAAACGCAACCTGCCCGGCACCATCGATCAGGTCACCCATGACCTTGGCGAAGCCGGTCATGTGTATCTTGGTTTTATCGTTTTGATACTTGTCGCGAACCAGTTCCTCAAGTTGCACAGAAATGGCGCCAAAGTTCAGAGGTTCGCCGGTTTCAGGATGTGTCTCCATCAACGGAGCGACGATGATGGTTGAACGGAAGTCATTGGCGACCAGGTTGCCTACCTGACCCGATCTCATGATATTTGCGCGTACCTGCCGCAGGCTTTTTTCAGAACCGTCGTAGTCATCCGGCACCACCGTGCCACCGGTGAACCCTTGCTCGGTTACTTCACCCCAACGGACATTGGGCGTCCATAACGATTTGACCCCGGAACGGCCGACACCCGGAATGAAGAATACTTCGTCGCTGATCTCCCGAAGCGCCTGCATATATTCCTCGGTGAAAATGTCACCTTCGGTGGTTTCTACTGCAATACGCACTGAGTTTCCGAGACCGGACAGTTCGTCCTTACGTTCGATGTAGGCCGCGATATAGGGATGCTTGATGGGTACCATTTTCTCGAAGCTGGCATCCGGGCGCACTTTGATCGCTGCTGAGACCAGGTATACAGTGACCAGGAAGAAAACCAGGACCACCCACATTCTTTTTCCGAAGATAAACCGCTCTACTATGGACTCGGCTCCCAGGAAAGCGTGCTCCATTTCATCGATGGCGCCTTTCACGACATTTTCAGTTTGCTGTTCGCTCATCGTGCCCGCCTCATTGTTCTTCAGAATGGGCTGCCAAAGGCATGCCCGTGTCATCGACTTTGCGGACTCCACCCAGCCCCGCGATCAGGATCTTTCCATCGCTCAGCTGTGCCATGCCCGAGATCACCTGGCGGTCCGGGTTTTTTGCACGGCTGAATGACTGTTCATCCGGTCCACGCGTGAGGATGACCCCACCCGACCCGCCCAGCAGAACCGTTCCATCTTCGAGCAAAACACCACTCATCAGGGTAATTGTTGTGCCGGAATCCACGGACTCCCAGGATTCCCCTTTATCCATTGAGCGAAACAGGTTACCGCGCAAACCGTAGGCCAGTAGTTCATAGCTATCCGGCCCATCCGGAACGATCACGAGACCGTAAAAAGAGCCGTCGTATCCGGGCTCCAGCGTATCCCAACTTTCACCGCCATCATTTGAGCGGTAAACAAATCCCGATTCACCGGCGATATATAACGTTCCATCGGGCGCGGGAACGATTTGATTCAGATGGAAGGCTTCTGCGTTATCCATCCGGTCTGAAACCAGCTCCCAATTTTGTCCGCCGTCGGGGGTATGGAGCAACATGCCGTAGGAGCCGATCACAAAGCCTTCCTGCTCGTTGCGAAACCAGACATCAAGCAAGGGGCGTACAGGTCCCGCTGATGTATCGTCCATTGCGCCTTCAAGCATGAACTCCGCTTCCTCCAGCATGAACTCCGCGTCTTCCATTTCAGCCTCGTCAGGGTTTTCCTGAATTTCCAGAGCTTCAAGCTGGTCCCGGTATTGCCCCACGATACGTTCGGCAACGGTCAGAATTTGCTCGTTCAACTGATGCCCATCCAACTGCTTCTGCCAGGTCTTACCCCCATCATTGGAATGCAGGATCAATCCGTCATGACCCACCGCCCAACCGGAATCCGGAGTTGGAAAATGAACCCCGGTCAAAGCGACCGATGCCGGCACCTCCGCCTGCACCCAGGTTTCACCGTTGTCGTCAGAAACGACAATGACACCGTGTGTTCCCACTACAACGGTTGAATCATCACCACGGGCCGACACATCAAGTAACAAAGCCCGGGTGGCCGCCCCGTTTGGTACAGCCGGCATTTCGAGTAAGTCTATGGCAAATGCCGGAGAAACGAATCCAGTGACCGCAACAGTAAGAAGTACGAGCAGTCGATTAAGAAAAACCGATTTCATCATTGAGAGGTTCCGATGCAGAAATTGCGAAAATCAGGGTATAGCATACAGTGAAAAATATGCCAGGGACCAGTCGAAAACCGGCCCCTGGCATATCGAAAAGTTTTACTTTTTACCAAGGCGCCTAAGTGCACTTGTATCGTAATCGCGTCTCTTCATGGTCAAGTCGAAGATGTAGGGTGACTTCTCTTCATTGGTCAATCCCAGCGTCAGGTAGCGGCCATCGTCAAGATCCATCAGAGTTTCGACCGTGATCCAGGGAACGTCAACCGTGTAGTACTGGATACCATGAGCTTCACCGATGCGCCAGAGTTCACCCTTGCCATCGTACTGGTCTTTGACAGAAATCTGCCAGGTGTCCTCGTCAATGAAGAAAACGCGCTTGGCATAAATGTGCCGCGAACCATCTTTCAGGGTAGCCTCGATTTCATAGACACGATGCAGTTCGTACCGCGCGTATTGCTGGTTAATGTGACCTTTGCCATGGATTTCTTTATAGCTGAGATCCGGGGAGGCCAACTGGTAAGCATTGTAAGGAATATACATCTCCTTTTTACCAACCAATTTCCAGTCGTAACGGTCAGGAGAGCCGTTGAACATGTCAAAATCATCCGCGGTGCGCGTACCGTCCGAACCCTGCCCGGGGCCATCGTAAGCCACCTGTGGAGCACGGCGCACGCGGCGTTGGCCCGCGTTATAAAGCCAGGCACGACGCGGATCGGCTTGCTGATCGACGGTCTCATGCACCAGCAACACCGTTCCGGTCAACTGCGGTGGTGAGTGAATGGCGTAGGTAAAGTAGATCAGGACATTCCGGTCTTTCTCGGGATCCTTGCCACCCTCTAAAAACTCCGGCCAGGTGAACGTATCGGTAATTTGAACGGGCACGAAGGCACCGCTGGACTGGACCGGCACCTGTACATAAGTCCGCTCTGCCGAACCGCCGCGATAACGGGTCAGGTGATTCCAAAGCATTTCATAGGGGCCATCAGGCATGGGGAAAGCCTGGGCAACACCGAAATCGACCACACCATTACCGTCATTGACCAACTCTGCAGTCAACGCATTCTTTCCGACATCTACATAAACCTTGTCGGGTAATGCCGCTGTGCGTCGTGTCGTGTAGACCGGCATTGTGTAGTCGGGGTATTTGTTGAACAACGCAACCTGACCGGGCGAAAGATTGGCAGCGTACTGGCTGACGTTTTCCGCGGTGATCGTGAACAAAGGACGGTCGTCCGGGAATGGATTCACCAGGTGCTCACCCGCAACGTAATTGGCGGGAGGATCGGTTAACCCACCGGTCCATTCGGGGATGGTTCCATCTGCATTACCGGCTCTTTCTGAGCCCATCGGGGTCAGGTCTGTTTCCAGGCGTGCAAGTTCCGACTCCGGAACTTTTGCAGAAATACTGCCCACGCTGAGCGCCAACGCCGCACAAAGTGCAGCTTTCGTATAAATGTTATTCATATCCTGTAACTCCTCAAGCTGATAGCGTGATCAGAAATCCATTGAAAAAGTGATCGAGTAGAAGTCCCGGTCAGTCTGCGTATTCGCGTAACCACCCATGAACCAGGTGTAAGCCACCTTGGCGCGATACTTGGTCAGGTAGTTTGCGCCAAGACCAACACCGAATGCCTTGCGGCCGTCGATAAATGTAGGTGTCGGCGACGTACCGTTAACGTCCTGAGACCATGCAATGCTGGGTGTCAGTTCAACACCGGCGAATACATTGGGATAAGCGGCCGATGCACGTATGCGATAGCCCCATGAGTTCGAGGTGACAAAACCTTTATCACTGGCGCCGCCCAGATTGACCGGAGCCCCGAATGCCGGATTACGTCCATAAGGCATGGTGCTGATTGCCGGAAGGTCATTGACCCCGATCCAGGCTACCTCACCGATCAGGGTAACGCGCTCAGAACCCAATCCCTGGTCCCAGAAGTAAAGCGCGGTGGTCTGTGCCTGGGTCACATCGAAGCGATCCCAACCCCGGGCAAGTCCATCACCCGTGGTGAGAAAACTGTTCCAGGCCTGGCAGGCGCGGGCGCCAAACTGGCCGTAAGCCTGGGGTGTTGCGCAAGCTGCGCCCTGTGTGGACACTACGCCGAGACCGCCCAACAGCTCTGTCGTGCCGTTTACATTAACGGGTAGTCCTTTTTTGTAGCTGACTTCACCGGACAATGCCACCACGCCAATATTGGTCGCAAAACTCAGTCCCCAGATATCAATATCTTCTACATACTGAACCTGGTAATTAGTCGGTATGGGAGTGAAGCCCAGGATAGAACCTGTAGCGAAGCCCTGAGGGTTGAACCTGACGTTCAGGCTGGGTGTGCGGTTATGTAAGCTCTGATAATACAGCCCGAATTCTGTGTCGATCTGGTCTACGTATTTGCGAAGAGCAACACCCCACTGACCCCCATTTCTGGCTTTATCTGTGAACGGGTCTTTCCGCACGTTGTTGATGTTTTGAGTGATGTAATCGGGGTAGCCGACATCGGGAGCGATCAGGTTGTTACAGCCTTCGGCCGCAAAATCTGCGCTTGAGAAATAGGTACCGCATGCATCGATGACGGTTTCTTCCCATTTGAACTGGTAGAACGCTTCAAGGCTGAAGCCACCTCCAAGACCAAGGTTCCCATAAATCATGCTAACAGGCAGAAGGCCTTCCTTGATTTCCGCACCGGGACGACGGAAAGCGGAGACATCGATCGGGTTCAGGACATTGATGCCCTGGATGAATGTTGCTTCACCCCAATTGACCACCTGACGCCCAATGCGCACATCCAGTGGCATATCACCAATGTCGAAATTTCCATAAGCGAACAGATCAAGCAGGTACAGACCTGAAAACTTGGCCAGATCGTGAAAGTCATCATCGTTTAATTCTGCGCCGGCAACGTATTTATTAGGTCCATGACCATGGGGCCTGCCGCCATTCATCATTTCAAAATCATACCAGTACTTAATCCGGGCGAACCCGCCAAACTGGCCGTTGCTGAGCTCAATCTCAGTCGTGCCCTTGGCGATGTTCGAGAAAATGTCGCCTTTCTCGAAGTTCAGGTCGCCATCGTCCGTCAACATGGCAGGTGCGGTTCCGCCGTTGCCGATACCGACAAATTTTTCGTCAATATCGGCTCCCCGCCAGGAGATGCCGTAGCTAATGGTGTTGTCCCAACTGCCTGACCAGTCGCCCCAGTCGAACTGAACAGCATGAGCTGGTGATGAAACTGCAAGTGCCGCCGCGATGGCCAGCGGGCAAAGCCGCAGACTGAAGCCTGAGCCCAGATTGATTTTCATAACGTTCTCTCCCACGGTGAATCTGATATTCCGTTTCTTGCCCGCAGAGCCAAAACTTCTGTCGGGCAGAAATTCTTTTTTATAGTAGTTTGTAAACTGTACTGCCCGTGTTGATTTAGATCAATAGCATTACCGTGCAGCACGACTTAACCATCCTTTAAGCAAATTCATTTGTGTTAGCATTTTTCCATGCGAAAACTTTCAGCACTCGACCTCGCGTTCTTTCTCGCCGAATCACAAGACAGCCCGAAACACGTTGCCGGTTTGTTGCTGTGCAAGAAACCTCCGCGCAGCCCTGCCGGGTTTGGCCGCGCACTGGTTGAAGAATTGAAAACCCACCAGGACCTGACCGAGCCGTTCAACCTTGTGATCCAGTTTTCGGGCTTGAAAGGCCCTCATTGGAAACCCTGCGACGACTTCGATATTAATGACCACGTTTTCTATCACGGGCACCGAAAACGAATCAGTTGGCTTGAGGCGAAAGAGCTGGCCGCGAAGTTGCACGAGCCTGTGATGGATCGATCACGGCCACTCTGGGAATACCATCTGATCGACGGTATCAAGGGCAATCGTTTCGCGGTATACACCAAGATTCACCACGCTTATGCAGACGGGGTGACGATGGCGAGGTGGCTGGACAAAAGCATGGCCACGTCTCCAGGTGATATGCGGCTCAGGCCTCCCTGGACCATGCCCTCACGACATAAATCATCCACGGCAGCAAGAGGATCAGTGCTAACCAGCACCATAAAGGGACTGAACCGCATGGCCTGGGGCCAGTTGATGGTCACTGGCGGCATCGCAAAACTGGCAGCGCAGCAATACCTGGAGAGGCTGGGCATCACGCACGACGCGGTGGCTTTGTCTTTCAATGCCAGCGATCGTTCACCGCTGACAGGCAATGCTTCACCCGGCCGTACCATTGCAACAACCTGGGTTTCGATGACTGAAGTCCGCCAGTTATGCAAAGCGACCCGCGCGACCCTCAACCATGTAGCTTTGAGCTGTATCGACGGTGCCATGCACCGATACCTCGCCGCGACTGGAAGCGCGATCGATCACCCCATTACCATACAGATGCCAGTCAACCTGAGATCCGGAACTGGAACCACAAACAAGGATGCCGGCAATAAGTTGGGCGTCGTACTGGTTGAACTCGCGAACCCGACTGACGACCCTTATCAACGCCTCAGTGAAATCGGACATTCGCTTCACCGGGTGAAGAAACACGTCAACAGTGTGTCCGGAAGTGCGATGGAGCAATACACCGTGCTGACTGCCCTGGCCGGAGAAGCTATAGAAAAGCTCAAATTGAGTAACCGCCTGCCGGCCAACGGCCACGTACTGGTCTCCAACCTGCCTGGTCCACCCGAACCCCGATACCTGAAAGGCGCCCTGCTTGAACAAATGTACCCGGTCAGCGTACTGGTACCCGGCCTGCGAATGAATGTCACGCTGTTCAGCTGCGGTGGAGTACTGAACTTTGGAATAGTGGCTACCAAGGACCTGCCGGACCTGGACACACTGGCGATCTACATCAAGGAAGAATTTGAACTGCTAAAGGAAGCGGTTTCCGGCTCCTGAGCAAAACATGGGCTCTGGGAAAATCACTCCGAGCCAGCGATTCATGAGCTATACCCCGTAGTCCGTCATTGCTGTTGGTAAAAAAAAGCGGCGCTCATTGAGCGCCGCTTTTTCTAAACAATTTGTCTGGCGCAGCCGCCTTCCGCCGAAGGCGGGAGCAGGGAAGCCAGACTCTTTAACCTAATCGTCTTCTGTAACAGCCTTCATGCTCAGGCGGATACGGCCCTGCTTGTCGACTTCCAGAACTTTCACTTTCACCATGTCGCCTTCTTTAACCACGTCGGTGACATTTTCCACCCGCTCTTCAGAAAGCTGGGAAATGTGAACCAGGCCGTCACGGCCCGGGGTCAGTGAAACAAACGCACCAAAGTTCATGATTTTGATGACCTTGCCTTCGAATACCTGGCCGGGCTCAACATCAGCGGTGATCTGCTCAATGCGCTTGCGGGCGTCGTCCGCGGCTTCCTTGTTTACAGAAGCAATGGTGACGGTGCCGTCATCAGCAATGTCGATGGTACAACCGGTCTCTTCGGTGATGGCACGGATGGTTACACCACCCTTACCGATCACGTCGCGAATCTTGTCCGGGTGAACCTTGACGGTCATCAGGCGGGGCGCGTATTCAGACATCTCGCCGCGCGGTGAATTCAGGACCTTGTTCATTTCGCCGAGGATGAAATTGCGCCCATCACGCGCCTGCGCGAGAGCAATCTGCATGATTTCCTCGTTGATGCCTTCGATCTTGATGTCCATCTGCAAAGCGGTGATACCTTCTTCGCTACCGGCTACCTTGAAATCCATGTCGCCGAGGTGATCTTCGTCGCCCAGGATGTCAGACAGCACTGCGAAGCGATCGCCTTCCTTGATCAGGCCCATCGCGATTCCCGCAACGGGAGCCTTCACCGGTACGCCGGCATCCATCAGGGCCAGCGAAGTACCGCATACAGAAGCCATTGAACTGGAACCATTTGACTCGGTGATTTCTGATACCACACGAATCACGTACGGAAAGTCTTCCATAGTCGGCAGTACGGCGGCAACACCACGGCGCGCCAGGCGGCCATGACCGATTTCGCGGCGTTTCGGGCCGCTCATGAAGCCTGTCTCACCTACGCAGAATGGAGGGAAGTTGTAGTGCAGCATGAACGGGTCTTTGTATTCGCCGGTTACTGCGTCAATGAGCTGTGCATCACGGCCGGTACCCAGCGTAGTCGCTACGATGGCCTGTGTTTCACCACGGGTGAAAAGAGCAGAACCGTGTGCGCGTGGCAGTACACCACACTCAACGCTGATTGGACGCACCGTGCTCAGGTCACGACCGTCAATACGCGGATTGCCTGACAGAATGTGCTCACGAACCAGTGACTTCTCAAGTTTGGAGAATGCGCCGGAAACGTCACCTTCTGAAGGTGCACTTTCGTTTTCGGAATCACACAAGGCCGCTTTGGTCGCCTTCTTGACTTCGCCAATGGCGTCGCGGCGTTCCATCTTGTCTGCGATGGCATAAGCATTGGTCAGACCTTCGCTGGCCACGCCTGCTACTTTTTCCGCCAGGTCTTGATCGACTGCAGGCGCTTCCCAGCCCCAGTGATCAACACCGACTTCTTCTGCCAGTTCTTTAACTGCCTGTACAACCAACTTAGCGGCGTCGTGACCAAATGTCACAGCACCGAGCATGACTTCTTCTGAAAGAAGCTTGGCTTCAGACTCAACCATCAACACGGCGTTTTCTGTACCTGCCACAACCAGGTCAAGATCGGAATCCTGTAATTGGGTAGCGGTCGGGTTCAGTACGTAATTGCCATCGATGTAACCCACACGGGCTGCACCAATCGGACCGGCGAAAGGCATACCGGACAGCGCCAGCGCTGCAGAAGTACCGATCAGAGCCGGGATATCACCACTGATGT
>RCNC010006702.1_pt1 | contig 10126 bp, 7 predicted proteins | sample 2041301 | NCBI WGS metagenome assembly RCNC01 (sample SAMN09708231, study PRJNA481090) | Marine sediment metagenome, whole genome shotgun sequencing project. | biome: marine sediment; feature: ocean; material: sediment; isolation source: Sewage treatment plant 13A marine sediment (STP13A) ... | reverse complement strand
CAACCTGGCCGCCGTCACCGACGGTGCCGCGTATGTCGACTGTGACGTGGAGGAGCCCAACGGCCACATCTTCCTCCGGCCGGAGATCGACCGGCGGCATCCGGTGCAAAGCCTGGTGCCCCGGGTGGACCCCTCCCTCTGCACCAACTGCGGAGCGTGCAGCGAGGCCTGCCGGTTCAACGCCCTGGCCGTGTTGCCCGAGAGCGTGATGGTCTTTGACGAGTTGTGCCACAGCTGTGGCGGCTGCCTGCTGGCCTGCCCCGAAAAGGCCATCCATGAAGAGCCCCGGGAGATCGGGGTGGTGGAGCAGGGCCATGCCAACGGCACACCCTTCATCCAGGGCCGGCTGGATGTGGGCGAGGCGATGAGCCCGCCCCTGGTCCGGGCGGTACGGGAATATCTGCCCGGGAATGGCGCGCCGGTGATCCTCGACGCGCCGCCCGGCACCTCCTGCCCGGCAGTGGCCTCGGTGCAGGGAAGCGACGCCTGCCTGCTGGTCACCGAACCCACCCCCTTCGGCCTCCACGACCTCAAACTGGCGGTCGATATGGTCCGGGCACTGGGTGTGCCCTTCGGGGTGGTGCTCAACCGGGATGGCGCCGGCGATGACCAGGTGGACACCTGGTGCCGGGAGAAAGGGATCCCGGTGCTGGCCAGGATTCCGGAAAGCCGCCCGCTGGCCGAGGCCTATTCCAGGGGCATGCTGGCCGTGTGGGAGCTGCCCGAATTCACCGCCATTTTCCAGCAGCTATGGCAAAAGACCCTGGAGCTGGCCCACGGCAATGGCGTCGGGGAGGAACGACAATGCGCGAGCTGACCGTGATCAGCGGCAAGGGCGGGACGGGCAAGACCAGCCTGGTGGCGGCCATGGCCTCGCTGGCCCCCTCGGTGGTCTGTGCCGACTGTGATGTCGACGCGTCGGACCTCCACCTGCTGCTGACCCCCGAAACAGATGAACGGCACGACTTCGAGGGGGGGCTCAGCGCCACCATCGATCCCGGCCTCTGCTGCGCCTGCGGCACCTGTCATGAGCTGTGCCGGTTCGGCGCCATATCCGAGGCGGACGGTGTCTACACCATCGACCCCCACCTCTGCGAGGGGTGCGGAGTCTGCCACGATCACTGCCCGGTGGAGTGCATCACCCTGGAACGCGAGATGGCAGGGCAGTGGTTCGTCTCCGGCACCCGGGTGGGACCGATGGTTCACGCCCGGCTGGGCATCGCCCAGGAGAATTCGGGGAAGCTGGTGTCCAAAGTGCGGGAACGGGCCCGGGAGATCGCCGAAGAAGAGGGCCGGGACCTGGTGCTCATCGACGGGTCGCCGGGTATCGGCTGCCCGGTGATCGCCTCGATCACCGGAGCTGACCAGGTGCTGGTGGTCTCCGAACCGACCATGTCCGGCCTGCACGACCTGGAGCGGGTGCTGGAGCTTGCCGCCGGCTTCCGGGTGCCGGTGGCCGTCTGCGTCAACAAGTTTGACCTGAACCTGGTGATGACCCGGAAAATCACCGAACAGGCGGCCGCGACCGGTGCCGTCTGCGTGGGGGAGATCCCCTTCGATAGCAGCGTCACCGCGGCGATGATCGCCGGCAAGACCCTGACCGAGCACGGCCCCACCCCGGCGTCCGCCGCAGTGGAGCGGGTCTGGGAAAAAGTGAACGATTTGTGCAGACCAAAGGGAGAAAGGAAATTATAATGAAGATCGCAATCACATCCAGCGGCACGACGCTGGACGACGAGGTGGACCCGCGGTTCGGGCGTGCAAAGTATTTCCTGGTCTACGACACGGAAAACGACGCACTCCACGCGGTGGAGAATCAGCAGAACCTGAACGCGGCCCAGGGCGCCGGCATCCAGGCCGGCCAGCTGGTGGCCGCCACCGGGGCCACCACACTGCTCACCGGCAACTGCGGCCCCAAGGCCTTCCAGGTGCTGGGCCAGGCCGGAATCGATGTCTGCGTCCAGGTGCACGGGAAAGTACGGCAGGCCATCGAGGACTGGAAGGCAGGAAAACTCACCGCGGCGGCCGGCGCCAACGTGGAAGGACACTGGGTGTAATCTGACGTTTTGCGGCGACGAGCCGCGGAACGCCATACCGAAATAACCGTCCCGGCCATTGAACGGCGGGACAGCGAGACGAAGGAATCGATCGATGCATGATGAGCACGACAGTGGGGGTTGCGGCGGTGGATGCAGTCACGGTGACAATCCCCGGTCAGAGGTTGAAGAGCGTGTCAAAACGGCGGTGAAGAAAATCCGCAACAAACTGCTGGTGATGAGCGGCAAGGGTGGTGTGGGCAAAAGCACCGTGGCGGTGAACCTGGCGGTGGCCCTGGCCAAGCGGGGGCACAAGGTGGGCCTGGTGGATGTGGACCTGCACGGGCCCAGTGTGGCCGGCCTGCTGGGGCTCAGTGACGCACGGCTCACCGGCACCCCGGATGAAAAGGTGCTGCCGATCCCCTTCATGGACAACCTCGACGTGCTGTCGATGCAGAACCTGCTGCCCAACCGGGACGATGCCGTGATCTGGCGCGGCCCGATGAAGATCGGCGCCATCCGCCAGTTCCTCGGTGATATCGAGTGGGGTGAACGGGATTTCCTGATCATCGACGCCCCTCCCGGCACCGGCGACGAGCCGCTCACCGTGGCCCAGGATGTCGACGGCCTCCGCGCGGTGGTGGTGACCACGCCCCAGGAGATCTCCCTGGCCGACGTGCGCAAGTCGATCAACTTCTGTGGTCAGGTGAATCTGCCGATTGCCGGCCTGGTGGAGAACATGAGCGGCTACGCCTGCCCCAAATGCGGCAACGTGGATGATCTCTTCGGTTCCGGCGGCGGCGAGACCGTGGCGTCCGAGATGAACGTGCCCTTCCTGGGCAAGATTCCCCTCGACCCCAAGGTAGTGGTGGCCGGCGACCAGGGCAAGCCGTTCCTCAGCGGCGATGAAAGCTGTGGTGCTGGACAACCTGGAGCTGCTGCTGGCTGAAGCGCCCTCGCTGGGTCAACGGAATCCGGACGAGGTGGAACTGCCGAAGAACACTGACGGCGTCACCCGCTTCGCCATCCCGGTGGCCGAAGGCGTACTCTGCAACCACTTTGGCCACTGCGAGCAGTTCGCCCTGCTGGACGTGACGGACGGCCAGATCTCTAATGCCACGATGGTCACCCCGCCGCCCCACGAACCGGGCGTACTGCCCAAGTGGCTTTCCGAGCATGGGGTGACCACCATCATCGCCGGCGGCATGGGCCAGCGGGCCCAGGGCCTGTTCAAGCAGAACAGCATCTCCGTGGCCGTGGGAGCACCGAACCTGGCGCCGGAAGAGCTGGTGACCCAGTATCTCGCCGGCACCCTGATCACCGGCGACAACGTCTGCGATCACTGACGGGGGAGGGGAAAAGGGGACAGCCACCAAGGCGTGACAGTCCCCATTTTCCCAGTAGCTGTCATTGGAATCGGGGACTGGAATCGGGGACTGGAATCGGGGACTGGAATCGGGGACTGTCACGCCTTGGTGGCTGTCCCCTGATTCCGGGAAAGTGGGGGCTGTCACGCCCTGGAAATAGGTGACTGTCACTACGTCTCAGAGGGAGGAAACACCGTGTTTCCGGCCCGATAATAGGTGACTGTCACCTCTTTCTAGGGGACAGCCCCCAAGGCGGGACAGTCCCCATTTTCCCAAGGAGCACATGCCGTGAACACCGCTTCCCATTCGCTTCCCGACTGTGCCGAGTGCCCCGTGCCCCTTGAAAAGCGGATCTGCCGCAACCCGGAAGGGAAGGGCCCCACCGGCTGTCCCAGCATGACCTACGGGGAGACGGGAGCGGAAGCGGCAACCATCTACCAGCTGCCCGAGGTGCGGGAGTTTGCCCGCCAGGCCTCTCTGCAGGAGGCCGAGGGCTATACCGGCAGGGAGCCGGGAGCCGGGCCGCGGCGCCCGGCCAAGCCACGGGTGCTGGAGATCGCCGAGTTCGCCCACCGGTTGAACAACGGCCCCATCGGCCTGGCTTTCTGCTCCGGGCTTCGCAACGAAGCAAAGCTGGTGGCCGGTCTGTGGCGGGAGATGGGCCTGGAAGTGGTCTCGGTGATCTGCAAGGTGGGCGCGGTGCCCAAGGAGAGTCTCGGCCTGGCCGAAGGCGAGAAGGTCAACCCCGGATCCCCCGAGTCGATGTGCAACCCGGTGGGCCAGGCACTGCTGCTGGACCGGGCCGGCACCGGGCTCAATGTGGCCCTTGGGCTCTGCGTGGGCCACGATTCGCTCTTCTTCAAATACTCCCAGGCACCGGTCACCGTGTTGGCGGCCAAAGACCGCCTGCTGGGCCACAATCCCCTGGCCGCGCTGCAGACCCTCGACTCTTACAGCGGCTGGCTCCGAGAGGTCCGACTGAAAAACTAGGCCCCCGCCTTCCCCATCCCATATAATGACTCCGTCTTGCCAACCACGAAAAGGAGTCGTTAGCCATGTTACCCATACAGTTTCGTTATTCCCTGGCGGCCCTGGCCGTCATCCTGATCCTGGCCGGCCCGGCCATGGCGGCGAATGAGCCACCGCAGCTGATCTCCGTAGCGGGGTCCGATACGGTGGTCAAACTGCTGCCCGGCGGGGACACTTACCAGGTGAGCCTCGACAACGGCCGGCAGTTCAGCCGCACGCTGCCGCGGCGGACGTCCATCGAACTGAACCGGTTCTCATTTGATCCACTTGCTGATGACAGCAGCCGGCAGGGCCCCGATCTTCCCGGGAACCTCAAGGCCGCCTCGGACAACCGGACGTTCATCGTCCAGTTCGTCACTGCGCCGCTCCCAGCCTACCGCGAGGCGATCCGGCAGCTGGGCGGCACCACGCACCAGTTCGTTCCCCACCAGGCGCTGCTGGTGCGCATCGACCCCGGCCGGCTGGCCGAGCTCACCGCCCTGCCCTTTGTCCGCTGGGCCGGTCCCTGGCACCCGGCCTTCCGGCTGGAGGACGTATTGGCGGAAATGCTCGCCTCGGGCAAGGCTGATCCAGCCCCCCGGCGCTACTCGATCATGGCCCTGGAGCGGGGCCCGGCCATGCAGCAGTCGCTGGCCACCCGGATCGAGCGCTCCGGCGGCACCATCGACCTGACCATCCCCGAAGGCTACCGCCTGGAAGCCACCCTCACCCCGGACCAGCTGCTCCAGCTGTCCCGCTCGGACGAGGTGCTCTTCATCGACCGCTGGGGCCCGCCCGAGCCGGACATGAACAACGCCCGCGAGATCGGCGGCGCCAACCACATCGAGACGGTGGCCGGCTACACCGGCCAGGGGGTGCGGGCCGAAGTGATGGACGGCGGGTGCCGCACCACTCACCAGGATTTCCAGACCAATCCGCCGATCTATCATGGCGCCACCTATTCCGATTTCTATCACGGCACCCAGACCTTCGGCATCAACTTCGGCGACGGCACCGGCAACGACAATGCCCGGGGCATGTTGCCCGATGCCCAGGGGATCTTCGCCAGCTACAACCGCCTGACCAACCGCTACACCCACACCGCCCGTCTGGTCGACCCGGAGGGGGACTACCGGGCCGTCTTCCAGTCCAACAGCTGGGGCGACTACCAGACCACCAGTTACACAACCGTCTCGGCCGAGATGGACGACATCCTCTTCCTCAACGACATCCTGATCACCCAGTCCCAGAGCAACACGGGCAACCGCACTTCGCGGCAGCAGGCCTGGGCCAAGAACATCGTTTCGGTGGGCGCGGTGTATCACCACAACACCCTGACCCGCAGTGACGACGAATGGTCCAATGGGGCCAGCATCGGCCCGGCCGCTGACGGGCGGATCAAGCCCGACCTCTGCCACTTCTACGACGACACACTGACCACCGGATACAGCAGTGACACCTCGTATGACAGCAGCTTCGGCGGCACCAGCGGCGCCACGCCGATCACCGCCGGCCACTTCGGCCTGCTGTTCCAGATGTGGGCCGACGGCATCTTCACCGGCAACCCGGGAGCCGGGGCCGACGTGTTCGAAAGCCGGCCGCACATGACCACGGCCAAGGCACTGATGATCAACACGGCCAGCCCCTACGATTTCAGCGGTGACGACCATGACCTGACCCGGGTGCACCAGGGCTGGGGCCTGGCCCACGTGGGCGACCTCTACGACCGGGCCGAGGAAAGCGGCTGGCGGCTGCCGCTGGTCATCGACGAGTCGGAAGTTATCGAGCCCTTCGAGATCCACAGCTACACCATGACGGTGAGCGCCGGCGACTGGTTCAAAGTGACCATGGTCTACGCCGACCCCATGGGCAACCCCGGGGCCGGTTACGCCCGGATCAACGATCTCTCACTGCGGGTGTCGGGGCCGGACGGCGAGTATTTCGGCAACCGGGGCCTGCGCACCTCCAACTGGTCCGATGACGTCGGCGACTTCCCCAACGACTTCGACACGGTGGAGAACGTCTTTCTCCAGGCCCCCACCGCCGGCACCTGGCTGATCGAGGTCATGGCCGACGAGATCATCGAGGACAGCCACCTCGAGACCACGGACCTGGACGCCGACTACGCCCTGGTGGTCACCGGCCCGGTCAGCATGGCCGGTTTCGGCGCCCCCACCATCCTGGTGGGACCCGGTTCCAAGCCGACCAACGCCACTGCGGTGCGCGGCTACGATCCCACCGGCACGCTCATCGACTCCATTGATTTTGACGCCTACCCGGCGGTGGAAGGCTACGGCACCCGGGTGGCGGCCGGAGACATCGAGGGCAACGGTTTTGACGTGATCGTCACCGGACCGGGGCCCGGACCGGCCAACCCGCCGCTGGTGCGTGCCTTTGGCAGTGACGGCAGCGCCATCCCCGGGATGGAGTTCCTGGCCTACGGTGTGGACTCCTACGGGGTCAACGTCTCCTGCGGCGACCTCGACGGTGACGGCATCGACGAGATCATCACCGGCCCCGGACCGGGCGCCGTCTTCGGCCCCCACGTGCGTGGCTGGACCGCGGCGGGGGGCAGCGTGGCGGCCATGCCCGGCATCAACTTCTTCGCCTACGGCACCCTGAAGTATGGTGTGAACACGACCTGTGCCGACATCGATGGCGACGGCATGGACGAGATCATCACCGGCGCCGGGCCGGGAGCGGTCTTCGGGCCCCACGTGCGCGGCTGGAACTATGACGGCGGCACCCTGGCCTCGATCCCCGGCCTCAGTTACTTTGCCTACGGCACCCTGAAGTGGGGCGTGAACGTGGCCGGCGCAGACATCGACGGTGACGGCATCGACGAGATCGTCACCGGCGCCGGGCCGGGAACGGTCTTCGGCCCCCACGTGCGCGGCTGGAACTACGACGGCGCGGCCCTGGCCCCGATCCCCGGGGTGAGCTTCTTCGCCTACGGCACCAACGAGTATGGCGTGAAGGTGGCCTGCGGTGACGTGGACGGCGACGGCATCGACGAGATCATCACCTCGCCCGGCCCGGGTCCCGCCTTTGCGGCGCACATCCGCGGCTGGAACTATGACGGGATGACCCTGGAGTCCATCTCATCGCTCAACTTCCTCGCCTTTGCCGACAGCAACTTCCGCTGGGGCGGCAACACGGCGGTGGCCATGCTGGAGTAGAGTTTCCTCGGAAACCGATGGTGAGGGACGTGCCAGCACAGCGATTCAAACGGGGGGGGGTTCCCATGAGCATCCCCCTGGGTCTGCTGATGCTGGCCCTTGCCATCCTCTCTTTCCCCGCCTGCCGTGAAGAGCCCCCGGCCATTCCCTCCGTTCCCGGCGACACCGCCACCACCGGCTATCTCCCCCTGGCCCCGCTGATGGAGATGACCGCCGGGCCGCTCCTTCACACCGCAGAGACCGCACCACTGGAACCCCGCCTGCTCCACGCCGCCATTCACCGCAACAATGAAACGCTGCTCAGCGGCCGGATCATCCGCACGGAATGGTACGCCTATGACCCGGAGAGTGGCCCGCGGGCGGTGACCCACCCGGACGGAACACCAGGGATGCTCCAACTGGATGAGCAGGACGTGGGCCAGGCCTTCCTGATGACCGGGCACATCAAGTTTGCCGAGGTGGACCTGGTGGCCATCGAGGTGGAGTGTGCGCGGCCGGGGCTGCTGGAGTTCGTCTGGGACAACGAGGCGCTGCCCCGGGGGGAGTTCTCCAGCTTCCACCTCTTCGGCCTCGACGGCCGGCCCGGCATCCGTGAGTACCTGGTGCCGGTGCACGCACTGTCCAACTGGCTCGGCAAGGCCCGCTGGTTCGGTGTACGGGCCGTTGAACTGGAACAACCGGCGACAATCCACGCCATCCGCTTTCTCGAGGCCGGTCCGGCGGTTCGCCGGGCCATGGAGCGGGCCCGGGGGGAAACACCGTCCGACCGGCTGGTGCTGGGGGAGGAGAGCCGCCCGGCATTCCACGCCCCCACCGGCACGGTGTACGAGGCCGAGCTGGACATTCCCGGCAATGCGATACTGCACACCGGGTACGGCTTCTTCCCCGATGTCTGGCGCAAGCAGCGCCGGGGGGTGATCTTCCGGGTGGAAGCACTGCCCGAGGGCACGGGCGAGAGCCGAGTACTCTTCAACCACTTCCTCGACCCGAAGGACTGGATCGACTCCCGGCACTGGCAGGATGAACAGATCGACCTCGAAGAACTGGCCGGTCAGCAGGTGACCCTGCGATTCTCCGCGCTGTTGCCGGAGGGCGTGGAAGGTGAGGAACCGGCTCCCGAACCACTGGACAACTATGCCGCCTGGAGCCCGCCGGCCGTGGTGGTGGCGGATTCACGCCGCCTGGAAGAGCGACGCAACGTCATCGTCTGGCTGGTGGACGCCCTGCGGGCCGACCGGCTCTCTGCCTACGGCGCGGACCGCCGCACCTCGCCGCACTTCGACCGGCTCGTGCGAGAGGGCCTGGTCTTCACCCGACCCCGGGCCCAGGCCTCCTGGACCGCCGCCTCCACCGGCTCGCTCTTCACCGCCCTCTACCCCTCGCGCCACGGGGCCGAGCGGGAGAAGCAGCGTCTGCTCCCCGGTTGCGTCACCCTGGCCGAACGGCTGGAGGCCGCCGGCTTCTTCACCATGGGGCTGGTGGCCAACGGCCACGTCAAACCGCTGATGAACTTTGACCAGGGGTTTGACCGCTACGCCTTTGCCCGCGGCCGCAGCGACCCGCCCCATGCCGACGCGTCCCTGGTCCTCGAACGCCTGCGGCCCATGCTGGAGGAGAACGCCGACAAACCCTTCTACCTCTACGTACACAGCGTCGATCCCCACGGACCCTACACCCCGCCGTCCCCCTACGACTCGCTCTTCACCCCACCGGACTACGGGGGATCGATCGACGGCAGCTACGAACCGGATGACTTCCGCGGCCGGCCGCTGGATCAGGTAAGCACCGATGACCTGGCCCAGCTGGTGGGGCTCTACGACGGTGAGATCGCCTGGAGCGACCTGCACCTGGGGATGCTGGTGGCCGAGCTGCGGCGCCTGGACCTGCTGGAGAGCACACTGATCCTGGTCACCGGCGACCACGGCGAGGAGTTCCTCGACCATGGCGGCTGGGACCACGCACAGACCCTCTACAGCGAGCAGCTGCGGGTGCCGCTGGCCGGGCGGTTGCCCGAGGGCACACGGCAGGATCACCCCGCCGGCAGCGTGGTTCACCACCCGGCCCGGCTGGTGGACATCTACCCCTCGGTGCTCGACTTCCTCGGGGTGGCATCAAACGCGGACCAGCTGGCCGACCTGGACGGCCAGTCGTTCTTTGCCAAGAACGGAGGAGGGGCGCCGCTGCTCTTCAGCGAGGAGAACAAGGCCGAGGACCTGCTCTTCTCGGTGGAGCAGGGCCGTTACAAGCTGATCCGCCGGTTGAAGCCCACGCCCGGCGACAAACTCTTCGATCTGCAGGCCGACCCGGGGGAGACCAGCGACATCATCGCCGAGCACCTGGAACTGGCAGCCCGCCTGGCCGCGGCCGGCGAAGAGATCCGTAGCCGCCGCTCAACTGAGCGGCAGGAGGTGGCGCTGGACCAGGCCACCCGGGAAGAACTGCGGGCACTGGGGTATGTGGAGTGAGGAATGGCGGAATAGGTGTCCAGCCCGTATAATGAACTCAAGACCGTTCGTCCAGGGGCCGCAGATCACAG
>RCNC010003596.1_pt1 | contig 10128 bp, 6 predicted proteins | sample 2041301 | NCBI WGS metagenome assembly RCNC01 (sample SAMN09708231, study PRJNA481090) | Marine sediment metagenome, whole genome shotgun sequencing project. | biome: marine sediment; feature: ocean; material: sediment; isolation source: Sewage treatment plant 13A marine sediment (STP13A) ... | reverse complement strand
CTCAAAAAAAAGAGGGTGTTTTTGATGCAGGTTCTGCTCAGATATATTTTTCCAGGCGAAAACTGGTCCTGATCTTTTCACCTTCCCTCAATAATTCCAGCCTGATTTTCTGGCCATCATTGCCGAGAAGGTAATTGTATATATCATCCAGGTTTAGCTGTATGGTGGAGATGCCATTTATGCTGAGGATCTCATCCCCGGGCCTGATACCGGCCAACGCTGCCTTTGATTGCTTTCTTATACCACTGATGAGATAGCGATGTTCTATGGGATCTGGAGCCAGGATTTCAAGGCCACTCATATCACAATGAAATTCATCGTCAAAAGCGCTGTTAGCTATGAGATGGATCTTTCTGTCAGGGTAATCAATAATAAGGTTAAAGTGCCTCAGGAAGGCTGCACCCAGGCTGCCGTTAGGTTCATTGGCCGTCTCGGTAATCACAGCTGTTTGTGATTCAGGATACGATACCAATACATCGGTCAGGTGAAACGGACCGATATCCATGCCGCTTATCCTGCCAACCTTACCTTTAATATTGCCGTTGATACTGCAGCCAAGGAAACCATCCACGCTTCCGTCGGGAATGGAATAGCCTGGCAGGGAACCAGTGTCCAGGCTCAGGGCATTGCCGGCACCCGTATCCAGCATTAGCTCTACAGGAAGTGAAGAATCATCGTTTGTAAAGATAGTCGCCTTAATAAAGGGTGCAGCATTTTTGATATCCATCGGCAATGATGCGTATCCATCAAGGTTTTTATTCTCTCTGAAATAGCGCGGTTCATAAAAGGTAAGAAGCCGCCTGTCATAATCAATTTCGATCATATATTCCTGAAATGCCTGCATGTTCAATAAACCATGAATCTTTGTGCCCATTTTGCTGGAAAGTTGCAACACATTGCTGGAAAGGATAATGTAATCCTGGTCCTGCATAGTAATATCACCCACCCTCAGCATGTTACCCTTGGTATGAATAGCCTCAATAGGATTGCCAGATACAATATCCCTGACCATTACCTCCCTTGCATGCTTTAATTCAATTATCTCATCAGCTTCTAATTCACATATAATGGAATTCTCAAGTCCGGTGTCAAAAATAAACTGCAAAGTGTCGGAATCATTGATCTGTAACGGTATCAGGATGAGTTTGTTTGCCATACTGAATGGCAATGATACGGGATATTCCCATGAGTGAACCATGGGTTTGACTTCCTGTTGAACATCCTGTGCCATAGCTAATTGTCCAAGAATAAGTAAACACAGAAAACAGATATGCCTCAGTGGAAACATTTTTCTGAATAGTTTGAAATTTCCTAATGTATAACAGGAGATGAGTGATTGCCGGATGGAATACCTTAAAGAAAGCTCAGGATTCATGCCAATTATCATAATATGTTAGGAGACTGACTATTAATATCTGAAGTCTTTTGTATCACTGACCGCTTATGATACATAACTCGCACGAAAACGAACAATGACAAAATGGCAGATTATTTTTGAAACAACAAGACAGAATGACATATTTAATAATTTTATCCCATTGGCAGGAAGTTTGACGTCTTCTCATGCAAAGTGAACAGATCAATCAATAAAAATAAACTGAAATATGAGACAGGATAATTTAACCATAAAATCACAGGAAGCCATACAGGCTGCTCTAGACAATGCACAGGGTCATGGCCAACAGGCTGTGGAACCCGGACATTTGTTAAAGGGCCTGTTTAACACAGCCGGGAATATTGTAGGATACCTGCTCCAGAAAACTGCCCTGAACAGGGAAACGGTAGAAAGAACCCTGGATGCCATACTGGAGAACTACCCGAAGGTGAGCGGGGGGGAGGTTTATCTATCTCAGGATGCCAACAGGGTTCTTCAGAAAGCCATGCAGATCTCACAACAGGAGGGTGACCAATTCGTGGCAGTAGAACACATATTGTTCGGCATCCTGGAGACTCCTGGTGAGATTTCGGAGATGCTAAAGGACCAGGGGCTCAATAAGCAGGAATTAAAGAGGGCTATTGCAGAATTGAAAAAAGGTTCGAATGTTGATAGTCCATCAGCAGAGGAAAGCTACATTGCCCTTGAACGGTATGCCATAAACCTGAATGAAATGGCACTGAAGGGTAAACTTGATCCGGTGATCGGCCGGGATGAAGAGATCAGGAGGATATTGCAGATCCTGGCAAGAAGAACCAAGAATAATCCGGTTCTCCTGGGTGAACCCGGGGTTGGCAAGACAGCTATAGCTGAGGGACTGGCACAGCGGATAGTAAGAGGGGATGTGCCAGAAAACCTGGCATCCAAACAGGTGTACTCCCTGGATATGGGAGCCCTGATTGCCGGTGCAAAATACAAGGGTGAGTTTGAGGAAAGGCTGAAGGCTGTCATAAAGGAAGTTGTCGATTCAGAAGGTGAGATCATTCTATTCATTGATGAGATACACACCCTGGTTGGAGCGGGTAAAAGCGAAGGTGCCATGGATGCGGCCAATATATTAAAACCTGCACTGGCCAGGGGAGAATTGCGGGCTATCGGAGCAACTACCCTGGATGAATACCAGAAACACTTTGAGAAAGACAAGGCACTTGAACGACGGTTCCAGGTAGTGATGGTTCATGAACCTGATAAGCTTAGTTCCATATCTATTTTAAGAGGATTGAAGGAGCGGTATGAGAATCACCACAAGGTCAGGATCATGGATGAGGCCATTTTATCTGCTGTAGAACTGTCACATCGCTATATCTCGGACCGCAGGCTGCCTGATAAGGCCATCGACCTGATCGATGAAGCAGCTTCCAAGCTACGACTGGAGATGAATTCGGTTCCTCAGGAGATTGATGAGATAGAACGGAAGATCAAACAATATGAGATTGAGAGGGAGGCCATTAAAAGAGAGGGAAAGAGTAAAAAACTTGATATGCTCGGAGAGCAGATCGCAAACCTGGGTGAAGCAAGGAACAAATTATTTGCCCGTTGGGAGATGGAAAAGAAAGCCATTAACCAGATACAGAAGACCAAGGAGGAGATGGAAAATCTACAGGCAGAAGCTGAGCAGGCAGAACAGGAGGGTAATTTCGGAAGGGTAGCAGAGATCCGCTATGGCCTACTGCAGGAAAAGGAACAGATTATTGAGAGAGGAAAGGAAGAACTCAGGAACCAGCAGGGTGATGCTGCATTAATAAAGGAAGAAGTGGATGCCCAGGACATTGCAGAAGTAGTGGCCAGGTGGACAGGGATCCCGGTCAGTAAAATGATGCTTAGCGAGAAAGAAAAACTGTTACATCTTGAAGAAGAACTTCACAGGCAGGTAGTTGGACAGGAAAGGGCGATCACAGCAGTTGCTGATGCAGTCAGGAGAAGCCGGGCCGGTTTGCAGGATGCAGAAAAGCCTGTTGGATCATTTATTTTTATCGGGACGACCGGCGTAGGCAAGACTGAGCTTGCCAAGGCATTGGCGGCGTTTTTGTTTGATGATGCGAACCTCATGACCAGGATCGATATGTCAGAATACCAGGAGCGGCATTCAATCTCAAGGCTGATAGGGGCACCCCCGGGATATGTGGGATATGATGAGGGTGGTCAGCTGACCGAAGCCGTTCGACGGAAACCATACTCTGTACTATTACTTGATGAGATTGAAAAAGCTCACCCTGATGTGTTTAATATTCTCCTGCAGGTACTGGATGATGGAAGGTTAACTGACAGTAAAGGCAGGGTTGTTAATTTTAAAAACACCATCATAATTATGACTTCCAATATTGGTTCTCACATTATTCATGAGAAAATGCAGGGTGATCATGGTAGGGAAGGACAGGATACCACGGAACTGTACAGGGAGATTGAGGATAATGTGATGGAATTACTGAAACGTACCATTCGTCCGGAATTTCTGAACAGGATTGACGAAATCATCATGTTCAATCCCCTGACAAAGGAGGAGATCCGTCAAATTGTGGATATTCAGTTCCGGAAAATAAAGGAAACACTGCTTGAAAACCAGGTTAAAATAAGGCTGGCATCAGAAGCTGCAGACAGATTGGCCGAACTGGCATATGATCCCTTATATGGGGCCCGTCCATTGAAACGGGTAATACAGAAGAGGGTCATTAATGAATTATCCAGGCAGATTATTGCCGGAGAATTAGAAGCTAAGCAGGAAATCATACTGGAAATGGATGGAGCAGATCTTGTCTTTAGTAATGACACAAAAGAAAAGCAAAACACCTAAAAACTGCTCACACAGTCATCCAGGGTGCTATAGATCTCGAAAACGTTGTGCAATTTCAAGAGCTTGAATAATTCCATGACATCAGGGTGGATATTGCAGATCTTGAAATAACCAAAGTTGTTATTCGCCGTCTTCATGATGGAAAGGAATACACCAAAACCGGTACTGTCAATGAAATCAATGTCTTCCAGGTTAAGGATCAGTTTGGTACTGGGTTGTTCATAAAACTGTTTTAGCTGTTCCTTGACGGGTTCGGCAATCAGGGCATTGAAACGGTTTACATTCTCAAAACGGACTATGATGATGTCCTGTAAGGTTTCTGTTTTTAACATGCTTGCCTTTTTTGATGGTTTTACCGATGAGACACGTAATCCTGTAACTCTGCGATGGCAATCTTGCATTCATTCCTGAAATCATCGATCATGGCGGGGTAGCTTTCTGTATCCTTTCCATCCTTTGCCAGAAGCTCCAGTTCTTTAAGCTTTTGGGCGAGATCCTTCATGCCCATGATGGCCACTGAAGATTTTGCCTTGTGAGCCAGCTGGCTGATCTCTTCCCAGTTTTCTTCAATATAGAATTGTAACATCAGGGATCGATATTGATTTACCTGTGTTGAAAAGATCTCGATCATTTCTGAAATAAGACCCTTGTTTCCATCTGTCATATCTACTAAATATGAAAGGTCTGTCTTCATAAAGTATTGTTATTCAGTGCTTAATATTTCTGACTTCTCGCTTAGGATGATTAGAAATTAATATTAAAAGTACTTAATTTTTTTATTTTTAATAAAAATAACACTCCCGCAACAACCTAATTTGCCTATTTGCGTATATTTCCTTAGTTAATTTAAACATTCATAGGCAGATGAGAAAATTTCAATTGCATTTTTTCTTATTTCTTTTTGTTTTAATCATCTCTTCAGCTGCCATCCATGTCTGCGGCCAGGAAATGAGCCTTCAGTACAAAAAGAATGCTCAGACTGCATATAACAAAGGAATCCAGAGCATTAGTGAAGACAGTTACTGGGTGGCCCTTGAATACCTGAGTGCAGCACTGGATTATAATCCTCGCTTTGAAATGGCTTATCTGACCCGGGGCAAGGTAAACCTTTATCTTGACAATATTGATGAGGCTATTCAGGATTTTACAATGGCCATTGAGCTTAATAGTAATTTCGGGGAAGCCTATTTTTACCGTGGCTATGCCTTGCTTAATGAAGATACACATGATATGGCAGATACTGATATAAGTGCTGCCCTGGTGAATGGATTCAAGGAGCCCTATGTATATTATTACAGGGGGATCAACAGGTTGCTGAATGACGATTTTACTGGGGCCATTCTTGATTTTACCGAAGCGGTGGAATCTGATGATGATTATGCACTTGCTTATCATGACAGGGGAACCGCGAAGCGATTGCTCGGTGATTACCAGGGTGCTGCCTACGATTATCGGCAGGCAGTGGACCGCAAGCCTGATTTTACCCTGGCATATAACAACATGGGCAGCGTAAAAATCAAACTTGGTAATTTCCAGGGAGCCATCGATGACTTCACAGTGGCTGTCAATATAGACAGCGCATTCTACAGGGCGTACAACAACAGGGGGAGTGCAAAATTCCAGATGGGTGATTACCAGGGAGCCCTGGAAGATTTTAACAAGGTTCTTGAATTGAAGGAAGATTATGCCCCGGCCTACATCAACATTGGCAATACCCAGACTAAACTCAACAATATTGATGAGGCTGCCATGCATCTGGCCAGGGCTATTGAATTGAACGATTCTAGCGGAATTGCCTACCTGAACAGAGGATTTGTAAGGGAGTTAATGGGAGATCTTACAGGAGCATGTGAGGATTGGTCGAAAGCTTTGGAACTGGGTGTGGAAGAGGCTTCCGAATATGTATCTGAATGTGATCAGTGAATTATTTTATATTCCACAGCGCATGAAATATTACAGGATCCGTTTGCTGGTTTTTTTCTTTGTCATGGTACCGGGGTTCCTGGTAGCCCAGCAAAATCTGAAGATAAAAAAGACCGACTTTAAGACGGAACAGGAGCTTGGTTTCGAGGAAGCCTGGAAAAGCATCAGGGAAGGAGATAAGTATTTCAAAGCCGGATTGGGGACATACCGTGACGCGAGGGAACATTACCTGTTCGCTGCCCAGTATAACCCGGATGATCCTGCACTGAGTTATAAAATCGGGATTTGTTACCTGTTCTCAGATGATAAGTTCGAATCAATCAAATACCTGGAAAAAGCTTTCCTGATAGATGAAAATGTTTCTCCTGACATCAGGTTGATGGGTGCGAAAGCTTATCAAATGACGCTTAATTTTGATGACGCAATCAATCAGTACCAGAAATACAAAGAGTCTCTCGAACCCAAACAGAGAGTCCTGGAAGCTGCAGCCATAGATAAACTGATCGCCGAATGTGAGAATGGGAAGGCCCTCGTGGCCAAACCCGGACGTGTCATCATCAACAATATGGGTGAACAGATCAATTCTGTCGGAGATGATTATAATCCCATATTTACTTCAACAGACACTGCGATTTTTTTTACCAGCCGGAGGAATCATAATGAGAAGGCTAAAAGAAGCCCTCTTGACAACAAACATTATGAGGACATATATGTTGCATCAGCCAACGGGGATGAGTGGGATGAGGCAAGAAACATGGGAAAACCTGTAAACCATGTGAACCATAATACAGCTGCAGTAGCCATCTCGCCTGACAGTAAGTCGCTCTATATTTACCGCGGAGATAAGAGTGGTGGTGGTGTATTCAGGTCAGAAATGAAGGAAGGTAAATGGACATCTCCTAAAAACATACCTGGCAAACTGAGGTCAAAACACCGGGAAACCACCATGTCTTTTAGTCCAGATGGCAAAACCTTTTATTTTGTTTCCAATAATGAAAAGATAACCACTGGAGGGAAAGATATACTGGTATCGGAGCAGGATGCACAGGGCAAATGGAAAGATCCTGTAAATATCGGGAAGGAGATCAATACAAAATACGATGAGGAAGGAGTTTTTATTTCCCCAGATGGCAATACATTGTATTTTTCTTCGAAGGGTCACAATACCATGGGCGGATTTGATGTTTTCAGATCCGATCGTAATGGCATGGGTGAATGGAGTCCGGCTGAAAATATGGGTTACCCCGTGAACTCCCCTGATGATGATATATTTTATAAAGTCACAAATGATGAACGCATTGCTTATTATTCTGCCAACAGGATGGGTGGCCAGGGAGGACGGGATATTTATAAGATCGTTTTCCTGGGTGAGGAAAAGGAAATGCTGATGAGCACTGAGGATATTCTGATTGCCGGAATGGACACAGATGGCAAAACCGGGTTCTTTGTCCCCGCTGCTCCACTGACGGTAGGGGCCTATCTCTTGTCAGGGAAAGTATATAATAACAAGACCAACGAAGGGGTCCGGGCAAAAATTGATTTCATCGATGTGGATGTCAGCAAGGTCATTGCTACCACTTTATCAAGTGACAGCGGGTATTACAATGCAAGCCTTCCGGAAGGCAAGGCATACGGGGTGGAGGTTGTGGCCAGGGATTACCTGTTTTACCTGGATATACTGGATCTGTCTGTAAAAGACCCAGATCAGGTAATTGCACATAATTTCGGATTGGATCCAATCGAGGTAGGAGCTACAGTGATCCTGGAAAATATTTTCTTCGAACTCAACAAGGCAACCCTTAAGCCTGAATCATTCCCACAGCTTGAACAGGTTCTGGAATTCTTGAATGGTAACCCGTCCGTGAGGATGGAGATATCAGGTCATACAGACAATACGGGATCCCTGCGGCTCAATACAAAGCTGTCGCAGGCAAGGGCAGAGGCTGTCGTAGATTACCTGACGGAACGTGGGATTGCGGTCGACAGGCTGGAATCCAAGGGCTATGCATTCTCTCAGCCTGTAGCGCCAAATAATACTGCTGAAGGGCGGGCTCAGAACCGTCGCGTCGAATTCAAGATCCTGAGTAAATAAGCAGATGACCTGCTATTGCTTGATCAGTCGGAGGGATTGCATCATGCCAGAAGCCGTTTCAATGCTTATCATGTAGATCCCCGGCGAAGCTTCATATCCTTCCTCTCCCCTTCCGTCCCATACGACAGAATAATTTCCCTGGCTCTTTTTGCCCGTATCCAGGTACCGGATGATTCTGCCTGCCGGGTCTGAAATGCTTAGCCTTACCATGGAAGGCTCCTTTAGATGATACTCAATGGTAGTGCTTGTATGGAACGGGTTTGGGAAATTATTCAGGTGAAGGGCATCGGTGTGTATTCTTACAGAAGTATGGACTGAATCCACTGAAACCCGCTGAAGCATCACCTGGTCATTATACATGCGCCGCTCAAAGCCGGTGTATGCAGAGTCTTCCTTACTCCATAGAGGGAACACGTAGGCAGGACTCAGGATGGCCTGCCAGAGACTATCGTTCAAAGGCGAAATATTAACTTCCAGGTGCCCGTAATGCTTTCCACCGCCAAGCAGGATGCCTTCCTCCCATGTTTCCGGCGCATCTGCATGCACCAGGAATTCCTGATATGGATTGACCAGCTCCGCCTCGGGTCCCCTCAGTCCGTCTCCACCGGTGCCCACATCGTAGAAATGAATCGTATGTAACTCTTCCTTGCCTTCAGGCCCGGTTTCCACGCCATTCACCTCAGACCGTTCCCACATCTCATCATGACCGGAAAAAACTGCATCCACTCCATATTGCATAAAAGCAGGGGTGAGCTGACGAACAGGGATCCCGGTCAGGTAATCCTTTCCTGCTCCCAATCCCGGCGGATATCCGTGAGGTCCGGAGGAGTATGGAGCGTAATGAAATACCACAAAGGTAAACAGGCTGTTTTCCTGTGCCTCAGCAAGAACCTCCTCCATCCAGAGAAATTGCGCGGAACCAATCCCGAAATCAGGGGCATGCCCTCCATCAGGATCATTCTCCCCGAGCAGGTAAAAATTGGTATCCTCATCCGAACTATCCGGACTGTTATTACATACATCCAGTACAATAAAAGTTACAGGACCGTATTCCATAGCATAATACCTGCCTTCCTGTTCCTCAACAGAAGAACCGTTGGATGGATACTCGAAATAGGTCAAATACCTGTTAACAGCACGTTCTGAACCCGGCTGGTTGTAACCGTCCAGGTATCTTCCTTCATAATAGTCGTGATTTCCCAAAGCGGCCATGACCGGAACCATACCGGCAAGGCTTTGGAGGCTTTCAGGACTGGTATTGTGTTGCCAGAATTCATCCCAGTGCCGTTGTTCTCCTCCATGCTGAACCAGGTCCCCGGCTATGAAAACCAGGTCTGGATCACGGGATCGGATCACTTCGAGGTTGTTCCGGTAACCCATGGTCTGGTCGACAAGGTAGTTCCGCGATTCACCCGTTGCCGGATCCGGCCAGTTGGAATATTTACCCAATGACTCCGGTTCTGTTTCAGAATCTCCGTAGACCATAAAACGAATAGAAGTGTTCCTGAGTGGTGCAGTTCTGAAAGCAGATCTGAATGTATCGGCACCCTGAACCACCATATAGTCGTAGTCTGAAAATGGTTCGAGATCTTCAATCCTGAGACGGTGTCGAAAGGGAGGTTGTGGAGCGAATCCACCAAAGAAGGTAGTATCCTCCCATACGGGATAAGCCAAAGTCCCGGCCAAAACAGGTGAACTGGTCAAGGTGGTTATTGCCTGAGAACCTGGCTTCCAGAAGGAAAGGTATCCCAGCGAAGATCCTTCAGAAAACCATAGGATCGACATTGCCTCTGGGGCAGGGTTCTGCAAGTAGGGCGGAATACGAAATCCATCCTGGGCTATCAGCGAACATGAAAAGAATAGTGTAAGAATAAATGAGACTCTCCC
>RCNC010003594.1_pt1 | contig 10129 bp, 9 predicted proteins | sample 2041301 | NCBI WGS metagenome assembly RCNC01 (sample SAMN09708231, study PRJNA481090) | Marine sediment metagenome, whole genome shotgun sequencing project. | biome: marine sediment; feature: ocean; material: sediment; isolation source: Sewage treatment plant 13A marine sediment (STP13A) ... | reverse complement strand
ATCGATGATGATTTCATCAGTGGTAGTGCAAGCGATCACGATAAACGGCACCAGCAACACTGTATAAAAATATTTCATTGCCATACTCCATAGTCTACGGCGTGGCGAATGTAGATTCCTCCAAGGCTAGCATGGTGGCTATGGAAAATCTCCGATTGAACCGGTAAAGAATTGTTAAGGAAATTGCCTCCTGCAACAAAGATCATCGAAAACCCATAAAGTTCCAATACGGTTCGCCTCGAAAAACTGCAAAAATTTTCTCCAGATCAACAATTTCCGCGACTGAAACTGCTATGCTGCTTTCTTCAAGAGTAAGGGACCTCTGTGACCGCAACACTGAAAAAACTACTGCTAGCCATGCTCGGCAGCATGCGCGACTTATTACCCATTGTCTTGGTTATCGTGTTCTTCCAGTTTTTCGTGTTGCAGCAGGTGCCCCCCAACATCGGCCAAATACTTCTCGGCGTACTCTTCGTGGTTTTGGGACTGACCTTTTTTATTCACGGCCTGGAACAGGGTCTGTTCCCCATTGGCGAATCCATGGCCACTGCCTTCGCCCGCAAGGGCAGTTTATTCTGGCTGCTGACCTTCGCCTTTTGCCTGGGCTTTGGTACCACAGTCGCTGAACCGGCACTGATCGCCGTGGCGGCAGAGGCGGCCAAGGTGGCGGCCAATGGCGGTATGATCGAGGCTTCAGACGCTGCCAGAGAGGAGTATGCCAATGGCCTGCGCTATACCGTCGCCCTGTCTGTCGGACTGGCTATCCTGGTAGGCGTAATTCGAATACTGAAAGGCTGGCCGGTACAGTGGTTCATTATCGGCGGCTATGTGATCGTGGTAATCATGACGATGTTCGCGCCACCGGAGATCATTGGTATTGCCTACGACTCGGGAGGTGTCACCACCTCCACCATTACCGTGCCGCTGGTCACTGCATTGGGCGTCGGCCTGGCCTCCTCCATCCGCGGCCGCAACCCGATGATTGACGGTTTCGGGCTGATCGCTTTCGCCTCTCTCACGCCAATGATTTTCGTGATGGCCTATGGCATGGTGATCTGATGGAAATCCTCAACGCTATCATCGAGGTGACGCTGGGCACCGTGCGCGACGTGCTACCCATCGCCGTCATTATTTTTGGCTTCCAGTTTATTGTGCTGCGGCAGAAGCCGGCGAACCTCGACGAAATCCTGATGGGATTTATGTGGGTTCTGGTAGGACTATCCCTGTTCCTGTTGGGGCTGGAGTGGTGCCTGTTTCCACTGGGCCGGTTGATGGCGGGGCAACTTACCGACCCCGCTTTCATACAGAGCACGCTGGACGCCGGACAGACTGCCGCTGACATTAACTGGACCAATTACTACTGGGTCTACATCTTTGCCTTCCTCATTGGCTTTAGCACAACCATTGCCGAGCCATCCCTGATTGCGGTCGCCATCAAGGCCAATGAAGTATCCGGTGGCGCTATCGGTGTCTGGGGGCTGCGTATTTCCGTCGCCCTGGGCGTGGCCGTGGGCATCTCCCTGGGCTGCTACCGTATTGTGGTGGGCGATCCCATTCACTGGTACATCATGGCAGGCTACGTCCTCGTAGTGGTGCAAACCATGTTCGCACCCAAAATGATTATCCCCCTGGCCTACGATTCCGGCGGCGTAACCACTTCCACAGTCACAGTACCGCTGGTCGCGGCGCTGGGCCTGGGTCTGTCGGAGACCGTGCCCGGCAGAAACCCCCTGATTGACGGCTTTGGCCTGATCGCCTTCGCCAGCCTGTTCCCCATCCTGTCGGTAATGGCCTATGCGCAACTTTCAGAACTGCGGGCGAAATTTGACAATCGCGACGAAACTGGCACAAGCGATACTACATCCACCAGGAATTGAACAACGTGTGAGGACAACAGCATGCACTTCAAAATGATCATAGTTTTTGTCGAGGACAAAAAAACCGACGCCGTAATTGACGCGGCGCGCGATGCCGGAGCCACGGGCGCGACGATTATTCACAACGCCAGGGGTGAGGGATTGAAAGTCAGCAAAACATTCTTCGGGCTCTCCCTGGAAACCCAGCGGGATGTTCTGCTATTACTGGTAGAGGAGCACTTGAGCCGCCACATCCTGGAAGAGATCAATCGCGCCGGCTGCATGGATGACGAGCCCGGCACCGGCATTGCGGTGCAGATAGATGTCGAGGATGCGGTGGGGATCATGCACCAGGCCAAGGAAATTTCAAACGATGTAGAGGAGTTGCTGTAATGCAGAAGAAGATCATCAAGGCGCGGGATATCATGCATACCAAACACCTGGAGCTGGATGGCATGGCGACGGTGAAAGAAGCACTGGATGCCATGAGGGCGGAAAAGACCAATGTGGTGATCGTCAAGAAGCGCCACGAACATGACGCTTTCGGTTTGTTGCTGTTATCGGATATCGCCAAGAAAGTATTGGCGGCCGACAAGGCGCCACAGCGGGTGAATGTCTACGAGATCATGTCCAAGCCGATCATCTCCCTCGATCCCGACCTGGATGTGCGCTATTGCGCGCGCCTGTTTGAACGTTTCGGCCTGGCCTATGTACCGGTCATCGATAATGGCAAGGTACTCGGCATCGTCAGTTACAACGAACTGGTCTTTGACGGCTTGTGTGAGCTGATCGACTAGTTCCTGCAGTCCCGACTTTTCATTCGCGCAATTCGCGACGCAGGATCTTGCCCACATTGGATTTGGGCAGCTCGTCCCTGAACTCCACCAAGCGCGGCACCTTGTAGCCGGTCAACTGTTCACGACAGAAACGGCGCAGGCTGTCCTGGTCCAGACCCGGATTACTGGAGACCACGTATAACTTGACCGCTTCGCCGCTCTTCTCGTCAGCCACGCCGACGACTGCACATTCCACCACATCCGGATGCGTGTAAACCACGCCCTCCACTTCATTGGGATAGACATTGAAACCGGACACCAGGATCATGTCTTTCAACCGATCACAGACCCTGAAAAACCCGTCTTCCTCGCGCACGGCAATATCGCCGGTGCGGAACCAGCCCTCACTGTCCAGGGCCTCGTCGGTAGCCTCCGGCCGCTGCCAGTAACCGTGCATCACCTGCGGACCGCGCACCAGTAACTCACCTTCTTCACCCGGGGCCAGGGCCTGGCCGTCCTCACCCACGATTTTAACTTCCATCCACGGTAGTGATTTACCGACCGTACCCAGGCGGCGATTATCCTCACTGTTACAGGTCAGTGCAGAGGCCGTCTCGGACAGGCCATAGCCCTCGTAGATATCACTGCCGGTGCGCTGCTTCCACTCCGAGGCGATTTCTTCCACCAGGGCGGCGCCACCGGCGATCACGCCCTTGACCTGACTGAAGTCGACGTTGTCGAATTCGGGATGCTGCATCAGGCCGACAAACAGTGTGTTCACCCCCGCCATGGCGGTGAAGGGGTAGGACTTCATGGTCTCGATCATGCCATTGATATCGCGGGGGTCGGGGATCAGTACGGAGTGACCCCCCAGACAATAGGTGCCCACGACGTTCATGGTGAAACCGTAGATGTGATACAGCGGCATGGGCGCGATCACAATATCAGGATGCTCCGGGTCGGCATCCACCAGGGTGCCAGACTGCATGGTACTGGCCAGGATATTGCCGTGAGTCAGCACTGCACCCTTGGCCACCCCTGTGGTGCCACCCGTGTATTGCAGCATGGCAATGTCATTGAGGCCGGTACTGGGGTCCGGCAAGTCACACAGCGCACCCGCCGCCAGGGCTGCGGGCAGGGTAACCAGCCCCGGTAGTGCGCTGGCGGGCGCCGGCTGGGCCTCTATCAGGTCAAAGACACAAGTGACAATGACGTGTTCAATATCAGTGTGGGGCACCACCTGCTCCAGCGTAGGCAACAGGTCCGCCAGGCACACCAGGGCCGTAACGCCGGCATCGGTAAACTGGTGCAGCAGCTCGCGCCGGGTATACAGGGGATTGGTATTCACCAGCACCAGGCCAGCACGCAGGACACCCCATGCGACAATGGGGTACTGGCACAGGTTGGGTAACTGGATGGCGACGCGCTGGCCGGGCACCAGGCCCGCCGGGCCCAACAAATAGGCGGCAAAATCCCGGCTGTGTCGGTCAATGTCTGCGAATGTCAACGTCTGGCCAATAGCAGTGAATGCCGGGCGCTGCGCGAAGTCAGTACAGGCCTGTGCAAACATGTCGACGAGGTTGTCGTAACCCTCGGTATTGAGCTCCTGCAATACCGCCTGCTCGTAGGGAAACACCCTCATTACCTGCTGTTTTCCTGACATGACCATGGACCCATTCTTATTTGTAAGATTCAGGCCGCAAACACTATCACTGGTACTTATGCCACCACTGTCACGCAGGTGACAGGTATTAAAATGAATTAGGGATATATTGGGACACTGCAAGCAATAACATTAAAAATTACTAACTATACGAAGAGACCAAAATGATGCACTTCACTACTCGCAAGACACTCCTCGCTGTAGCCACCCTGGCTGCTTCCATCAGTATCCCCGCCGCAGCACAGAATGTGCTGGAAGAGGTTATCGTTGTGGCCCAGAAGCGGGAGGAGAATTTGCAGGATACGGCGATCGCCATTACAGCGATCAGTGGCAACATGATGGACAGCCTGAACATAAGAGACGTTTCCGACTACGAAGCCATAGTGCCATCCCTGTCCGTGAGAGAGACACCGTCCCGCTTGTTCCTTCGTGGTGTCGGCCGGGTCACCAACAGCCTGGGCACAGACCCCGGAATTGCCGTTTACCTCGACGAGGTATACACGCCTTCGTTTACCGTCCTGAGCCGCGCCACCTCCCTGACAACACAACGGGTCGATGTGCTGCGCGGTCCACAGGGCACCCTGTTTGGCCGCAATACGACGGGCGGTGCGGTTAGCGTCACCTCCCTGAGGCCGACTGAGGAATTCGAGCACCACGTGCGTGCTACTGCCGGTGACTACGGACGCATCGACGTGGGCGCTTCTTCAGCTGGCCCGATTACTGACGACCTGGGCTATCGCATCTATGGCTATCGCAACGAACGCGACGGCTACGTTGAAAACCAAAGCGGCGATGATATTTTCGACCAGAACATCTGGGGCGCAGGCGCGCAGTTGAGCTGGGATGCAACCGACACCGTGAACATATGGCTGAGTTACGCCACCGATATCAGGGACAATAAAACAGGTAGCAGCAATCAGGGCGGTTATCTGATCACCCCCTACCGCCCCGACCTGAGGAGCGAGACCGACGGCTTTCTATTTTCTGAGGCCTATCAGTGGGACAAGGAAAACCCCGCGGTCCAGGACCCCTACAAAGTCGACATGAGCGACGTAACGAAGGCCAAGGACGAAAGCAACAACAAGATCGTAGGTAACGTGACCTGGGATCTCGACAACGTGACCCTGAAATATATCGGTGGCTATTTCGACGGCAATTATGTGGGCCGCAAAGGCGATGTGGGCTTCACCTCCAACCCGGATAACCGCGTGGTGGAGGACGTGGAGGAAAAGTCCAAGTCCTACAGCCATGAAATCCAGCTCATATCTGCCACCGATGGCCCCCTGCAGTGGGTTGGCGGACTGTATTACCGCTACGACAAAAAGGAGCAACCCTATACCATCAGGAGTCTTAAGGCCGATTACCTGGCTTATACCGTCCCCAATGGTGATTTTTTCAACCAGGACGAACTGCGACCCAATCTGGGAAATAACTGGCAATACAACCAGGAGGCCGACCTTGAGGTCGATTCATATGCTGCGTTCGCAGACGCAAATTACAGTTTCAACGAAACCTGGAAACTGACAGCGGGCCTGCGCTACTCCTATGATGAAAAGAAAGGCAGGGAGCAGCAATATAGTGTGGCTGACCCGATGGCAACTGCGGGGGCTTTTCCAGCACTAAAACCGACCTGGGACGCTCTCGGCTTCCCGCAAGACTGCTGCGGCTTTCTGATCGACGACCCACAGGTACAAAACCGCAAGCTTGATGACGACTGGGACAACGTATCCGGCCGTCTGGTGCTGGATTACATGTACAGTGACGACGCCATGCTGTACGGCAGCATCTCAACCGGCTTCAAATCCGGCGGTTTTCGACTGGGTAGCCTGCAGCCCACTCCCAGTTTCGACGAGGAAACGCTGGTGGCCTACGAGATCGGCTACAAAGGCACCTTTAATGACACGCTACAGATGAACGCCGCAGCCTACTACTACGATTACAAGGACATGCAGGTATTGGTGCCAATACTCTCCGATGAAGGCCTGCCACTTGAGGAAGTCGTCAACGCCGACTCTGCCGAAGTGTACGGTTTCGAAGTGGAGGCCATCTGGCTGGCTAGCGATAACCTGACGCTGATGGGTAACTACAGCTATATAAACGGTGAATACGACGACTTCTGCTGTGCAGTTGACACCATAGGCGCACCCGAGCTGGGAGAACAGGACCTGTCAGGCACCTCCCTCACCCAGGCGCCGGAGAACAAGGTCTTCCTCAATGCCAGCTATTCCATGCAGACCGACTCCTGGGGCGAATTCGTACCCTCTGCCAGTTATTCCTGGGTGGATGAGCGCCAGTATGATGTATTCGATACGGACGTCACCCGAGCGGAGGATTACTACCGGGTGGACGCCCTGGTTACCTGGTACAGCCCATCTGACAACATGCGCGTCATCGCCAGCGGCAGGAACCTGACTGACAAACAGACCTGGACCAGCCTTGCACGCCTCAACAGCACTGGTGCACTGACCGGCCAGATCAACGAACCCCGCACCTGGTCAATTGAAGTACAATACGACTTCTAATTTGCCCTGAGCGGAGAACACAGCATGCGCCAACTGACCGGCCTCGATGCCTCTTTCCTTTATCTGGAAACGCCCAACGCCCCGATGCACATCTCGGGGCTGTCGATTTACGACCAAGCCACCGCTCCCGGCGGCAAGGTGCGGTTCAAGGACATCATCGAGAACACCCACAATCGCATCATGGGCCTGCCGGTCATGACGCAAAAGCTGCAGACCGTGCCGCTGAACATGGATCACCCCTACTGGGTGACCGATGGCGCCTTCGATCCTGAATTCCACATTCGCCACATTGCCCTGCCCAAGCCGGGCGACTGGCGCCAGTTGTGCATCCTGATCTCCCGCCTGCACTCCCGCCCGCTGGACCGGGAACGGCCGCTGTGGGAGATGTATATCATCGAGGGACTGGACAATGTGGCAGGCGTGCCCAAGGGCAGCTTCGCCATATTTTCCAAGACTCACCACGCCGCCATCGACGGCACCTCGGGTATGGAGATGACCGCTGCGACTCACGATCTGTCTCCGGACTACCAGCGCACCCACAAGCCCGCCACGATCAGTGTGGACACGCCGCCTTCATCGCTGGAGCTGGTGCTGCGCTCCCAGCTCAATAACATCAGGAAGCCATTTCACTTTATCAGCGTGGCCAGAAACACAGTGCCAGGCATGGCCAAGGCGGTCGCCGGTTTATCCCGCGGCAAGCTGAGCCGGGTCAAGAATGTGCCACGCACCCGCTTCAACGGCCAGGTATCACCACACCGGGTATTCGACGCTATCAACGTCCCCCTGGACGAGGTGAAGAAAATCAAGAATTCCGTGGCAGGTGCCACGGTCAATGACGCCGCTATCTGCATCGTCGGCGGCGCCTTGCGCAAATACCTGGAATTCCACAATGAGTTGCCAGAGCAATCCCTGGCCGCCATGGCCCCGATCAATGTGCGCTCGGACAAGGACGAGACCGGCGGCAATATCGTGGCCACCATGACCGTACAGGTGCGCAGTGATGTTGCCGACCCCATGGCCCGTCTGCAGGCGGTGCATGAAAGCACCAGTCAGGCCAAGGAATACACCAATGCCATTGGTGCCAAGGCGATGACTGACTACACCCAGTTCATACCCTCCATGCTGACCGCCCAGGCGGCACGCCTTGCCAGCCGCTGGGGACTGGCCAATCGCATGAACCCCCAGTTCAATTGTGTTATCACCAACGTGCCTGGACCACCCGTGCCCCTGTACACCACCGGCGCCAAGATGGTTTCCTCCTACGGCACCGGTCCGGTACAGGATGGACTGGGCCTGTTCCATGTCATAGGCAGCTACTGTGGCCAGTTCACAATCAGCGCGACTTCAGACCGTGAAATGATGCCGGATCCCGCCTTCTACAAGCAATGCCTGCAGGACAGCTTTGACGAGCTGGTAGCTGCGGCCAATGCAGCAGCGAAAGCAAGCAGCGCGAAACCGAAAAGCAAGCGCGCCAGAGCCAAGACCGCGCGCCCGAAGGCCAAAGCATCTCGCGCTAAAGCAAAAAGCGCCGCGTGAGCAGCATGAAGCCGCCCAACATGTTGCTCGCGCTGAGTGATGCACCCCGGGCACTGGCAGATGTGGCCTTCCTGAACATGGCTGCACCGCTGCTGCGCAAGCTGCCCCGCACCAAACGCCCGCACGGGGTGATGGTCATTCCGGGCTTTCTCGGTGATGACGCGGGCAACCGCCCCCTGATTCGATTCCTGCGACACCTGGGTTATACCGCCAGCGGTTGGCAGCAGGGCCGCAACCTGGGGCCTGAAAGCTTTACCGAGGACAGCCTGCGCGAGGCCATGGAACCGCTGATCGAGGCTGGCAACGGCAAACTGTCGCTGGTGGGACACTCCCTGGGCGGCATTTACGCGCGGGAGATTGCCCGCATGGAGCCAGACCGCATCCAGCAGGTGATCACACTGGGCAGTCCCTTCGGCAAGGGGCACCAGGACGCCTCGCATGCCAGCCGCCTCTATCAACGCATGAACCCACAGCCCAATGAGCGGGACAATGACGACGCCCTGGCAACACCGCCTCCCGTTCCCACCACGGCGATCTATACCAAAGGTGACGGCGTGGTGAACTGGCGAACATCGCTGCAGAGGGGTGAGAACCACGGGGTACACAACATCCGCGTTACTGGCAGCCATATCGGCCTGAACCTCAACGCGGCAGTCTGGTTCTGGATCGCCAAAAAACTCTCCGAAATGTAATACGGGCCGCTCAGGCCCCGGGGCATCCGCTCCATGCTTATCTCTGCTGTTGATCGATCTGGCCTTCCGCCAGGTGAGCATCTAGAATTCACACTATTTACCGACAGGAGATTCGCATGTCCTATAAAACGCTGCGCTACGAAGTAGCCGACAACATCCTCACCCTCACCCTGGACCGCCCGGATGCGCTCAACGCCTTCACCGTGGAAATGGCCTACGAACTGATAGACGCCTTCAACCGCGCCAGCAATGACGATGATGTGCGGGCGATAGTGGTAACCGGCGCAGGCAAGGCGTTTTGCGCCGGCATGGATTTATCCGTCGGCGGCAATGTCTTTGGCCTGAATGAAGAACTTGCACCCACCATGGCAGACATGGAACAGCGGCTTGAAGACCCGGAAATTAAGGAGGGCGTGCGCGATACCGGCGGCCTCGTCACCCTGGCCATCTACGATTGCAAGAAACCGGTGATCGCCGCGATCAACGGCGCCGCAGTAGGCATCGGTGCAACGATGACCTGTGCCATGGATATTCGCCTGGCGTCGGAACACGCCCGCATCGGCTTCGTGTTCAACAAGATCGGCATCACCCCCGAGGCCTGTTCCAGCTGGTTCCTGCCCCGCATCGTGGGCATTTCGCAGGCCCTGGAATGGGTGTACAGCGCCGACATCCTGAAGGCGGAGGAGGCAAAGGAAGGGGGATTCGTAAAAGCCGTATTACCTGCCGACCAACTGCTCGAAGAAGCCTATCGCATCGCCGCCCGCATCGCCCAACACAGCCCGGTGTCTATCGCTCTCACGCGCCAGATGATGTATCGCAACGCCGCCCAGCCACATCCGCTGGAGGCGCATAAGGTTGATTCACTGGCCATGTTCTACAGCAGTATCAGCAGTGGCAAGGAAGGTGTGCAATCATTCCTGGAGAAGCGCCCGGCGGAGTTTACCCAGCGCACTTCCACCGACATGCCTCCCTTCTACCCCTGGTGGGAATAGCTGTGGGAGATCAAACCAGTCTGGCCGTTGCTGGCCGTGCCCTACCCCGATTTCAGCGACCGCGAGTCAGCACCGAGTAGACAGCGCCGTCG
>RCNC010003593.1_pt1 | contig 10131 bp, 9 predicted proteins | sample 2041301 | NCBI WGS metagenome assembly RCNC01 (sample SAMN09708231, study PRJNA481090) | Marine sediment metagenome, whole genome shotgun sequencing project. | biome: marine sediment; feature: ocean; material: sediment; isolation source: Sewage treatment plant 13A marine sediment (STP13A) ... | reverse complement strand
AGATAATATTTTTGGCAAGGCTAGAGGGAGCCCCTCTGAGTAAGGCGTACACCCCGTACGTCGTCGATGGGGGGGCGACCGATAACGCAGTCCAAAAACTTTATCTGGAAGCCTATAGCAACTTTGCAACATCTTTTACACTTATGTGACTTGACGACCCCCCTCTCACTGTGTCAAAATGCCTCCTATTGGAAGAAGAATTTTGTTACACTGAAAAATGGACTCACCTGATTAAAAACATGCAAACATAAGATTCAATTCAATTTGGTGACTCAAAGGTTCGCTCGTGAACGAATAGCGTGTTTGAAGGAGGCGACTTGCAATCAACCTATAATTCCCATGTGAAGCGAATTATCGTGGGGTTAATTGTTATCGTCGCCCTGGGCTTGGCGGGAAAAAAGCTCCTTGTCCCCAAATCGTTCGGTGTTTACGGACATTATCGGGCCGACGCCATTGAAGAGGCCGCCGCTATCGAGATCCGGCACGGGACCAGTGCTTCCTGCCTGTCATGCCACCCCTTTGAGGCTCAAATCCATTTGTCGGGCAAACACAGTACGATTTCATGTGAGTTTTGCCATGGCCCCTATGCCGACCATGCCAAAGACGGTAAAAAAATCGGAACGCTCCCTGTAAAAACGGGCGAAGAGATCAAAACCCTCTGCCTGCGATGTCACAACCGGGCCATCCAGGCCCGACCCGGGGAAGTGATCAAGACCGTCATCATGCCGGCCCATCTCGAAGAACAAAAAGTAAAAACAACCCACATTTGCAACCAGTGTCACCACGTGCATGCGCCTTTACGGTATATTAACCATGCCAAACGGATTGTTGGTATGCAGGAGGCAAGCTGATGGAGCAACCTGAATCGACCCTTAGCGAGGATCGCCGACAATTTATCAAAAAAGTCCTGAAGGGAACCATCGCTGGCTCCCTGTTGCTGGTCCTTCCCGCCGGTGCCGGGAATCTGAAAGTCCCGGAACAGATAAAGGATATCCGTAACCGCCCATGGGAGCTGGCGAAACAAAATTTCGCCTTTATTGTTGATATTACCCGCTGCATCGGTTGCGGGTCCTGTTGCGTGGCTGACAAGCGCGAATTCAATGTTCCCGACGGTCACTACCGGACCTGGGTTGAGCGGTATCTGAAAGATTTTGATGATGCTGTTTACGTTGATTCGCCCAAGGGCGGTTTGGATGGATACCAAGAACCGAGAACCGATATTAAGAAAGAGATCCGGGACACATTTTTTGTCCCCAAGCTGTGTAACATGTGTCATGAACCATCCTGCGTGCAGGTCTGCCCGGTGGGGGCTACGTATCGATCACCGGACGGGTTTGTGCTGGTCGATTCCGATCGCTGTGTCGGATGTGCCTATTGTATCCAGGCCTGCCCTTACTCGGTACGCTTTCTTCACCCGGTGACCCATACCGCGGAAAAGTGTACTTGGTGCTATCATCGTGTCCGTAAGGGACTGTTGCCGGCCTGTGTCGAGGTCTGTCCCACCGGGGCGCGCAAATTCGGCGACCTGAACGATCCGGAATCCGAGGTGACCCAAATTTTAAGGGGACCCGGTGTGCTCACGGTGTTAAAAAAAGAGATGGGTAACTGGCCCGCTTTATATTACAAGGGCTTGCGCAGGGAGGTGGTCTGATGAATTCCGTGCATGAAGGCGCCTCATACCTTATATCCAACTATGTTTTCCCCAACGACCTGCACGTCCACTGGAGCATGATGATCGTGCTCTATCCGTACCTGAGCGGACTGGTGGACGGTGCCTTCATCGTCGCCGCCCTTTACTACGTGTTCGGTGTTAAAAGCTTGAAGCCGATCGCGCGGTTTTCCCTGATTTTCGCCCTCTCTTTTCTGTTATGCGTGGGGATGCCGGTGATGCTGCATTTGGGGCGACCCGAAAGAAATCTCAACATGCTGATCACCCCTAGCCCCTCGTCGGCCATGGCCGGTGGCGGCTATCTTTTCATGGTTACCCTGGCGGTGTTGCTGCTGCTGGTTTTATTTCTATACCGCACTTTTCTGGTGAACCAGCAGCGTCAATCCAAGGGGTTGAAGCGACTGTTTTATCAAGTCCTGACTTTTGGCAGTGACAACCTGTCCGACGAAGCGCTGGCTCTGGATGAAAAAGCAATTAAATTTTTGGCCGCCCTGGGCATTCCGGTTGCCACCATATTTCATGGCTACGTGGGATTTTTATTCGGAGGCGTCAAGGCAAACCCGTCCTGGTCCACGCCTCTGATGCCGGTTATTTTTCTGTTTTCAGCGTGCGTTTCGGGAATTTCCGGTATTATTCTCGCTTATATTGTCATCAAGCGATTTCGCAAAGAAGCCGTTGACACGGCCTGCATCAGGACATTGATCAACACCCTGTTCGGATTTTTCATCCTGGCCTTTTCCTTTGAAATGCTGGAGGTTTTTTCTCACCACTATCTGCGATCCGGCTACCATCATATGGTGGAGGGGTTGCTAAACGGCCCCCTTTTCATCTCCTTCTGGATTTGGCAGGTGGGGATTTGCTCCCTCGGGCCTTTATTGATTTTGGGCTGGCTGTGCCTGTTCCGGGTTAAAGATTCGGCTTATGTCATCGGCTCGGCCATCGTCTCTTTCATCCTTCTATTGCAGGTTATTTTTATGCGGTGGAACGTGATTATCGGCGGTCAGTTAATGTCTAAAAGCGCCCGTGGATATACCGAGTTTCATCCCGAATGGTTCGACAAAGAAGGGATTATTGCTGTGGTGTTTGTCATGGCGGTCCCGTTCATTATCTTGTTTATCTTAAGCAGGATTTTTCCCCTCTGGATGGAAGGAAAAAACGAGGCGTAAGGCACTATGCCATATTGATTTGATATGACTCATATAAAAGGAGGTGATAGGTCAACAGCAGTGAACGGGTATTTTCAAGCAATCGAGATCAGAAGTGGATCGGAGTCTGCCGGACACCGATGTCCATATCAAGAAAGGAGGGTGATAATTAGATGACTACCATCAGATCAACATTTGTTCTGCTTGTCCTGGTGATTTTCACGGCAGGGACGGCGTTTGGATTGACGCAGGAATCCTTCGATGTGAAAAACCCCAAGAACCAGGAAATTAACAAAAAGTGTATCACCTGTCATTTAAAAGAAAACAAATCTCTGGTGTTCCAGTGGGAGAATTCACCTCACGCCGCGGCCAAGGAGGGGCAGGTCGGATGTTATAACTGCCATGCGGCCGAAAAAGGTGATGAGCTGGGATACATGCATGAAGGGGCGTTTATCAAGGCAATCCTTACCCCTAATGATTGCGCCAAATGTCATGAACCCGAAGCCCAGCAAATGGCCATTTCCCATCATGCCACGGCCGGCGAGATTATGGCTTCGCTGGATAATATGCTGGCTGAAGTCATCGGTGGAATGCCGAACAATAAAGCCAATATGGCCAGCGGTTGCTGGCAATGCCATGGCTCGGTTGTAACATTAAAACGTGACAAGGACGGCAAATCACTACGCTCCAAGACCGATGCGCCCCAATTGGATCACAACACCTATCCGAACAGTGGTATCGGACGGATTAATCCGGATGGGTCCAAAGGCACCTGCAATGCCTGTCATACCCGGCACTCTTTCCGGGCGAGTACCGCCAGGCAGCCCGATAACTGTGGTAAGTGCCATCTCGGTCCGGATCATCCCCAAAAAGAGATTTATGAAGAGTCCAAGCACGGCATTGCCTTTGCTTCAGCTATGCGGGGCGAGGGCCGTAACAGCATGAATATCATGAAGGACGGCAAGTGGGTCCTGGGGGATGATTATTATAATGCCCCGACCTGTTCAACCTGTCACATGGGCTCTTTTATTAAACTCAACGGTGCCGTGGCGAAAAATTCTCACAATGTGGGTGATCGTCTTTCCTGGAACCTGCGTGCCAAGGTTTCCAGCAAGCTGAACCGGGTCACGTTTAACGATGGGACGGTAACCGACATCACAGGTGATATCCCGCCCCGACCGGGGCAGAAGGCCAAAACCAAGACTTATGTCAGGGAGGGCGACAAACTTAAAAAGGTCCTCGCTGAAAAAACCATCAAGTCCGTGGTTTCCTGGAAGGAACGACGCGCCACTATGCAGGGCGTATGCAAATCCTGCCACGGCGTCAACCATATCGAGAATTTCTATGGTCAGCTTGACGACCTTGTTACTCTGTATAATGAAAAATTCGCCAAGCCGGGATTAAAAATCGTGGGTATGTTGAAAAAAGACGGCATCTGGGAAAATTCCGGATTTCAGCACCGCCTGGGGTACACATGGTTTGAACTCTGGCACCATGAAGGCCGGCGTGCCCGGATGTCTGCGGCCATGCAGGCGCCTGATTATGTCCATTGGCACGGTATGTACGAAATTTCCCGTAATTTCTACCACGACTTCCTTCCGGAGGTTCAGGAGCTGGCCGATCATGCCGGCAAAGGTGAGAAGTACAAGAAATTCATCGCCGACCTGATGGCCAAACCCGAGCATATCTGGGAGCGTACCGGTGGCAGCGCGGAGACGATGAAACTCATTGAGGAAGAACAGAAGCTGCGTTACGGTAAACAATAGCAACGGATAATTTCTCAATCAACATTTTCCCGCCCCAATCCATCTGTGTGATACCGGATTGGGGCGGTCTTGTTTTATAATCGGCAATCATGAAATTGAACCTCGAACCTGTGAACCCAATTTTTCGATTAGAAACGGATCTTTTTGTCTAAAAATTCATCCAATTCCCTAGGACTATTTACGAGGTCTGTACTTGCCACTCTGCTGCTGTTTGTCTCCAGTTACGCAGACGCATCGCCGAATGAACTGATCGATCTTCTCGACCGTGTGGCCGTGCTGAACATCAGCCGCAACGGCTATATATTGGGAAAGGCCCTGACCGGTGCTCAGAAAAACACAGCCCTGCGTGACCCGGTGGAAATAGAAAATCCCGATCTTTCTAAATTCAAAGACGGCGGCCTTTATATCGTTGCTGAAAAGACAACCGATAGAGTAATCATCATGTATGAGCAATATGATGAGGCGTCCCGGAAGGAGATCCGGGAGCTTGTGGGGACTTTGTTTCTTGATTTCGGCGAACCAACGGTTTTCACCCATGATAAGGTTATTTACTGGGCCTGGGGACAAAATGGAAAATTTTCCGGTGAAGCCTTTAAAACAGCCAAAAAAAAGCAGCAACCGCTTAAAATTTTAGTTACAGTGAAATTAAACAGCAGTCTAATAATCATGGGAGCCAAGGAAGATAAAGAAACCGGTAGGGTGTATTATATTGTCTCTTCGGACCCCGTATTAAAGATGATCCAGTCCAGATGAAACCCATTTATCTCGATCATAGTGCCACCACGCCGATTCGGGAAGAAGTCCTCGATGTGATGCGGCCCTATTTTTCCGATACCTTTGGCAATGCCTCCAGCATCCACGGATTCGGTCAAAAGGCCCGAAAAGACCTGGAGGAAGCCCGAAAAAAAGTGGCCGAGACCATCGGAGCCGATTTCAGGGAGATCTTTTTTACCTCGGGTGGAACCGAATCGGATAACCTGGCTGTGCAGGGTGTCGTTCGCGCCCGGGAAGAACGTGGGGGACATATTGTCACTTCAGCCATTGAGCATCCGGCGGTATTGAATACGTGCCGTTACATGAAGCGGCAAGGGTATGACGTCGAATATATACCGGTGGATACGGATGGTCTTGTGAATCGGGAAACGGTTCAAGCGGCGCTGAGACCGGATACGGTACTTGTTTCAATTATATTGGCCAACAATGAGGTGGGAACCATTCAGCCGATACAGGAGATCGGAGAGATTACGAAGGCCCAAGGGATTCCCCTGCATACCGACGCCGTTCAGGCGGTAGGAAAGATTCCGGTAAAAGTGAATGATCTCAACGTGGATCTTCTTTCCGTTTCGGCCCATAAAATATATGGACCCAAGGGAACGGGCATCCTATACGTAAAAAAGGGCACACCGTTTGCACCGCTTTTTTTCGGCGGTCATCACGAGCGGGGGGTTCGCCCCGGCACGGAAAACGTGGCCGCTATTATAGGATTGGCAAAGGCCATGGAATTGGCCGACGCGGAACGGGATGATTTTTTCACAAATATGGCCCGCCTGCGGTCGATACTTGAGGCAGGTATCCGGAAAAAAGTAAAAGATATTCAGTTCAACGGGCACACCGAAAAACGGCTCCCCAATGTCTCCAATATCAGTTTTCATTCCGTTGACGGAGAGTCGCTGCTGTTTGTCCTCGACAGCCAAAAAATCGCGGTTTCCACCGGTTCCGCTTGCTCCTCGGGATTCGCAAAAGTATCCCATGTGCTAACCGCCATGGGACTCTCTCCGGAACTGGCGGGGGGAAGCATGCGATTCTCCCTGGGCCGGTTGAATAGCGAGGATGATATCCGTTATGTGCTGGATGTTCTTCCAGACGTGATCGCCGGTCTAAGGAAATAACCGGCCGTTTTTCAAAGGCGGCACTATCGTGGCCAATATGCTCCGCAAAGAGCTGCCCGAACCCGAGTAGGAAATGACCATCATTGACCGGAAAGAGCAGCATCACTATCAGGCCGGCTACCTGTTCATCCCTTTCGGCGTTTTTGGAGAGCGAAACAAGCAAAATAGATTTGGACTCTCAGCTATATTGTGGCATTGCCTTAAAAATGACCGCTACAAAAAATGACCGCTGTCTACAACTGGCCGAAAAAATAATCGCCCTTCTGGCAGATGGAATAAAGGCAGGTGAAACGGTCTGTACCTACATGGCGTCCACTTTTTCCAATCCATCACTAAACAAGATAAAGAAGATAATTTCGGATGAATCCGATACCGAACGGGATTCTTTGGTTGATTTGCTTTTATTCCCCGATGAAACCTTTCAGCTCAAATTGGAACCGTTTCTTACTCGGTATTGTTTCACCAGAACTGAGGAACAACACGTAATCCACCACCTGTCGGCTACGGGACCCTCGGTGGTTATTCATCTGTCTGCTTTCAACGGGCATTTACGCCTGGACCCGGCGCCTTCTGAAGTGAAGCAATTGATTATACGCTTGAACATTACCTGGCGGGCGGAAAAATTGATCCGCCGGGCAATTGAAAACCACATTGCCCCTGTCAGACAGTCGCTGGTAAGTGTCCGCTTACGAAACGCCGATTTGGTAACCAACGAATCCGGCGCCCGCTTTTTATCCCGTTTTCTGGATGTTTTTGATGATGCCCAAGAAGGGTTTTTCGATTATTTCGACTTTATCGTTGATTTTCTTGGTCAAATGCCAGATGAAACCCCTTATCAGGCTTTGATGAAGGAAAAACGCCGGTTGGTCATGTTGTTGCAGCAAGCCATCAAGTTTGAGCAGCTATTGAACCGGGGCAATATGGAAACCTTGATGCTTCAGGGGGTCCGGTCCCCAGTCGAACCCACGGCGGTTATCCGGAAGAACATCACCATCATCGACGATATTGCCGTGGCGGTTTTCGGCCGGACGGAATCTGTACGGAATATATATCCAACCTTCAATATGGACCTCGTCCGAGGTGGCAGGAAGAATTGAAAATGGTCTCTTTTCAAATTCAACCAACCGTCTTGATCTTGAACCTGACATACAATTTTGAAACCACTTCTATGTGTTTTCCAGCGCCATGGTCATCAGGTGAACTCTCAAGTTGATTTTCCGGTTGTCGATGCCCAATTTAACCCGCAGGTTGCGACGATGGGTTTCAACAGTTCGCCGAGTGATACCGAGAAATTCAGCGATTTCCCGGTTTCGCCGGCCCTGGTGAACAAGATTGGCGATATCGAATTCCCGTCTGGTAATATCGAAATGCTCCAGGGAAAGTCGATACGTAAATGGCGAGACAATCTCTTCCATGTTGTTTTCGAGGATTTCCAATAATGCTGACTGGTCCCTGTTTAATCCTGATTGGTGAAGTTTTTTAAGATACGGATCTATCAGTTTCCTGGCGTTGAGCAGGACCTGTTCTTCCATTTGTTTTTTATCTTCACCTCTTTTTTGGAGCAACACCTTAAGCGCGGTATTCAATTCTTCCAGGTTTTGGGATTTGGTTTTCAATTCCCTTTCCCTTTTTCGCAGCTTTTTTTCGGTCTGTTTGCGAACAGCGATTTCCTGATGGGTCCGGTCGAACAGCATGGCATTGGTAATTGCCACGCCTGCATTGGCGGCAAGCCCGGCCATTAACTTCAGTTGATGCCGCTTAAAACGATCCGGGACAGTATCAACCAGCTGGAGTACGCCAACCGTCTTTTCCTCGAAATGGATAGGGATACCGATGATTGAACGGATTTCGAGGCCGGTCTGTGAGTCCACTTTCTTATAATGACGGTTATCTTCACGGGTATCTTTGATAAGAACACTTTCTCCGTTTTTTGCAATCCATCCCACCACGCCCTTACCGATCGGTAGTCGCCAGCCGCGGACAAGATCGCTTTTCTTGCCGGTGGCTTGAAGACAGACCACTTCTTTTTTATCTTTGCTGATCAGCCAGACGGAACATCCCACCACGCCCATGAGGCGCCGCACCTCTTTGATAAAGACGGTCAGAACCTGTTTAAGGTTTAAGCTTGAATTAATAACCTGCCCGGCCCGGCATAAAAAATCCAGTTCCCGGTTCAGTTGTAATAGGGATTCATTTGATTGTTGGATTGTTTCTGGAATATATTCCGCCATTTTGTTGACAATGCCTTTAAACTTGATTTTATCGTCAGGACGACTGTATCAGCTAATTGTCATTTGTTTTAATGCGAATACCATAGCAAAAAACGGTTTGGTTTTCAAAGGTTAAACCGTAAATGTTCTGATTTCAGACCTCGTTATCTATTCGAATAAAAAGCCCGTATTTTTTTTCAAAAGCGCTTTGTCTAAAAACGACAGATGCTGGATACCAGATACTGGATATCAGCCGGGACCAAGCATCCAGTATCCAGAATTCAGTACCATTTGTGTCAAATTTATTTGCAATCCTTCGCCGTATGAGCACCCGCGACTATTTTTTGATGATTAATGACGAGGTCTGTATCTCAGAATATTGAGTCGGCATAGTGCAGTTGTGGGGCTACGGTCTTTAATTTTTCGACTTCATGACGATATCGCCATAATATGTGACCGCCGATTCTCCCGTATCGTTGCCATCGGTCATAATTGCGATCCCTGAAATCATGGGTGGTTTTTTCCCGAACGCAGCCATGTAATCGGCGTGGATGTCGCGCTTTTCGATGACCCATTTGTTTAAGTCTGCTTTTCCACTTTGCACCACCATCATCATTGATTGATTCGTATACGGGCTGGGTACGACGGTTCCATCCGGGGCCTTGCTGGCCCAGATGTAATTGATGGCTTCGGAAGGGGGCGTTTTTCCAAGAACGAGCTTCAGGGCTTTATACTTAGCCCATTCCATCAGGCCCGCTGTTTCTGAATCAAATTCAAAAGTGATATATAGCCGGGCGGGGTAATCATCACCCGCCTTTTGGGTGACATCCCCTTTTTTGAAGACATTGGTAATTTTCCAGCGCCACTCGATGATCGGGTATTTTTCCGGATCAATCCGAACATGCCGGATCAATCCGGATGAACTACCATCGCAGACGGCTTTTACGACTGTTTGACCGGAATCACTAACTAAAGAATAGCGGGTATGTTTTTTAATCTTTTTGAAGGTGAGCGGTTCCCAATCGCCTGGGAGCCGATTGCCGGGTGTGGCCGCGGAAAACCGGCCGACAATCCATTCCTCCTGGGCGGCTGTGGTTGAATAAGAAAACACGATTATTGTTAAAATGATCTGTGATATCAGGCGGATGGTTCGCGATGATCGCTTAGCGGCAGGGTGTTGAGCGTTCGTAATCCACTTTGTAAATCTGTCGGCGGCTGATGCCGATTGGGCTGCAGGCTATCGACCGAAAGGAAGTGGAAGCCCGAATCCTGGCGGCTACCAGAAGGGGGGGGCGTCGTAGGTGAAGATCCAGCTCTCGTGGTTGTCGGATAGCGGGGTGATCACGGGTGAAGGAGTGACGATGTCGTCCCAGGTGAGAAGGTCGGTGCTTTGTTGGAAGATGATCGTCGGTTGGCGGTCGCGCGGTTTCTCGATTATGTTGCCGAGCAGGA
>RCNC010003592.1_pt1 | contig 10131 bp, 6 predicted proteins | sample 2041301 | NCBI WGS metagenome assembly RCNC01 (sample SAMN09708231, study PRJNA481090) | Marine sediment metagenome, whole genome shotgun sequencing project. | biome: marine sediment; feature: ocean; material: sediment; isolation source: Sewage treatment plant 13A marine sediment (STP13A) ... | reverse complement strand
GGAACTCTACCTAAAGTGTGAGCGCGGATTTTAAAGCCGATCTTCTCATTTCTCAAGTCTAAATCGACTCGGAAACCTTGATTTTCAAGGGATTCGGTAATTTCCTTGCATCTTTCATCCTGACGGTCGGTAATATTGAGCACAACAGCTTGCACCGGTGACAGCCAAACAGGCATTTTTCCAGCGTAGTTTTCGATCAAAATCCCGATAAAACGCTCCAGCGAGCCGAGGATCGCACGGTGCAACATCACCGGTGTCTGGCGTGAGCCATCTTCGGCCACATATGTCGCCCCAAGACGCTCCGGCATATTAAAATCCAACTGCAAGGTGCCACACTGCCATATCCGGCCAATCGAATCTCTCAGCTTAAAGTCGATTTTCGGGCCATAGAATGCGCCATCACCCGGATTCAACTTGTATTCTACACCGCTGTCGTCGAGTGCGGATGCAAGTGCACTTTCCGCCTTATCCCACAAGGCATCATCACCGATTCGTTTTTCCGGACGGGTGGATAATTCCACCATCACTTCTTCAAAACCGAAATCACGATAAACACTGTAAAGCAATTTCAAAAAGTCATTGGTCTCGTTCTGAACCTGCCCGGGTGTGCAGAAAATATGTGCATCGTCCTGGGTAAATGCCCGAACACGCATCAGGCCATGAAGTGCACCGGATGCTTCATTGCGGTGGCAGGAGCCAAACTCGGCCATACGCATGGGCAAATCACGATAACTGTGCAGGCCGTTGTTATAAATCTGGATATGGCAGGGACAGTTCATGGGCTTGATCGCGAAGTTGCGGTCTTCACAATCGGTCAGAAACATGTTCTCAATAAACTTCTCTGCGTGTCCTGATTTTTCCCACAGGCTGATGTCCAGGATCTCAGGGGTGTTTACCTCCTGGTAACCCGCCTTACGCAGACGCTGACGGATATAGTTTTTGACCTGTGTATAGATAATCCAGCCATGATCATGCCAGAACACCATGCCCGGTGCTTCTTCCTGGAAATGAAACAGATCCAGTTGTCGTGCAATACGGCGATGATCACGTTTTTCTGCTTCAGCCTGGTTATGCAGGTAGGTTTTCAGATCTTTCTTATTCGCCCAGGCTGTACCGTAAATACGCTGAAGCATCTCGTTGTTGCTATCACCACGCCAGTAGGCTCCGGCCAGCTTGGTCAGTTTAAAATGACCAAGATGAGATGTGTTGGGAACATGGGGGCCACGACACAAATCGACAAACTCACCTTGCTGGTAGAGTGACAGAGGTTCATCTGTCGGAATGGATTCGATAATCTGCGCTTTATATTCCTCGTCCTTCTGACGGAAAAACTGAACCGCCTCACCACGCCCCATGAGGCTTCGTGTAATCGGTAAAGCGTCTTTAATCAGACGACGCATTTCAGCGGCAATTTTGTCCAGGTCTTCCGGTTTAAAACCGTCCGGGTAGGAAAAATCATAATAGAACCCGTTCTCGATGACAGGTCCAATGGTGTACTGTGATTCAGGGAATACACGCTCAACCGCCATGGCAAGCAAATGCGCAGTGGAATGCCGAATGATCTCGAGGCCTTCTTCATCTCTGGCGGTGATAATGCGTAATGTGGAGTCGCCGGTCATTTCAAAAGAAGCATCTACCAGTTCATCATCTACCTCACCCGCCAGGGTTGCCTTGGCAAGACCGGGGCCGATATCAGTTGCTACGTCCAAAACCGTAACAGCTTGTTCAAATTGTCTCTGGCTGCCGTCCGGAAGCGTAATTAAAGGCATATCAATCTCTCAAACATCATCGACTCAAAACGAAAAAAGGACGCAAAGCGTCCCTTCGGTGCACTCTGCTTGTTTCCTTTACCTCAGGAGGTAGTTCGTTTCTGCAAATTCATCCCGCTATTGTACGCGCGAATGCTTACGCATCCTACTCTTTTGACTTGGAAAGGTGGAAAAAGCAGGGGAAAAGATGGTGGGCACACGGGTATTATGTACCAACGACTATTGGGAGCAGTATCAGCAGCAGCAGGAACTGTATCCACACAACTGCTTAACCATGTGCCGTACCATTTAGCTGTCGAGAATCATGCCTTTCTGGTAACAGGAAACGTCCTGGTTTGGCAAGGCACATAACAACCGGCCCTAACCGGGTCGGTTAGCAAATCACCTGGTCTTTAAATTTGGCGTCTTCGGTGAAGACCCTGATAACAATCTTGTTGCCTGATGGCAGGACCTGCCAGATCGGCTCTGATTTAGCCGGGCAAGCCATGTCCAGGACCGCATGTCTTTTAGCCTTATCCGGATTCAGCGAGTTCGGAACCAGGAAACCCACGCGTATTTCACCACCAAATTTTCTTGCACCTCTGAACAACCATCCACCGGCTGTTGGAGCCAGGGTCTGAACCGGGTGTTGAACATAGTAATTGTTAACCCAGGACAGAGACTCGTATGAAATGGGCTCCGGTTGTGAGCAAGCCGACAGAAAAAGTATAGACGCTATACCGCATAAAAGTTTAGTTTTCATAGTGACGCATCCTTGCATCGTGCTGTATCCGTAATGTCTGGTTTAAAACAGTACTTTCTTGACACACTTAGTTAAATGCAAGAATCGTACCGAAAAAAAATAAAATATTAAAGAACAATGAATACAACATATTAGGGTATTCAAAATAAACAAATGTAAGTGGGCATTTTAAAACCATGTCTAAAATTTTGATAAAAACCGACCAAAATTGTCAGTGAAAACCCTGGCGACTCTTTCACACCAACCGATACCTACCAGGCGGTAACGCATCAATATCAACAGGTGACTTCACAATCTCACCGTCCTTTCCGACATCCACCCACTCACCAACATCATCCGCCCATTGTCGGTGATGATGTAACCCTCTGTCACAATGCCATCTGGGATTAGCCAGTAACGACTCTGTCTATATTGAAAACTGTCAAATCTAACAGCGGACGATGATCTTCAAATGACGTATAACATCAGGGTCAAGATAAGTACTTTATCCATGAACATGGAAGTTTGTCCCCCCTGAGACGTAGCAGTGCCAACGACTGCTTACTGACGGGCTGTTCCAACGGCAGCTACAGAAGGCGTTAGATCCAGGGAAATGGATCGTTACAGGAGAAGTTATGAGCTTGGGGGGCAAACAAGGTCAGAGGGCTAATGGGGGTTGGCTGAATGATCTGAAAAAGTGATAGTGGGCATTTTGGCGAAATCATGGGGTGTATTGCCCTGGATCGGTTGGGGTTTGAGGTTCATCAGGAATCGTACGTAACAGGTTCTCGATTGCATCAGCTATATTGTCAAGTTTCTCAACTGCATGACCCAATTCCCACAAATGCTGTACTTGACTCAGGTCCGCAGCTATGCGTCGAATCTGATCTGGATATGATTCTCTTTCGTGTCCCATTGTTAACGACCCCATCGTTTTTCCATCAGTATACAAGGCAGAACGGTAGAACACCCAGACATAAGAGGTCACTGGGGTTAGTCAAGGGTTTAGATGGGAATAAATGGTGGGCACGACTGGGATCGAACCAGTGACCACTGCCATGTCAAGGCAGTGCTCTACCGCTGAGCTACGCGCCCCCAAAACAACCAATCCTGACAAATCTCATCAGGGGCGCGCAAGATACCATACACACACCACCGTTCTCAACTATTTAGCCGTCATTGATGACTGATTGACAAGCCGGACGATCAAGTTCAAAAAAAATCTTTCGGACGGACCCGCACATGGTCATAATGAACTGAAGAAAACCAACCACTGAAAACACGACAAATTCATGCCCCAACCCTTCGCCCATCTGCACCTGCATTCCGAATTTTCACTGGTAGACAGTACGCTGCGTATCAAGCAAATGGTCGAGCGCGTGAAAGAACTGGGAATGCCGGCGGTGGCTGTCACTGACCAGTTCAATATGTTTGGCCTGGTAAAGTTCTACCGGGCTGCGGTGGCTGCCGGTATCAAGCCAATCGCCGGGGCGGATGTGCTGATCAGCCACCCCGAAGACCCCGATCATGCCAGCCGCCTGGTACTGCTTTGCCAGAACAATGAGGGCTATCTGAATCTTTGCCGCTTGCTTAGCAAGGGTTACCAGGATGGCCAGCACCTTGGTATCCCCTATCTCCGGCGTGAATGGGTCGCCCAGCACTCAGCCGGCTTAATCGCACTTTCCAGTGGTCGCGAGGGTGATGTAGGCCAGGCCCTGATCAATCAGCACCCCAACAAGGCGCGACAGTATGCACAGGAGTGGATGAAAGATTTTCCCGGTCGGTTTTATCTTGAAATCCAGCGCACGGGTCGCGAACAGGAATCGCGCTATGAACGCCACGCTCTGCAACTCGCCTCTGAACTGGGTTTGCCGGTGGTTGCCAGTAACGATGTAAGGTTTCTTGATCGCGGTGACTTCTCAGCGCATGAAGCCCGTGTTTGTATTCATGATGGCCGCTTGCTCTCTGACAAACGCCGGGAGGTGCGCTATTCAGAAGAACAGTACCTCAAGAGCCCGGAGGAAATGGCCAGCTTATTCGCGGATCTGCCGGAGGCACTGGAGAACGCATCTGAGCTGGCAAAGCGATGTAATCTGCAACTGCAATTCGGCAAATATTTTCTACCGGACTTTCCGACACCTGATGGCGAGAGTGTAGAGGAGTTTCTGAAAAATGCCTCTTTGAAGGGTCTGGCCAAACGTCTTAATAAACATGGCCCGGCACACACTTTTACCGATGATGATTATCGTGATCGCCTGGAGCTTGAGTTCCAGGTAATTAATGGCATGGGGTTTCCGGGATATTTTCTGATCGTTGCAGATTTTATCCGCTGGGCAAAAGACAATGATATTCCGGTTGGCCCCGGACGTGGTTCAGGCGCAGGTTCGCTGGTTGCCTACGCGCTGGAAATAACCGATATCGACCCGCTTCAATACGATTTGCTTTTCGAACGTTTCCTCAATCCGGAACGTATCTCGATGCCCGACTTTGATGTTGATTTCTGCATGGACAAACGTGACCTGGTGATTGACTACGTCGCTGAAACCTATGGCCGGAACCAGGTCAGCCAGATCATCACTTTCGGAACCATGGCTGCCAAGGCCGCGGTGCGTGATTGCGGACGGGTTCTCGGACATGGCTACAATTTTGTAGACGGTATCGCCAAGCTGGTGCCACTGGAACTGGGAATCACGCTCAAGAAAGCGCTTGATCAGGAACCCGACCTCAAAAAGCGTTATGAAGATGAGGAAGAAACCCAGGCATTACTGGATCTTGCCATGTCGTTAGAGGGTCTGACCCGGAATGCCGGCAAACACGCTGGTGGAGTTGTAATCGCACCGTCCGCGCTTACCGATTTCACACCTTTGTTCAGCGAATCCGGTGGTGGTGGTGTAGTCACCCAGTTTGACAAGGATGATGTTGAAACCATCGGTTTGGTCAAGTTCGACTTCCTCGGTTTGAAGACACTGACCATTATTGACTGGGCCTTAAAAGCCATCAATCAGCAGCGTCTTGACAAAGGTGAAGAGCCGATAGTACTTGAGGAACTGCCGCTGGACGATCCGAAGACGTTCCAGTTATTGCAGGATTGCAGAACGACCGCAGTATTTCAGCTCGAATCAAGCGGCATCAAGGATCTGATCCACAAACTACAACCGGATAGTTTCAACGAAATTATTGCACTGGTGGCCCTGTACCGTCCCGGTCCGCTGGAATCCGGTATGGTGGGTGATTACGTGGATCGCAAACACGGACGTGCCGTGGTCAGCTATCCTCATGACGACCTCGAACATATTCTGAAACCCACCTATGGTGTCATTCTTTACCAGGAACAGGTCATGCAGATCGCCCAGGTACTGGCTGGCTACTCACTCGGTGATGCGGATATCCTGCGCCGTGCGATGGGTAAGAAGAAGGCATCCGAGATGGCCAAGCAGCGTCTCGTGTTTGTTGATGGCGCCTCTCATCGCGGTGTCAGCGACGAACTCGCCAACTATATTTTTGACCAGATGGAGACTTTCGCCGGTTACGGTTTCAACAAATCCCACTCCGCCGCCTATGCCCTGATCGCCTACCAGACGGCCTGGCTAAAGGCCCACTACCCGGCCGCCTTCATGGCCGCTGTGCTATCTGCTGACATGGATACCACGGATAAGATCGCCACCTTGATCAGTGAATGCCGAAAGATGGAATTAGAGATTCTGCCACCGGATATCAATCATTCTTCATTCGCTTTCAAGATGACAAATCAGCACTCCATCAGCTACGGCCTGGGCGCAATCAAGGGCATCGGCAATGCAGCGATCGACTTTATCGAAGAGGATCGAACCTTAAACGGACCCTTTGCGAGCCTGGATGACTTCTGCAACCGGATGGACTTGAAAAAGGCCAATAAACGCGCGATGGAGACCCTGGTTCGCTCCGGTGCGATGGACATCCTTGATCCCGACCATAACAGGGCAAGGCTTTTGCATGACCTACCGCGATGTATGCACGCCGCCGAACAGACACAGCGCGATGAAGAAGCCGGCCAGACGGACCTGTTTGGCACCTTGCAACCCACCACCACAAACAACACACCCGAGCTTTCCGATGTAAAAGCCTGGCATGAACTGCAAAAACTTCAGGCAGAAAAAGACTCCCTTGGTTTGTACCTGACCGGTCACCCGGTCAAGGTTCACTACAGGGATATCCGTAATTTCAATACCTGTGCACTTGGAGACGTACACGAGCGGATACCAAAGGACAGTAAGAACTGGCACGGTGTCCCCATGACCCTGGTTGCACTGGTAACATCATTACAACGTCGTACCCCACGTGGGCATTCCATCGCGGTGGATGACCACACGGGCCGGGTCGATGCATTTTTATCAAACGAAACCTATGCCACCTACGCAGATTTGATGGTAAAGGATGCAATTGTTCTTTTAGAAGGCAAGGTGGCCTCTGATGACTTCACAGGTGGTTACAAAATGACCGTAAACCACATTATGTCACTGGCGGATGCCAAGGCGCGTTTTGCCAAGGCGGTCAATATCGCCGTTTCCGGTCCTGACGAAGGTCTTTGCCTGGCGCTGGAATCCACCTTCCGCCCTTACCAGGGAGGCTCATCCCGGGTATTTCTGCATTACCGGAACCAGCGTGCCCGGGTTACTTTTGAATTGGGAAATGACTGGACCGTTAAACCCTGCGAGGAGTTGATCGCGGCATTGAATGAACTGGAATTGGTAAAACAGGCGGGATTCCGCTACTGAGCAAAGTTCAGCTTTCGGTTGAACGATAACGCCGGTACAGGATTTTCACCCTGCGGACATACTCCCGGGTTTCCTTATAAGGTGGAACACCACCATACTTATGCACCGCACCGGGGCCGGCATTGTAGGCCGCCGTCGCCAGTTCCACGCTCTGATCAAACTGCTCCAGCAAACGGGAAAGGTAAAGTGTGCCACCTTCGATATTACTCAACGGGTCAAACACATCTACGATCTGTAATTCTTCCTGGGTTGCAGGCATCAATTGCATCAAGCCCTGCGCACCTTTCGGTGAAAGCGCTTCGGGTTGATAGGCAGACTCTGCGTGAATAATGGCGCGAATCAACGCATCATCAACGGCAAACACCTCGGCAGCCGCTTCTATCTCTTCATTAAAAGCGGCCCTATTCAAGGGTATTTTTTCCCAATCCAGCTGATTGCAGGTGGGGTCCGATGCATAACAGGGGAAAGAAAATGTTTTGACTTTTTGTTGGCCAGGCGGCCGGACATTGGTGTAGTGGACAATGCCATCCTTATCGGTAAATTTGTAGACTTCAGCCAACACGGATTGCGAACCCAGCAGGCAGGCAAATATCAATAATCCGATTACCCGCCCTGCCCTGTAAAGTCTGTATTTCATCCCGGTCCCTGAGCTGTTTTCAGGCAGATTATGGCATAAACACCATTCGAACTGCGATGGCGTCTTAATCTGAGTCTTACTTCTTGCCCCACTTCAATTTATTTACTAGTCTTCAACTCCCGGTCTCTCGATCAATATAGGACTTTTGACAAATGACTAAGGACTACAGCACCTATCTCGAAAACACCCCGAATATGGAAGGCAACTTTGGAGACTATGGAGGGGCTTTTCTCCCTCCCCAACTCATCGGTCCGATGAACGATATTCACGAGGCCTATTTGAAAATCAGCCGTTCTGCGGATTTCATCAAGGAGTTGCGCGACATACGCAAGCACTTCCAGGGCCGTCCAACCCCGACCTATCACGCCAAACGCATTTCAGAACAATGCGGCGGGGCCGAAATTTACATGAAACGCGAAGACCTCAATCATACGGGTGCGCACAAGCTTAACCATTGCATGGGAGAAGGCCTGCTGGCCAAATACATGGGAAAGAAAAAGCTGATTGCTGAAACAGGTGCTGGTCAACACGGCGTCGCGCTCGCCACTGCTGCCGCCTACTTCGGTCTTGAGTGTGAAATCCATATGGGCGAAGTCGATATCACCAAGGAGCACCCCAATGTGATCCGCATGAAGTTGCTCGGTGCAAAAGTGGTACCGGTGACCGAAGGACTCAAGACACTCAAGGAGGCCGTAGATTCGGCTTTCCAGGCCTATCTTGTCGACCCGGAAACTTCGATCTATTGCATTGGCTCGGTTGTTGGTCCACATCCGTTCCCAATGATGGTTCGCGACTTTCAACGCATTGTCGGGATCGAGTCGCGTGAGCAGTTTCTGGAAATGACCGGCAGCCTGCCGGATGTGGTTATCGCCTGCGTGGGCGGTGGAAGCAATGCGATGGGGATTTTCTCCGCATTCCTCAACGACCCGTGCGAGCTATGGGGTGTCGAACCGATGGGGCGCGGACCAGCCACCGGAGACCACGCTGCCACGATGACCTATGGCATGCCCGGCATTATCCACGGATTCAAATGCTACCTGCTACAGGATGAGGCTGGTGAACCTGCTCCCGTCTACTCGATCGCAAGTGGACTTGACTACCCTGGCGTCGGCCCGGAGCACAGTCACCTCAAAGATAAAGGGCGTGTCCAATACACAACGGCCGATGATAAGGAGAGCCTGGATGCCTTTTTTACACTCAGTCGCAAGGAAGGGATTATCCCTGCCCTCGAAAGCGCGCACGCTGTTGCTTTCGCCATGAAAAAGGCGAAAGAAATGGGGCGTGGCTCAATATTACTGAACCTGTCGGGACGCGGAGATAAAGATCTCGACTTCGTAACGGAAAATTACGGCTTTGGGGCCTGATCGACAAGCAAAACACCAATAACAGCGCAGAATTAGATTGAGCAGAATCCCAGCCCGTGTTTTTCCAGGTAGCGCTGGTGGTACTCTTCTGCAGGCCAGAACGGTATCGCTGCTTCAACCTGGGTAACCACAGCTTGTGGCCAGCGACCGGTCTTGTCCAGTGCCTCAATGGCCTGTAACGCGGCCTTCTCCTGACCGGCGGAATGGAAAAAGACCGCCGAGCGATACTGGCTGCCAATATCCGGACCCTGCCGGTTCAGTGTGGTCGGATTGTGCATTTCAAAAAACAGGGTCAACAGGCTTTCATAACTGACCTGTTGTGCGTCAAACTGGACCTGCACGACTTCCGCGTGTCCGGTTGTGCCGGTACAAACTGCATGGTAGTTGGGTTCAGGTTGCCCGCCCATGTAGCCGGATGTGGCCTCGAGTACACCGTCCATCGCGCGAAAACGCGCTTCCACACTCCAGAAACAACCGGCGCCAAAAGTGGCCAGTTCAATTTGACTGTTCATGACTTACTCCTGCCATCAGAACGTTTTCCAACACGGATCATACCTTCCTGAATGGTACTGGCAACCAACCTGCCATTTCGATCATATATTAAACCCCTTGCAAGGCCTCTTCCGCCGCTACTGCTTGGACTGTCACAGGAATATAACAGCCAGTCATCCACACGTGCCGGACGATGAAACCACATGCCATGATCCAGACTGGCCATCAGCAAGTTATCCTGAATAAAAGAAATTCCATGTGGCAGGGTTGCGGTACCTACCAGGTGAAAGTCTGAGGCGTAAGCCATCAGGGCGCGGTGCATCTCATCTGTTGCATCAATTTTCCCGTCCAAACGGAACCAGATATTGGAATAAGGTGCCTGCGGTTGCGGCTT
>RCNC010003591.1_pt1 | contig 10133 bp, 8 predicted proteins | sample 2041301 | NCBI WGS metagenome assembly RCNC01 (sample SAMN09708231, study PRJNA481090) | Marine sediment metagenome, whole genome shotgun sequencing project. | biome: marine sediment; feature: ocean; material: sediment; isolation source: Sewage treatment plant 13A marine sediment (STP13A) ... | reverse complement strand
TACATAGACTAGAAATGGGGTCAGAGTAAAAATACAGTAGTTACAATATCCGATATCACCGATAACTATACCGTATTACTACTGAAAATCGCCAATCCTAGAATTATTAGAAAAGGTATCGTTAACCTGATTCAGGAACTGTTCCTCTAGATCGGCTCCCGCCACTTCCGCTTCAGCCTGTGCCTTCTTTGCCCAGGCTTTTGCCTGAGCTGTTTCAACCGAACTCCCAAACCGACCCACCCAAGCCTCAGCATAGCCCTAGTCGACCACTACCCAATCTCCCAGATAAAAAAACCACGACTCAACCCGACGCACTCGACGCCAAGTCATGTCCTTCAAGGCCTTGTCAGTGCTGGGTTGGCGTCGAGTGCGTCGAGTGTAACTGCCCAAAGTTTGCCCCAGGGGGTGCTCCCCCTTCGTCGAGTAGCCTGTTGATTGAAACTGCGTGGGAATTATTTGGATGTCCCATAAAGGCGCGGCAAGTCTTCGATGGGCATTGGCGAGGGTTATCGAGGATTTGCCAGGGTGTTGCTGTGGAGAGCGGGAAGGCAGAATCGGCGCCATCAAGCTGAGATGTGTTTTTGGGAATATCAATGCCCAATAATCATGTCGATCTCCCACCCAAGACTGAAGTCCTGCAGTCTAAAATCGAGTCTGAAGAATCCCGCTGCGCTAGCAGCGTAGGTGGGGATGGTTCATTACATTAGTACCGCGCGAAGTGCTACACTGCATTGCAACCGACAGGCTGGACCAGTGACTCGATCCCTGAGCGACAACGACAATAATAAACTGTATATCTGCCTACTGAGTATCCATGGGCTTATCCGGGGTCAGAACCTGGAGCTAGGTATCGATGCCGATACCGGCGGTCAGACTAAGTATGTGGTGGATCTCACCAGGGCCCTATCCGCGCTCCCGGAGGTGGCACAGGTCGACCTCGTGACGCGCAGGATAGTCGATCCGAACATCAGCAGTGACTACGCGGTCGCGGAGGAAAGCCTGGGACCGGGGGCGCGAATCGTCCGCATCGAATGCGGCCCGCAGGAATACATTAAAAAAGAAGAACTCTGGGACCACCTGGATGCCTTCACCGACAACCTGGTGGAGTGGCTCCGCGAGCAGCCCCACTACCCTTCCCTTATCCACAGCCATTACGCCGATGCCGGATATGTGGGCGTGCGGGTGTCAAATCTTTTCGGTGTGCCACTCGTATTTACGGGCCACTCACTGGGCAGGGACAAGCGCAAGCAGCTGATAGCAAAGGGCATGTCCCGACAACAGATCGAAAAGGTCTACAACATTGATCGTCGAATCGACGCGGAAGAAGAGGTGCTCTCCAACGCGAACCTGGTGGTCACCAGCACGCACAACGAGGTCCAGGAGCAGTACGAGCTGTACAACTATTACGACCCCGAGTGCATGGCCGTGATACCGCCGGGCACCAATCTGCAGCAGTTCAGGCCCTACTCGAAGAACGAGGTTATCACTTTCAAGGCGGAGGTAGACCGGTTTCTTACAGCCCCTGAAAAACCGCTCGTACTGGCACTGTCGCGCCCGGACGAGCGTAAAAACATACTCACGTTGATTGAAGCCTACGGGGAATCCCCTGAACTACAGAGCATGGCCAACCTGTTGATCGTGGTCGGCAACCGGGAAGACATTCTCGATATGGACGACGGCGCACAGGCGGTGCTGACCAATATCCTTGTATGGATCGACACCTATGACCTCTACGGCAAGGTGGCACTGCCGAAGAAACATACGGCGGACGAGGTACCCCAAATATACCGCCTGGTGGCCGCCGGGCACGGCGTGTTCATCAACCCGGCGTTGACCGAGCCGTTTGGCCTGACGATTCTGGAGGCCGCCGCCAGTGGCCTGCCCGTCGTCGCGACGGAAAATGGCGGGCCGGTAGATATCATAAAGAATTGCCGTTGTGGTGAGCTGGTCGATCCCATGGACAGGGACCAAATTGCGGCCGCCCTGCTCAAACTGCTCGACAATGATGAGAACTGGCGGCGCGCTTCAGAAAACGGCATTCAGGGCGTGCGTGATCACTACGCCTGGGAAGCCCACGCAAACGCCTACTCCAAAAAAATTCGCTCCCTGACCGGCAAGCTCCGTCTGCCGCCGGGCGAGAGACCCAAGCCTCGTGCGCTGAAGTACAGTGACCGCATGCTCGTGACCGATCTGGACCAGAGCCTGCTTGGTGATCCTGACAGCCGCGGCGACTTCCTCAAACTCGTGCGTGAAAATCGCAAATCAGTGACCTATTGCATCGCCACCGGGAGGCGCCTCGATTCCGCGCTGGCGGTGATGAAAAAGCACGGCATCCCCCTTCCGGATATCCTCATGAGCAGTACGGGAACCCGCATCCATTATGGCAGCACGCTGAACGAGGATCACCTGTGGGCCGACCATATCGACTACGACTGGTCACCCAGGCGAATACGGCACTTGCTGGCAGAACTGCCGGGGCTGACGCTACAGGAAAAGAGAGAGCAGACGGCTTCGAAGATCTCCTATTATTACGACCCCCTGCTCGCGCCGAACGTAGACGCGATCAATACCCTGCTGCGCCAGCAAGAAATCACTGCCAACGTGCTCCTGTCTTTTGGCCAGTATCTGGACGTGCTGCCATCGCGGGCGTCGAAAGGCCAGGCACTGCGCTACGTGGCCCAGCGCCTGGACATCGCCCTCGACAAGATCCTTGTGGCGGGCGGTTCCGGCGCGGACGAGGATATGATGAGAGGCAACACGCTCGCTGTGGTGGTGGAAAACCGTCACCACGAGGAGCTTTCGTTACTGCCCGAGGTGGATCGCATCTACTTTGCCAAAGGCAAATGCGCCGCGGGCATACTCAAAGCCATTGACCACTATGATTTCTTTAGTGCATGCAGGGTTCCCGAATCCTGATTCCGTGAGTGGCAGCGGTCAGGCCGGGTGTATATTTGCACATAACGCCGATATGCTCTGGTCACCCGCTACACAATGCATACAATAAGAAACGTGGCGGGCTGACAGAGGAGGGTTATCGTACCTTAGCCCACGCCCGGTTCGCCGAGGACCTGGCGACAAGCCATTATTTTAGTAGAGCCAGCACCATAGTGATGCTGGAAGCATCTGGAAAACTCATTAGGAACTGAATAAAACAGCATGGCTATCAGTATACCCAAAGGGGTAATGTTTAACGCATACCCCGACAGCATTGGTCGGCAACTCTCAGACACACTAACGATGCTGCAACGCCCGGAATTCGACGGCGCATTTTCGCTGTTCTACATTCTGCCTACCTTCTTCAACAGCGATCTCGACCGCGGTTTCTCGGTGATCGACTACGACCTCAATACCGAACTGGTCGGCCAGCAGGATCTGACCGGCATGGCAGCCATGGGGCTGGGCCTGAAATTCGATCTGGTTCTCAACCATCTCTCCGTCGGGTCGCCCCAGTTCCAGCACATGCTGGAGCACGGGGACGCGTCCCCCTATAAGGACTTCTTCATCGACTGGAACGAATTCTGGGCGACGCGGGGCGAGATGGGACCGGAGGGCCACATAATTCCCGAACAGGAATGCCTCGACCAGCTCTTCATGAGAAAGCCCGGACTGCCCATACTGAAAGTGCGCTTCCCGGACGGTACGGAGCGCCCTTACTGGAATACCTTCTACCAGGAAGTAAAGCACCAGGAGCTGGTCATCGAGGACCTGCGACATATAGAAGGGTTACCCACTGGGGCAGCCGATTCTGCACTCGCCATTGCCAACGAAGCGATCCGCTCAAATACACCGGTCGCCGATATCGACTGGGGCAACCTTGCCGGATACGACCCCCATTTCACCGATGCCATCGAAAGCAAGCGCCAGTACCTGGGCCAGATGGACCTCAACGCGCGCTCGGAGAAAGTCTGGGAATTCTACGACGAGGTCCTCGCCAAACTGCAAGGCTATGGGGCAAAGCTGGTCCGGCTGGATGCCTTCGCCTATCTACACAAGGAACCCTGCAAACCCAACTTCTTCAACAAGCCCGGGACCTGGGATTACCTCGACAGGCTGCGCACAATGGCCGAACAGCACGACCTTGTATTGCTCCCGGAAATTCATTCCGAGTTCGGCTATGGACTGCACGAGGAAGTTGCGGCCATGGGATTCCCCATATACGACTTTTTCTTCCCGGGTCTGCTTATTGATGCCCTCGACCGCGGTACCAACAAGCACCTGCTGCACTGGGTTAGTGAGCTGCTGGACAAAGGCATCAGGACGGTCAATATGCTGGGTTGCCATGACGGCATCCCGGTTCTGGACCTGCGCGGCAAAGATATCCTCGGCATATCACGAGAGGGCCTGTTGAGCGACGAACAGATCGACAACACCATCCAGCGGATCATGGACAGGGGTGGCCGGATCAAGAACCTCTACGGCCCGGACGGCAAGAAAATTTCCTACTACCAGGTCAATTCCACCTTCTTTAGTGCCCTGGGTGAAGATGAACGCAAGTTACGCCTGGCCAGGGCAATCCAGATGTTCATTCCTGGCATTCCCCAGGTGTGGTATCTCGATCTCTTTGCAGGCAAGAATGATTACGCCGCCGCTGACAAGGGCGGCACGGGAGGGCACAAGGAGATCAATCGCACGACTCTGTCCAACAGCGATATCGAACAGGGACTCAGACGCATTGTGGTGCAGGAACAGCTGCAATTGATAAAGTTGCGAAATTCCTCCAAGGCTTTCTATGGCGAGTTGGAGCTTGGTAACACCGAAGAACAGAGTCTGGAGATGACCTGGACAAACGGCAACAGCACAGCCACCCTGCAGGCCAATCTAGTGGATTTCGGCTTTACCGTCACCCACAAGGACGATAGCGGTGAGGAAACTCTCATGTCCTACCGTTAGTCTTGGCCCGCACCTCAGAACACCTGTAAACATTGATCATGACCCAAGCACAATAGAGGACTGACATGCGCATACTGGCCACCGATATGGACAGAACACTTCTCCCCAATGGCAAATGGGAGGCCGACAGCGAGGCGATCAGCTTATTCAACAACTTGACCGAACAGGATGATCTGCTCGTTGTCTACGTGACCGGCCGTAACCTGAACCTCACGGAAAATGCGATCAAGGAATTTGGTGTCAGGTATCCGGATGTGCTGTGTGGCGATGTCGGCACTACAATCCGCAAGTATGTGCATGAGCAGTGGCAATTCGATGAGGGATGGGTCGACCTAATCCACCTGCGAAGCCCCAGGTGGGATGCAGGCGCTATAAAGAACGCAGTTGCCGGAATTGACGGCCTCCGAGAACAGGAGAGCGAACACCTGAATCCTTTCAAACAGAGTTATTATGTGGACCACGCTAGGAAAGAACAGATCCTGGGAGAGGTCGATGACAGGGTCAAGGGTAAGTTCGACGAGGTAATCGTCTACAGTTTCGACTCCCAGGACGGCAAGGGGTTGTTGGATTTCCTGCCTGAAAGCGCCACCAAACAGACGGCGTTGGAGTATGTGGCGGAAGAGTTCGGATCAGCCAGAGAAGACGTCGTCTTTTGCGGGGACAGCGGCAACGATATCTTCCCTCTTACAGCAGGTTTCTCCGGCGTGTTGGTGAAAAACGCCGACCAGCAACTGGTAGACAAGGTCCATGAAGCCATGCGTGGAAATCCCCAATTGAAGCTGTACTTCGCCAGGGGCAACTTCAAGGGCCTGAACGGCTACTACACCAGCGGTGTGATAGAGGGCGCCTACCACTACGGCATCTTCAGCGATGCGGAATGAACGTTTGCCTAAAGTGGGGCGGGCGTAGCTACAGCAGCGTGCGCTGCAGTGCAGTATCCCAGGACGCCAGCCGCCTGCGCCTGTCGGTTACTTTCATCTGCACTTTGAATTCCCGCTCGGCTTTCCAGATTTTTTTCACCTCGGCCGGACTGCTCCACATACCCACGCCCAGCCCTGCCAGATAGCAGGCGCCAGCGACCGTGGTTTCTGTCACGGCGGGCCGGATGAGGCGGAGCCCCAGGACGTCTGCCTGAATCTGCATCAGCAGGTTGTTTACTGATGCTCCTCCATCGACACGCAGCGGTTTCATCCTGCGGCCCAGATCACTCTGCATCGCCCGCAGGATATCGGCGTTCTGCAATGCCATGGCATCCAGGGTGGCGCGGGCGATGTGTCCCGGCTCAGCACCCCGGGTAAGGCCGGTCAGCATTCCACGGGCCTCCGGAGCCCAGTGTGGAGCACCCAGACCGGTCAAGGCCGGTACGAATTCAACGCCATCGTGATCCGGCACCTGGCTGGCCAGCGCCTCGATATCTGAGGCGTGCTTGATCAGTTTGAGTCCGTCGCGCAGCCACTGCACAGCCGCACCGCAGATAAACGCTCCGCCCTCCAGAGCATATACCGGCTTCCCCTTTTCGCCCAGTTGCCAAGCCACCGTGGACAGCAGGCCCGACTTGGAGTACAGCGGTTTGGCCCCGGTGTTCATCACGATAAAGGAACCCGTGCCAAAAGTGCACTTGGCGTCGCCAACGGAAAAGCAGGCCTGGCCAAAACACGCCGCCTGTTGGTCTCCCGCTATTCCCGCAATAGGTATTCCCGCAGGTAAACCACCAACTCCACGGGTATGTCCGAGGACAGCGCTGGAAGGCACGATCTGCGGCAGGATGTCCTCCGGCACCTGGAACAATTCGAGCATGCGTTTGTCCCAGTGCCGAGATTTCAGATTCATCAGTGAGGTGCGGGAGGCATTTGAGACATCGGTCACGTGCTTATCGCCCTTCGTCAGCTGCCAGACCAGGTAGCTGTCTATGGTACCCGCCGCCACGCGACTGGCCTTCAGTTTGCGGCCTATCCCGGTGGTTTGCTGTAGCAGCCAGCGGAACTTGCTGGCCGAAAAATAGGGGTCCAGCACCAAGCCGGTATTGCGCCTCACGGCCTGCTCATGCCCGGCTGCCTTGAGCTGTGCGCAAAAGTCGGTGGTGCGCCGGCACTGCCAGACAATGGCATTGTTCAGGGGCTGGCCAGTCTTGCGATCCCACAGCATCGCAGTCTCCCGCTGGTTGGTAATGCCGATTGCGGCGATATCGGTGGGTCTGCAGATCTTCTTGCGCAGGATGGCTCTAATTCCCTTTTCCACGGAGGCCCAGATATCGGCCGGCCTGTGCTCCACCCAACCGGGCTTGGGATAGATCTGCGGAAACTCGAAGTTGACGCTGGTCCGCAACTTGCCGCGGGAATCCATCAGCGCGACAGTGCTGCCTGTCGTCCCCTGATCGATAGCCAGTATGAATTGGCCCATAATTAGTGCCCCGCGCCTTCTTTCAGTCTGATTTTCATGACGCCCGAAAGGCCGTGACACCACTCGCTGTCGGTGTAAGACTGGTTGTACTCACGCATATGATGCCTCCTCCCTTTGAATGATAGTCTTGCTGATCGACGATGACCAGTGAGGGGAGCGGGTTTTGATCGTGTGCATGGCGGAAGATTAACTATCAATTAGAATCAACCAGTTAGTAAGTGAGGTTGACTCCAAAAAATCCTGAACCAACCCGACGTACTCGACGCACCTGACGCCACGCACTGCCCCAAGAAAGGATCAGCTCGGCAGCGGCTCGAAGTTCTGTTTTGGAAACTTGTTACGATTCTTCGGCTTACTGACAGCTTGCTCGGTATCACCAACAACCAAGCTCAGCATACGGTCGGTCTCAGCAACCCTGCCCTACTCCATCAGGAAAACTCGTTAGCTTTCTTCAACTTACTGCCAACTTTCCCACTAGACCCTCCGCCTCATAATCGGGAGGTGTGTCTGTGAAATCGTGACGTGGGAAATATTCATAATGGAGTCATAGAGTTATGAGAAACACACCGTCCGACTATGGCTGGGGGATGGGCGACACTCATAGTTCCGAAGTCGGAGGGTGTATGCGAGCCCTCACGGCCCAAGAACCCAGAAATCCAGCTTTCCAGAAAACCCTGATCCCCCCTGCCCTGCTTCACCGCTTCCCGCAGCTCCCTGCTCGCATCCGAGTCCGTCACCTGTGCCCCAGAGTCGCCAACTCTCGGCAAATCCCCGGTGGGGCATTGGGGTAGCCAGGGTGTGATCTGGCGAGGCACCTGGGCGCGCTGGGGAGTGAGATGGACTTAGCTGCAAGTGCGACTATGCCGGGGAAATTGGTGACACTTTTGCAGGGGGAGTCGGGGGGTGTAATAGCAGCGGATCACTCGGGCAGGACTCGTGGGAAACTGGAGTTCTAGGGCCCTGCAATGCTTACGCCCTAGCCTACTCTGAGACATCAACCCGAAAATATCTCAGGCACAAAAAAGTCCTGACATGCAGGGCTGTGTATCAGGAGTTAGGTCTAAGCCTTACGGCGCTTGACTGCACCCAGGCCGAGAATCGCTGAACCGAAGAGCCAGACTGCAGCCGGTATTGGAACGGCGGTGGCAATAATATTGTCAATATAAAACCCATTCCAGCCACTATTTGAACCTAAGAATTCAATCGTGGTTTGACCGCCATCGGCAGTAAAATAAAAGCTCATTGGTACGAAATTTCCATCCCATCCAGAAGTATTTTCTATGAGTGTAATGAACGTCAGAATAGAAGACGAATCTGAACCAAATACTGTCACGTCCATTTCCTTGATGGGGTTGTTCGTGCTAGTCAAATCGGGGTTATTTGATCCACTAAGGTCAAAGTTAACGCTATATTGCTGTCCTACAACCGTTGAAAATGTCTGCGTCAGGCTGCCACCCCCATCAACTATGTCTCCAATAATATCAATGACGTGATTTCCTGTTCCTTTGTAATCAGTCCAGAGATTAACGCCGCCCGCACCGACAACCCAACCATCTATTGCTGCACTTCCAGCAGTAAATGTAAGGAACGGGCCAAATCCTCCCGGCACACCTCCCATTAAGTTACCTGCCTCGAAGTCACCGTTTTCGATGAAGGCAGCACTGGCGTTAAAAGAAACAATTGCAAATAAAACATATAGAAATCGCATATGACCGCCCCCCATTTTCATGATCAGGTACGCATCTAATAACTGTAGTGACAATTCGGAGTATTGCGTAATACTGAATTACAATAAAAAGGCACCGTTCTAGCGGCAATGGGTATATCTGTATTGCTATAAAATACCAGCCTGGACCGGGTGGCAAGACAGTTGAACGAGCGGCCTAGAAAAACGTTGGTCTATGAAACACCGGCTGCTAGATTTAACGCATGTGTTGCGTCGACCGGTTGAGATCGAAACTATTATAGACCTCAGCTAGAACCTTGGGGAAATCAGTGATTTAGACCGCTTTGAGGTGGAAGCGGACCCTGGCTAACTTCCGCTTTCGCCTAGAAGCAGACATTTAGGCTCTGCTATGCTGACAGGCACCTAAATAGACAAAGTGGGTATAAGAATAATGAACTGGGACGCGATTGGGGCCATCGGAGAGTTGGTTGGCGCTGCAGCAGTTTTCATCACACTGGTGTACTTAACACTCCAGATTCGTCAAAACACCAATTCAAATATTGGCGCAACTGAACTGGCGGTTACGGAGCAAGTTATTTCCTGGCAAATGCGAGTGACTGATGATGAGGAGTTGCGCGCTATCTGGGACAAAGCCGCCGCGAATGAACAGATGACGAATACTGAGAAAGTGCGATTCCTTTGGCTAATCAATGAGGTGTTTACACTACATGAAAGCAGCTTTCGACTGTATCGCCGGAAGCTTATAGCCCATGATAATTGGGAAAAATATCTTATAGCGCTTTTGGGATTGTTGAGTATGAACGATATAACAATGGAGTGGTGGAAAAGTCGAACAGCCCTTTTCTCTAGCGTATTCGTTGAATATATTGATGAACAGCTCTTAGAAAGAGGGACGCAAGCATGGCGTCCTACTAGGATAGAAGATGTCTAGATCAACCCTCTCGTCGATATTCACTAGGAGTTATGATTGTAATCAAGCGTGTCCGCTTTCGCCTATTAAGGGACCTTAGCTTTATCAATTTTCGAGCATAAAAATGCCCGCTCAGAGGCGGGCATCATGGTGTTCTGTACTTACGCCTTCCTGCGCTTCACTGCACCCAGACCGAGAAGGGCTGAACCGAATAGCCATGCTGCTGCGGGAATGGGAACGACGGTT
>RCNC010003590.1_pt1 | contig 10133 bp, 7 predicted proteins | sample 2041301 | NCBI WGS metagenome assembly RCNC01 (sample SAMN09708231, study PRJNA481090) | Marine sediment metagenome, whole genome shotgun sequencing project. | biome: marine sediment; feature: ocean; material: sediment; isolation source: Sewage treatment plant 13A marine sediment (STP13A) ... | reverse complement strand
ATATAAAAAGATGCCCTAAAGGCAAATTTTTGATGAACATCAATGAGCGCATTGATTATGATCATTGTATAAAGTAATATGCTAATTTAACTTTGAGGTATTGATAATTAAAATTGATTTGTCATGACTTTAGTAAAATTTAAAAGACCCGGATTACCATGGTTTGACACCATGTTCCCTGACCTGTTAGGAGCGGATAGACTCCTTACTGACGATTTTTTATTGGAAAACAAATGGGTTCCTTCAATGAATGTCAAAGAAACTGACGACCTCTTTGAAATTGAAATTGCTGCCCCAGGGTTTAACAAAAAAGATTTTGAAATTTCTATAGAAAATGGATTGTTGAAAATTTCTGCCGAGAACGAGGAAGAAATCGAGAAAAAAGATGAAAACTTTACGCGACGGGAGTTTAATCACAATTCATTCTTGAGATCATTTACCTTACCTGAGAACGTAAATGAAGAAGAAAAGATTGATGCAACTTATAAGCGTGGTATCTTGAAATTAACTTTGAATAAACTTCATACTGATGAAATTATTCACAAAAGAGTGATTGAAGTGCATTAATCATAGAAATAGGGAGTTCTGCTCCCTATTTCTTCAAATTTTAAAAGCATTATTTATGGAAATAGAAATTAAAGAATATTATGAATTACACGACCAGTCTGTACAATGGATCAATGAAATTCAATTTATGGCTGATGAACAAGTATTTCTGGAACATTTACTAAGCTCTCATTTTCTTGAATTAAGTTCTTCTAAGCTCTATGAAACGACAAAAAGACTTATCAGAAAGCTAAAGGAAGTTGAATTACTTGGAAGTGATTTGATGGACAAGATTCAGTTACACAATAAACATGTGGGCACAATAATCGAAAATTTTAACAAAGAATATCAGGTAAATGTTGATCGGGAGCATCAGTCCATAAAAAAAGATCTCGATAGTTATTTGTTAAAATTCAGATATATTAAAAAGAAAATATTCGGTATTATCAAGGCAATAATGAAAGAGCACAAACAAAAACTGCTGATCAATAAAGCTTAAATTAAATAGTTTTTCCCCTTTTACCCCCTCACTATGAAATGAATAGGTTGGAAACAACCTATTCATTTTTTTTTAGCTTTAAAATACTTGACTCAAGAGGAGATAGTTTTATATGGACCTTGCCTATACCATCAGCCACATAAAGTGTTCCTTTTATGTTGCTGTTCAATTGATCCTCAACTTGATAGGTTCCATTTTCCAGTTGCCACTTTGAAATCAAGTCTTCAGGAATAATGAGGTCTAAATCATAATATTTTGATTCATCAAAGTTCGAAATTATGATCAATTTTTCATTGTCGGACCATCTGGAAAAGGAGAATATTCTATGATCATAATTTGGGTTTTGATCTTTGTTATAAAAATGAATTTCCTGATAGTTTCCCATAAGCGCATCACTTTGCACCGTAAAGGTCAATAGTTTTTGATAAAAGGATCTCAGTTCTTTTTCCTGTTTATAAAGTTGAGCGCCATCAAACTTTTTATGATTCATCCATCGTTGTAATGAAGGAACGCCTATATAATCAAAAATGGAGGTTCTTGTAGGAGAACCAAATCCTGCCTTTTCAGCGCCAGGCTCACCTAGTTCCTGTGCAAAATACAGGAGCGTGGGAGAGGTGCTTATAGTGGTAGAAACTACCATGGCGGGTTTCCCTTTATCAGCCGAACCGGCAAAATCAGGACTTGCAATTCTTTGCTCATCATGATTTTCCAGAAAATGAAGCATATGATGTTCAATATCATTGACCTCTTTTTGAACAACAGGTAGATGATCTGTCCACCCATGTCCTTGCATGATATGCTTGATACTATCATAGAAGCCAACTTTGTCATAGAGATAGTCCATTTTACCCAAAAATATATATTCTCTGTACTGAGCCGGGTTATATACCTCGGCCAATATGAGGGCTTCAGGATATTTTACTTTGATAGATGAATTCATAAAGCTCCAAAATTCAACAGGAACCATTTCGGCCATGTCATACCTGAGCCCGTCAACTCCTTTCTCTAACCAAAAATGTGCAATGTCCCTAAATTTTTTCCATGAATCAGGAACCGCTTTGTTTTTCCAGAAGTTGTGATGTTCCAGATGATCTTTTTGGTCATATCCTTCAGGTAAATTCTCAAAATCTTTGCTTCCATCCGCCTTTATGCCATAATTGATTTTAACGGTTTCATACCAGTCATTTTGGTCGGGACGTGATAATCTGGAACCATTTCCTGTCCATTTGGCCGGATTCTCATCAAATTTACCATTAACAAGAGGATGTGGTTCTCCACCCAGGGGAAGATATCCATCATTCCATTGAGGCACCTGAAAAGCTTCGCCCGGGATATAATAAAAATTATTATCCTTTTTATAAGCTGTGCTTGTGTCATCGTTGGCTCCAAAATCAGAAACACCTTCCGGGTTGTTGGAGCCTTCATATTTTCGCGCAATATGATTGGGTACGATATCAATGATCACTTTCATGCCATGTGAATGCGTGCGTTTTATCAAGGCTTCAAATTCCTGCATACGATTCGCAGGATCAACGGCCATATCAGGATCCACATTGTAATAATCTTTTACGGCATAAGGAGATCCAGCCCTGCCTTTTACAACATCAGGATCATCATTAGATATTCCATAAGATGTATAGTCAGTTACCATCGCATGATGCAAAACCCCGGTATACCAGATATGGGTTACTCCGAGTTTTTTTATTTCTTTTAAGGCTTCATCGGTAAAATCATCGAATTTTCCAACACCATTTTCTTCAATGGTCCCCCAAGGTTTATTGCTTGTATTTTCATTGCCAAACAATCTGGTAAATACCTGGTAGATTACTTTTTTATGCTCTTTGATCACAATATTTTTCGGTTTTTGTATCTGTTCCTTTTCACAGCTATAAAGAAAGCAGCATAATATTAAAAATATAAGACTAGATCTTATTTTCATAACAAAATTATTATTTCGTTGTTCTCTCTAATAAAACAATATTAAAGGGAGTATTAAGCTTAACGGAGCCTTTATGAACCATAGTTTTGGCACCTGAATACGCATCTCTTAATTCTGTATCATCAGGAAAGGTATCCCCAACAGTGATTGATTTAGGACCTTTTTCCAAGTCGAGCCCAATTACTATCTCATCTGAATATCCTTCTTTGTCATAAGTTCTTTTAAAAACATAAGGAGATTGACTGATCATTTTGTGAGTTCCGGCTCCAACCGAAGGGTGATTTTTTCTAAATTTCCCAAGTTTTTGCCAGTGATTTAGAATGGCTTTTGTCGAGTCATTGGATTCGATATCTCCCCAGTTCATTTTAGATCTCAAAGTAGCATCTCCCTGTGTTCCTTCAACGATCAAATTTCTTGCGGATTCATCACCATAATAGATCTGCGCTGTCCCGGCGGTCAGCAATAATTTTGTAGCCGTTTCATAGGGTTTGTTCCTTTCCTTATCAAAAGGACTGCTATCATCATGAGAAGTCAGGTAATTCAAAACCTGAAATCCTGAGCTAGGATTGTTAAGGGTGTCACTATAGGTGGAAAATATCGATTCATAACTACCCTGAGCACTTTTCTTAAATTGAAAATTGATCATGCTGTCAAAACCATGATCATAGTAGTTGACTTTTACATCTCCAAAATCAAAGAATTTCCCGGAACTGATAATTTCATAGTCATATACTTCCCCAACCATATAAAATGCATTGTTGTCTAATATCTTATCCGGATTATTTTGTTTCCAAAGGGAAAAGGCTTGTTCACATTCGGCTTTAAATTCTGCCCAAACCCCTTCTTCTATATGCCTTACAGTATCTGCCCTATATCCATCTATACCAAAATCCCTAACAAAATCAGCTAGCCATTTGATGATATAAAAACGTGGGGCTCTGGGATAACCAGTTCTTTCAAAAAAGGCATCCAGCTCAGCTAACTCTTGCTCATATCGCCCTTCAGCCTTCCATTTATGAACAAGTTCCTCAGGCAAGCTTATGTTTTCATTTGATTCGGTTAAAATGTCTGGCAAATTTTCAACAAGCGCACATTTCACTGCAGTTTCATAAGAATTGAATTCGCATTTAGGACTTGTTCTCACCCAATCATTGGGCCATACGGGATCTTCTTTAGTTACCGGACCTGTATGATTAATTACGGCATCCATAACAATTCTAATACCTTCTGAATGTGCTAGCGAAACCAATTCAGCCAAATCAGCCATGGTCCCAAAATTAGGATCTAAGGCTGTCCAGTCTTTGGTCCAGTATCCGTGGTAGGCATAGGTAAAACCAGTGCCCTCATCTGTACCTCCGTGAATCTGCTCGACAACGGGAGTGAACCAAATGGCATTGATGCCAAGGTCCTGAAAATATCCATCTTTAATTTTTTGAGTAATACCTTTGATATCACCCCCTTCAAAGCCTCTAAGAGTCGCTGAGGGAAGTGTTCTGTCAAAATTAACATCATTGGAAGGATCTCCATTATTAAACCTATCGGTCATTAAAAAATACAAATTCGCATTTTCCCATATAAAAGGTGTATCCGCATACAAATCCTTTGGATCAGGATCGTCTTGATTTTTTACCTGCTTTGTGCAGGATAAGAATCCCAGTAGTACTGTCACTATAAGAATTATTCTTTTAGTCATCATTTTATTTTTAAAGATTATTTATCTTGATTTTCTCTTCTTCCAAAATCAAAATGGGATATGGTCAATGCTAATTAAGGTTTAAGTTATGACAAGATCTTGATCAAAAATAGTGATTTCTTTACCTGAAACACTAATGTTTATTGGAGTGTCAGATTCGTTATAGAATTTACACCCTTCATGATTTTTGAAGACTTTAATCGTATGATCCCGGTATTTTATTTTAAAAGAATAGGATTTCCAGTTTTTTGGAATTTTAGGATTGAAGGATAATTTACCCCCAAAATTTCTCATCCCTCCAAATCCCTGAACAATAGACAGCCATGTTCCGGCCATACTGGTTATGTGTAAGCCTTCATGAACTTCATTATTGTAATCATCCAAATCTAATCTTGAGGTCCTTAGGTACATTTCATAAGCTTTTTCATTTCTGTCAATTTTACTCGCCAGGATGGAATGAACGCATGGAGACAATGATGACTCATGAACGGTAAGCGGTTCATAAAAATCAAAATGTTTCTCAAGCGTCTGATCATCAAATAAATTTTCGAAGAAGTAAAAGCCTTGCAGTACATCAGCTTGTTTGATATAAGGAGACCTTAAAATTCGATCCCATGACCATTTTTGATTGATAGGTCTTTCTGATTTCGGCAGTTTACTTACTGGAATCAGCTCTTTATCAAGGAAGCCATCCTGTTGTAAATAGACGTCGAATTTTTTACTATATGGAAAATACATTTGGGATGATACCTCAGTCCACTTAGTAATTTCTTCTGTTTCCAGATTGGTTTTTAATATAATCTGTTTGTAATTCTCAGGATATTTATCCTTTAGCAATTCCAGATTTTCCAGGGCATATTCCAAACACCACTTAGCAAGGTAGTTGGTATACCAATTATTATTTACATTGTTCTCGTATTCATTTGGACCAGTAACGCCAAGTATAACAAATTGATTCTTGTCTTTTGAAAAAGTGGCTCTTTGGCTCCAGAATCTGGCTATGGCTATTATAACTTCCATTCCATGAGAAGCGATATAATCAACATCTCCGGTATAATTGACATAATTATAGATGGCATAAACAATGGCACCGTTTCTATGAATCTCTTCAAAGGTAATTTCCCATTCGTTATGACATTCTTCGCCATTCATTGTAACCATAGGATATAAGGCAGCTCCTTTTTTAAAACCTAATTTTTCGGCATTTTCGATGGCTTTATCTAATTGATTATAGCGATAGATTAACAAGTTTTTCGCCACGTTTTTATCTTTTGTACTCATATAGAATGGAATACAATAGGCTTCGGTATCCCAATAGGTACTGCCTCCATATTTTTCGCCTGTAAATCCCTTTGGCCCAATATTTAGCCTTGAGTCTTCGCCTGAATACGTTTGATTTAACTGAAAAATATTAAACCTGATGGCTTGCTGTGCTTTGACATCTCCGGAGATGGTAATATCAGCCGTGTCCCAAATTTTGGCCCATGATTTATTTTGTTTTTCAAGAAGGTTATCAAACCCCATTTCTACCGCTTTATTCAATACTTGCCTGGACATATTGAAGAGTTCTCCCTCCGGGTGATTCATGGATTGTACATATCCTCCGTATTTTACAAGAGAAATAGTATCACCAATATTGACTTTTGTTTTGTACTTGTAGGTTATGCTCTTTTCGGTTGATTCAGTTTCATTTTGAATTTTTACAACAGCATCATTCAGGAGTAGTTCTATCTTCATTCCTGTTGAGACTGAAAATCCGGTTTTCAAGGTCTTTGACAATATATAGGCCTCATCCTGACCTTCTTTTTTATCGAGAATTTTCCAGAAAAATTCATCATAATTAGCGTCTTGATTTACAATTCCCGCGTCCAGATAAGGAGCAAATTCAATTTCTCCTTGAAAATTTATCGGTGCTACGCTGTATTTTATGGCTCCAATTTCTTGAAGTATCAGACTTAAGAATCGTGTAGCGTGAATTTTGGCCATGTCACCATCATTGAATTCCACCACAAAAGATCGGGTTAAAACCCCATTTTTCATGTCCAGTTCTCTGTAAAAATCAATTATTTTACAGGTGTTAAGGTCCAGCACTTTTCCATTGATCTTTAGGCCAATTCCTATCCAATTAGGTGCATTCAAAACTTTGGCAAAATACTCGGGATAACCATTTTTCCACCAGCCCACTCTTGTTTTATCAGGGTAATAAATCCCTCCAATATAACTGCCTTGCAAAGTGTCGCCACTGTAGTATTCTTCAAAATTGGCTCTTTGCCCCATCATACCGTTTCCCAAACTAAAAATGCTTTCGGACGCCGTTACGTGTTCCTTGTTAAACCCCTCTTCAATTATTTTCCACTCATGAGGTTTGGTATAATCTATATTCATAGTCTTTTATTTTAAGCCATCAATTTTTGTACGAAATCAATTGTCAATAGACTTGTATCGTTCAATACAAAATCAGCTTCCTTTAATACTTTTTTATCTCCAATTCCTATACTGGTCATCAGCGCCAGATTCGCTGCTTCAATTCCAGCTTTGGCATCTTCAATTACAATACAATCTTCAGGTTTTTTCCCTAGTTTACTTGCTGCCAAAAGAAAAACTTCAGGATCAGGTTTGGCGGTACTTACGTCATTTCCATCTACAATGGCTCCAAATAAATGGATCAAATCAAGTTTTTCCAAAATTAGCCTGGCATTTTTGCTGGCAGAACCCAAGGCAAAGGGTACTTTATTTAGATGGAGGTAATGAAGCAGATTGTCAATTCCAGGCAAAATCTCCTTTTGATCCATTTGAGCTATGTACTGAAGATACTGCTCATTTTTTTCTTCTAATAACTGTTCCTTTTGATCTGATTCAAGATGAATCTTTCCGAGGTCCAATAAAATTTCCAATGACCTCACCCTGCTGACTCCCTTTAATTGTTCATTTTGCTCCTCAGTAAAGTCAAAATTTAATTTTGAGGCAAGGGACTTCCAGGCTAAATAATGGTATTTTGCCGTATCAACAATAACTCCATCAAGATCAAATATTATGGCTTTTTGACTCATTTTTTATGCTGTTTTTGGAATTATTTCATCATCTTCATCTTTCACCTTGGCAACTAACGCAGCCGCAATTAATAAGGAAACACCACTAACAACAAGCGCATAGATTGGGTTGCCATCATAAACATATTTCACAATTGGCCCTCCTATTATGGCATTAATTATTTGAGGAATTACGATAAAGAAGTTAAAGATTCCCATATAAACACCCATTTTACGAGGTGGTATTGATCCGGCTAGGATGGCATAAGGCATTGCTAAAATACTGGCCCAGGCAATTCCAATGCCAAACATGGATAGAATTAACCAGTTTTCATCAGGAGCAAAATAAATGGAAATAAGCCCCAGGCCTCCAACAACAAGTGACATGGCGTGTGTTCTCTTGCGCCCTAGTTTTTTAGCGATGGCGGGTAAAAAGAAGGCGTAAATTGCTGAAATGGCATTGTATACACCAAATAGAATTCCTACCCAGTCTCCTGCATTTTGATATGTAGCACTATTTGTGTCGTCTAAAGATAATCCATAAACATGATGTGCTATTGCCGGCGTAGAGAAAACCCACATGCCAAACAAACCAAACCAGGAGAAGAATTGAACCCAGCTGAGTTGGCGCATAGTAACAGGCATGTTTTTAAAGTCAGTAAAAATATTCATTAAGCCTGCTTCTTCAATTTCATCCTCTTCTGCAGGCCCATTGATTAACTCCATTTCTTCGGGAGAATACTCCTTGGTCGTAAATACAGTGATCAGGATACTGATAATCAAAACAGCGGCGCCAATAATAAAAGACAACATGAGACTAAGTGGTACTTTACCAGGTTCGGCGGTATTCGAAATACCTACCCAATTGGTAAGTACATATGGTAGCCATGACCCAATAACCGCACCTATTCCAATAAGAATAGTTTGGACACTAAACCCCAGCGTTCTTTGATCGCTGGGCAAAACATCCGCTACTAAGGCTCTAAAAGGTTCCATGGCGATATTAAAGGAGGCATCCATGATCATCAACATACCTGCTCCAACCCATAATGCTGGCATAAAGGCTGTAAACATATCGGAGTTGGGCATAAGAATTAAGCCAATTGAGGCCAGTATGGCACCTGTTAAAAAGAAGGGTCTTCGTCGGCCAAGTTTTGTCCATGTTCTATCACTGTAATGTCCTATGATGGGCTGAACAATTAATCCGGTTAACGGGGCTACAACCCAAAACCATGATAGTTCATGAACATCAGCACCGAAAATCTGCAATACCCTGCTGGCATTAGCGTTCTGTAGGGCGAAACCCATTTGAATTCCCAAAAACCCAAAACTTAAGTTCCATATTTCCCAAAAACCAAGGCGTTTTTTTTCCATAATTATTAATTTATTTGATGAGTTGATTTTAAGTTTTAATAATACATAAAAATCTAATGAAAAATGAATTATGTTACCATTAACATTCAGAAATATAAAAAAATTAAAATCGGATAGGGTATAACATTAAAGCCAACCCATGTTGTGAAGAATTAAAAAAATTAGCAAGTCGTGAAATATTTACTAATATCTGGCAAATATATAAAATTTATTTACATTTTCTGGAGATGCGTTTTCTTCGTGGAATTTCTGACTTTTAGATCAGTTTGAATAAGAGCTGTTTTATATTGGTAATCAGAATCTTCTGAATCTATTTCATCCAATAATAATTCTAATGCCTTTTGACCCATGCTCCTGCCATGTTGCGAAACAGAAGTAATTGAGGGTGTCGCAAATTCAGATATCAAACTATCAGTAAAACCGATAACTTCAATATCATCAGGGATGTGGTAACCGAAACTCGCCGCAACTTTCATCACTGTGGCCGCATAAATTTCATTTACGGCAAATATTCCGTCAGGAACATTTTCATTTGAAAATAGGATCTGCAATTGATCTTCAATGTCTTGTTTGTCATCTATATTAATGATCAAATCCTTATTTACCGTTAAATTATTGGATTCCAATGCTTTGAGGTACCCTTCTTTTCGTTCGCTTCCAACTGTAACATAATCAGGAGTTGTTATCAATGCGATTTTAGTACATCCATTCGCAATCAGTTTATCTGTAGCTAAAAAGGCTCCTCCTTTATCATCTGCAATAACCTTGTTGCATTTTATTTCCTCTATAACCCTGTCAAACATAACAAAGGGCATTCCATTAGAGATTAATTCTCTGAAATGATCATATGTGCCTTTTTCCTCTGTTTCTTTGGCTACGGATACAATGATTCCGTCCACAACTCCATTAGCAAGCATATCCATATTCAAGACCTCTTTTTCATAAGATTCGTTAGAAAGGCAAATCATAACGTTATACCCTTTATCATTTGCCAGTTTTTCAATCCCGGTAATTACCGTCGTAAAAAAATGATGAACAATTTCAGGTATAATT
>RCNC010003588.1_pt1 | contig 10136 bp, 5 predicted proteins | sample 2041301 | NCBI WGS metagenome assembly RCNC01 (sample SAMN09708231, study PRJNA481090) | Marine sediment metagenome, whole genome shotgun sequencing project. | biome: marine sediment; feature: ocean; material: sediment; isolation source: Sewage treatment plant 13A marine sediment (STP13A) ... | reverse complement strand
TCGGAACCACAAGCGATCCCATCCAGATCGATGGTGTACTTTCGGAAGAAATCTGGAACAGGGTTCCTGTGGCTACAGGATTCTGGATGACTTACCCGGTGGATGACCGTGCGGCAGAGGATAAGCTGCAGACTGAAGTAAGGATGACCTCCGATGAACAGTACCTTTACATCTCGGCAGTATGTTACGGTCCTGAAAAATATGTGATTAAAACTCTGAAGAGGGATAAGGAATTCTGGGAAGGCGATGGCTTTGGGGTAGTCATTGATCCGGTGAACGAACAGACCAATGGTTTTGTATTTCATATTAATCCCGCAGGTGTACAGGCCGAATACCTGGTAACAGGACAAACAGGACGGAGAAGGGATCCTGAGCCCGGTCAGTCAATGAAAGGATTCAACCTGGCCTGGGACAACAAATGGTTATCGGAGGTTACAACTTACCCAGACAAATGGGTGGCCGAGATAGCCATCCCCTTTAAGACCCTGCGATATGAAGAGGATAAAAGCTCTTGGGGAATTAACTTTTTTCGAAGGGATGCAGCGTCAAACAGCACACATACCTGGGCTCCTGTTCCCATTGAATTCTTCGAAATAGAGCTGGGCTATACCGGCACGCTTGCATGGGACCAGACCCCTAAAAAAACGACATCAAACTTTGCCATTATTCCTTATGCCAAGGGTGGGGTATCCAAGGATTATGAAGCAGGAACAGATCCGGAACCTATCTACCAGGCAGGACTTGATGCTAAAGTCCCCATCACCTCCAGCCTGAATCTCGATCTGACAATCAATCCCGATTTTTCACAGGTAGAAGTGGACGAGCAGATAATCAACCTCACTCTGTTTGACGTCCAGCTACCTGAGAAACGACTCTTTTTTCTGGAAAACAGTGATGTTTTTGATGACTTTGGAATCCCGCCCATGCGTCCATTTTTCTCAAGAAGAATAGGCCTGGATGAAGATGGCAATGCTATCCCCATCCTTTATGGAGCCAGGCTCAGTGGCAATGCTACGGAGAATTTACGCATCGGGGTAATGAACCTGCAAACCAGGGAGACAGAAGGCTTCCTTCCTCAGAACTACACGGTTGCCTCATTCCAGCAGCAGGTGCTGGAACGTTCTATAATTAAAGGATACTTTCAGAACAGGGATGCCCTCCAGAGCGAGAATCCCGATTACAACCGGAATGCCGGACTGGAGGTTCAGTATAGATCGGCCGATGGCCGCTTCCAGAGCTTTGCTGGTTACGCCAGATCATTCACTGCTGGCCTGGAGGATAAATCCTACTCTTACTTAACCGGAATTGGATATGACAACCGAAATATATCTGTCTATTCCAACTTCTCGGGCATGGGGAAAAACTATCGGGCCGATATGGGATATATCAGAGGACAACAGTACTATGATGCCGAGCGGGACACCTCCATATACATCGGCATGAACCACTGGTATACAAGAGCAGCATATACCATCTATCCCGAAAACAGCAATCGGATCATCTCCCATGAATTCAATGGCCGCTACAGCTACGATATCGACACCTCCTTTTCTATGCTGAACAGCGAAATCGAAGGGGGATATGCCCTTTATTTTGCCTCTACGGCCCAGATAAAGGCCTCCTATGGCCATACCCTTGTAAACCTCTTATACCCATTCACTTTTATCGGCGAAGAACCATTGCCGGCAGGGAACTATCGGTATAACCAGGCTGAAATTGGAATCCAGTCAGACCAGCGCAGACTTTTTAGTCTTACGGGTGGCTTTGCCTATGGCACCTTCTACAATGGAACCCGGATGCGATACACCTTTGGAATAAAATACAGAGCCCAGCCCTGGGGTAACTTCTCGATCAATTTTGAACAGAATGACCTGGAGTTTCCTGAGCCCTATGGATCGGACAATCTTTTTCTGATCAATCCCCGAATCGAAATCAACTTTTCCAGGAAGCTTTTCTGGACCACCTTCCTACAGTACAATACCCAGGAGGATAATTTCAATATTAACAGCCGGATCCAGTGGCGCTTTAAGCCCATGTCGGATCTATATATCGTCTATACCGATAATTATGCTGTAGAATTCTGGGGACCCAAACACCGGGCGCTGGTCATCAAACTGAATTACTGGTTTAACTTTTAATCATTATTAAATGAAACAGAAAAAAAACAGCAAATCCGGTAACAGTCTCTCACGAAGAGCCTTTATTGGAAAAACTGCAGCGGCAACTGCAGCCTTTACTATTGTTCCACGTCATGTACTCGGGGGACCGGGTTTCACAGCGCCGAGCGATTTGATAAATGTAGCAGGAATCGGTCTTGGGAACCAGGGCGGCAGCGATATCCGAAATATTGCAACACCAGATGTCCCCATCAAAGGACGAAGGGGACTGCCCGGGCTGAAATTCTACAGATATCCAGGTATAAGGCCACCAAGGCCCGAACGCGCTGTTAATCCCAATATGATGGGAGACGCAGGAGGCCCAAAATCTTTCAAGCATGCCAATATCTATGCTTTGTGTGATGTGGATTCAGAATATGCCGGTCATATCTTTGCCGGTTATCCCAAAGCTAAGGTGTACGACGACTTCCGCAAAATGATTGACAAGGAGAAAGAGCTGGACGCAGTAGTCATTGGAACTCCCGACCATACCCATGCGGTCATTGCAGCTTATGCCATGAATGCAGGCTTAAATGTCTTTGTTGAGAAGCCCATGGCCAAAACCATTCACGAGGTGCGCTTCCTGAAAGAGTTGGCCAAAAAAACCGGTGTAGTGACCCAGATGGGAAACCAGGGACACAACATTGAGGGTACAATGCAGACAGTAGAGATGATCCAATCAGGTGCCATCGGTAATGTAAGGGAAGTTCAAATGTGGTCCAACAGGCCTGTATGGGCACAGGGACCCCTGGAGCGTCCTGCTGGAGTGGATGTACCCTCCAACCTGAATTATGATGTCTGGCTGGGACCAGCCCCTGAAAAGCCATACAGCCCTGAAACCACACATTTCGCATGGCGCGGCTTGTGGGATTATGGAACCGGAGCCATGGGAGATATGGGCGCTCACACCTTTGATGCACCCATCTGGGCACTTAAATTGGGAATGCCCACAAAAATTCAGGCTACAACTTCTCCCTACACGAACGAATACCTGCCACAGGCTGAAAACGTCATGTATGAATTTGAAGCAAGAGGTGACATGCCTCCTGTAAAAGTCACCTGGTCCGACGGTGGAATCAAGCCTTTCCGCCCGGCTGAACTGGAAGCGGACCGTCAGCTCAGGGAAGCTCTTTATATTGGAGATAAGGGAATGCTGCAGCATGGAACCCATGGCGCGATGCCCGAACTGATCCCCGAGGATCCCGGATATGTAGCTCCCGAGAAGTGGCTGAATCGTCCAAGTTCTGTATATGTGGATTTTATTGAAGCCATCAAAGAGGGTCGGAAAGCGGCCAACGATTTTGAAGTCTCTTCCGTACTGACCGAGATTATGCTTCTGACCAATATAGCTGTAGCTTCACAGCAGGTGAATAAAACTCTGGAGTATGATGCAGAGAATATGAGGATCACCAACCTCGAAGAGGCCAATGAATACTTCCACTACGAGTATCGTGATGGATGGAAATTATAATAATTGTTTAAACAATATATCACAGATGAAAAACAAGAAAATAAAATCTCTACTATCAATCCTGGCTATGGCCGTAGTAACTTTAATGAGCTCCTCCCCCGCCCAGGGGCAGGAGCCTATTAACTCCAACTATGGCGGGGTACAGATTGGTGCCATTACCTATAGTTTCAGGAGTATACGTGAAGTAGATGCAGTCCTACAGGCCTGTGTGGATGCAGGACTCAGCTCGGTGGAGTTGATGGGAACCGGTGTTGAAGCCTACCTTGGAGCACCAGAGAATCCTCTATCCAGAAGGAAAATGAGAAAGCCTGATGATTTATCTGATGAGAAGAAAGAGGCTCTCAAAAAATACCAGAAGGACATCGTGGCATGGCGGTACTCTGATGAGACCATGGATAAATATGTGGCCCTTCGGAAGAAGTTCAACGACGCTGGAGTGAATGTCCATATTTACAAATGGGCTGCCGGAATGAGTGATGAAGATCTGGATTATTCCTTCAAGGTAGCCAAAACCCTTGGGGCTATTGGGATCACCACCGAGATTGGTGAAGAAAACTGCACTAAAGTTGGTGCGGCTGCCGAACGGGCAGGAATGGTAGCCCTCTTCCACAATCATTACCAGTATGCCGAGGAAGATTTTGATGTGGATAAACTCCTTGCTCTCTCTCCGGCCAACAGACTGAACTTTGATATCGGGCACTACCTTGGATCGACTGGTAAAGATCCGGTAGCTTTTATCGAAAAGTACCACACTCAGATAGCAAGCATCCATTTGAAGGATAAGACAGCCAAAGACAACGAGGTCAAAGGCAATGAGAACAAGCCTTTTGGCCAGGGGGACACCCCTGTCAATGAGGTGCTGCAATTGATCCAGAAAAATGGCTGGCCCATTTACTGTGACATTGAGCTGGAATACAAGATTCCTGCAGGATCCGATGCTGTGAAAGAGACAGCCATCTGCAGGGAGTATTGCAGGAAGGCACTCGAACCAGCAGTAGCTATGAAATAATTCCATTCCTTGTTACAATTCATTTACAAAAGCTCCTCCGGGAGCTTTTGTATTTTCATTACCTTAGTTTCATGACTGAAAAAACAATTCGTTGGGGCATGATTGGTACCGGAAACGTCACCGAACTAAAGAGTGCTCCATCATTTAATAAGATCGAGAACTCCCGCCTGGTAGCTGTTGGAAACCGGACTCCGGAGAAGGCAGAAGACTATGCGAAAAGACATGGAATCCCCACTGTCCACAGAGACCCTATGGATGTGATTCACAATCCGGAGGTGGACATTGTCTATATCGCAACCCCTCCAGGTTCACATATGGACTATGCACTGGAGACCATCAAAGCAGGAAAACCTCTCTATATTGAGAAGCCCATGGCCCGCACCTGGGAGGAGTGCAAGATCATCAATGAGGCAGCAAAGAAAGCCGGCCTGCCCGTTTTTGTGGCATATTACCGAAGGTCACTGGACTATTTTAAAAAAGTAAAGTCAATAGTCGAAGATGGAAATCTTGGGAAAATCCTTCATATAAATATGCAGCAATACTACGCTGCCCGTCCTGAAGATTACGATCCCAAAAACCTGCCATGGCGGGTAATCCCGGAAGATGCCGGGGGTGGATACTTCCACGACCTGGGCTGTCATGCCCTGGACATTCTGTTTCATATATTTGGTGATCCCCTGGAAGTCTCTGGAAAAGCAAGTAATATTGGTGGACTATATACCGCAGAGGATACCCTCTCAGCCACCCTGGTCCTGCCAGGCCAGGTCTTGCTTACCGGTAGCTGGAATTTTGTAACACCCGAACCCTTTACAAAGGACCTGGTGGAGATTGTAGGCGAAAAGGGGAAACTGAAGTTTTCTATCTTCAGCTTCAAACCCATGACCCTCTCTACAGGTTTGCGTCAGGAGGCTAAGGCAACCATGCAGCCGGGACATATACAGATGCCCCATATCCAATCGATCGTCTCAGAACTGAATGGAACTGGCCGTTGCCCCGCTACAGGAGAAACATCAGCTGTAACGAACCGGGTTATGGACATCATTACGGGTAGAATTAAGTCTGGTATTTAAAACTTCTATATGAGAACAGGAGGAATAATTTTCTTCGCATTGATTGCGTCCTATATTTCATTCACAGCTTGCTCCACCAATGAGGCTGCTGAACCCACAAATCAAAAGACCCAATACACCGAACAGTACCGTCCGCAATTCCACTTCTCTCCGGATTCCATGTGGATGAACGATCCCAATGGGATGGTTTATTATGAAGGTGAATATCACCTTTTCTATCAATACCATCCCCACAGCAATGTATGGGGACCCATGCACTGGGGACATGCCATTAGCACCGACCTGGTCCATTGGGAACATCTGCCCATTGCACTCTACCCCGACAGCCTGGGGACCATTTTCTCGGGCAGTGCGGTGATTGACTGGAACAACAGTTCCGGTCTGGGCAGCAGTGCTTACCCACCCATGGTAGCCATCTTTACCCATCATAACCATGCCCTGGAAAAAGCCGAAAGCAATCTATTCCAATACCAAAGTATCGCCTACAGCCTGGATAAGGGAAGAAGCTGGTCCAAATACCCCGGGAATCCAGTTCTTCATAACCCAGGAATAAGAGACTTCAGGGATCCCAAGGTGAGCTGGTATGAAGCGGGACAAAAATGGATTATGGTATTTGCCGCCCAGGACCGGATCATGTTCTACTCCTCACCCAACCTGATACAATGGACCAAGGAGAGTGAATTCACTGCAGAACTGGCAGAGGATGAGGGTGTTTGGGAGTGCCCGGATTTCTTCCCTCTTAAATACGGAGAAGAGGAAAAATGGGTACTGCTTGTAAGCATTGGCGGTGGCGGACCAAATGGTGGTTCTGGCACAAAGTACTATATCGGGGATTTCGATGGCTCAAAATTTACCAGCGATGATGCCTCTGGCGGTAAGCGCTGGGTCGATTTTGGAAAGGATAACTATGCCGGAGTCACATGGTCCGATATCCCTTCAGAAGATGGCAGAAGGATTTTTTTAGGCTGGATGAGCAACTGGCAGTATGCGGGGTATGTCCCCACAGAGCGATGGAGAAGTGCCATGACACTGCCCAGGGAGCTCAAACTGGGGAAGGATGAACACGGCCATCTGCTGAGCTCCATTCCTGTGCTTGAAACTGAGCAGTTAAGGACCGAGAAGTTCAAACTAGAACCAGGAGCTGTTAAAGACCGAAATAATGTGGGTCCTGCCATCGATGGCACTTTTCCCCTGTATGAGATTGACCTGGTGTTTGAATTTGATCCGGATGAAGAAGAGGAGCTCGAATTTGGGATAATTCTGGAAAGTGAGCAGCATGAAAAGCTGCTGGTGGCATTTAATACAAAGGCCAAAGAGGTATCTATTGCCCGCTTTGAATCAGGCAAAATCGATTTCTCAGTACATTTCCCTGGAATACATACGGCACCCTACCAGGTTTCAGAAGCAGGGGAGATCAGTTTTCATGCATTCATTGACCTGTCTTCCATAGAATTATTTGTGGACCAGGGTAAGTTGGTTATGACAGAATTATGCTTCCCGGAATCCGGATTCGAAAAGATAAGTCTTTATTCAAACAAGGAATCTGTCAAGTTGAGAAGTGGAACTATTTACAGCCTGAAGAGTGTGTGGTAAGGGATCCAGCTAATTTGTTAATAACTCCATCCCAATTGTTAAATTTTCACCTCCAAATTGCCTCTTAATCGAGTTCAAGGGATTAGGATAGACTATCTAAAATACTGAACTTTATGTTGGAAAACTTCATCAAATTGATGGGGTTTGGCGTGGTTATTGCGTCCCATAGTAAGAGATCAGAAGTTATAGTAAAATCTTAATGAAAAATTAACCGGATCGACGCATCCTATTTAGAAAAAAGTTGTCTTTTAAATATATGAACACACCGTACACCATAATACTTGGAGCTGAAGGCGAACTGGGAAGGGCACTGGCCCGGGAAGTTGCTCGCAAAGGGTGCAACCTTCTTCTGATTTCAACCACATCCATAGACCTGCTGAGATTTGGCATTGGTTTGCAGCTGAAGAACGATATTCAGGTTCAGGCCATCAAACTTGATCTCTCCAACCAGGAGGAAATTCAAGACTTGACAAACCGCATCAGGGATCAGTATGAGCTAAGAGCCCTGATCAACAATATTACCTGTGACTGGTCTTCGGCTGAGAATACGAGTATTTCAGACCTGGCTAAAGATGATTTCCAGACCCGTTTCAGAGGAGCAGCTCTGTTTACAATGAATCTCCTCCCACAGATGAGGGACCTCTCATCCTCCTTCATTCAGCATATCATCCCTTTCCCTTTCAGAAAGGAACATTTTAGTACCGACCTGCAACACTCTGTGGCAAAAATGTATGCATTTACCAAAGAGCTGGAAGAGCAATTAAAGCATACAGGTGTATCGGTTAGTATGGTCCATCCTGCTCCCATAAAAAATATCATGCAGAAGATGGAAAACATTGGCAGGATTTTCGAAGAGGATCTACAAAATCTTGCACCCGGATTTATTGCCATGAAAGCTGTCAACGGAATGCTTCGTGGCGATCACCTGATTATCCCCGGGCTTCGCAACAAGATACAGTTCTATTTGAACCGGCAAGCCACTTCCTGGTTCCGAGCAGAAGAAGAATCCCTTGATTCCGGACTTCAGCCTTCTGTCTGATCTTTGAAACTTATTCCTGGTGATTATTCATCTCGGAGCGACATGCTTGGATTTTGTCTGCTTGCCCTAAGGGCATGAAAACTCACGGTGGCCAGCGCAATTAGAAAGGCGAGGAAACCTGCTACGAAAAAGATCCAAATAGGAATCTCTAACCTGTATGCAAAGGTCTCCAGCCACTTCTTCATGGCAAACCAGGTCAAAGGCCAGGCGATGATATTTGCCAGAAGCACCCACTTGGTAAAATCAAGGGAGAGCAATCTCAGAATATGGCCGGTTGTAGCCCCGTTGGTTTTACGGATCCCGATCTCCTTGGTTTTCCGTTCGGCCATAAAAGAAGCCAGACCAAATAGACCAAGACAGGAGATAATGATGGCGATCACCGAAAAAATGGTGAGCAGGGAGCGGGTCTGTTTTTCATTCTTATAGATTCCATCATAATGCTTATCCAGAATCTCGTATTCAAAGGGTATGGCTGGCACATATTTTTCCCAATCCTTTTGCAGGGTTTTAATGATTTTCTGGTAGTCGGAACCCGCTATCCTTACACTGAGATAATAGGGATTCCTGAACCGTTCAGCCAGCAGCATTAAGGCATGTGGCCTGACCTCCATTTGTTTGGATTCCCAATGGTAATCCTTTACTACTCCGATCACCTCGTAAGGCAGTGTACGGTCGTTCCATAAGTAGGTGGTCTTCCCAATGGGATCCTCCATTTCCAACAGATTGACTGCGGTTTCGTTCAACACGATCTTTCCTGTATCCGCTTTAAATTCCTTTGAGAAGTATCTTCCACTGACCATTTCCATACCCATGGTCTCCACATAGCTTTCATCAGTGAGGTTTGCATTTAGACTAAAGCTTTTTTCCATTCCTTCAGCACCAAAACCCCAGTTTGTTATTTTATCGCCCGGAACCCATGCGGAAGCGGAAACCTGGATTACCTCAGGCAGCATCCGTAATTCATCTTTATAGGCTTCCAGATTCTCCAAATAGGATATATTCTCCACCAGTACCACCTGCTCCTTATTGAATCCCAATGAATCTTCCATGATCAGGTTCATCTGCTTTTGAACCAGGAGTGTGGCCGCAATTAAAAAAATGGCCACTGAGAACTGGAATAAAACCAGGATATTGCGGAACCAGCTTTTAGATTGTTTTACACCTTTAAATCCCAGGGAATCGATGGCTGAAAAGTTGCTCATATAGAGTGCGGGATAGATTCCTGACAACAATCCCACTATGATCGAAATTGCCAGTAGGCCTGGGATCACCAGGAAGTTATCCAGGTAGTGAACCTCAATCTCCCTGCCCGTAAAATTCCTGTAGGGCCCCATGATCGATTCCACCAGTCCCATGGCCAGGATCAGGGCCAGAATGCTGATGATAATTGCTTCACTAAAAAACTGCTGCCTCAACTTTTTACGACTGGCCCCGTTTGTTTTTCTAATCCCAACTTCCTTAGCCCTGATTGAAGAGCTGGCGGTGGTTAGATTCATAAAATTTATGCAGGCCACAACAAGCAGGAGGAAGGCAACAATGGAGAAGATTCTGATGTAGGATAGATTGCCATTGGGCTCAAATTCCCCGTTCAGGTCCGATCCAAGGTGAATCTCCCTTATATGCTGCAGATACAATATCCAGAAATTCTCATCATCTGAATTTTCCTCATAGGTCCCCTCAAACAGGTACTTGTCCACAAATGCAGGTAGCTTGGCTTCCAACTGATCATCAGGAAATCCGGGCTCCAGCCGCACATAGGTTTCAAAGTTATTGGCAAACCATTGCGGATTGTTGTAAT